>MDSX01046076.1_pt1 | contig 11421 bp, 10 predicted proteins | sample 811141 | NCBI WGS metagenome assembly MDSX01 (sample SAMN05326642, study PRJNA326480) | marine metagenome | isolation source: seawater | place: Atlantic Ocean: South East | collected 2010
AGTGTGGACTGATTCCTCAGGCATTCAGCAGCATCTATCCGGAGGATGAATCCTGTATATCGTGGTGCTGGGCGGAGGCCGTGTGGGCAGCGCAATCGTGCGTGACCTGACCGCAGAAGATGAATTCGAAGTACTAGTCGTCGACATCGACCCGGTAGCGGTTGAGAAGATGACGCGCTTCGGAGCGGACGGGGTCGTCGCAGACCTGTCACAGATCGAGAATGTCAGTCGGGCCGTGAAGGACGCAGACTTAGTGGTTGGCGCCGTTCCCGGCTTCATGGGATACCGAACCGTAAAAAGAGTACTCCAAGAAGGTCGACCAATCGTCGACATTTCTTTTTTTGAGGAGGACTCGGCCGGTCTTCAAGACCTAGCAGAGAGCGCCGGAGTCCCTTGCCTGGTCGACTGTGGCGTGGCACCCGGACTCAGCAACCTCGTGCTCGGGAACCGTGAGGAACACTTCGACGAAACAGAGTCTTACGTATGCTTTGCGGGTGGTCTTCCAAAAGAGCGCGTCTTGCCATGGGAATACAAGGCACCTTTTTCGCCGGCCGACGTCATTGAAGAGTACGTGCGGCCTGCACGTCAGAGACAAGCCGGTCAAGTTGTCACTAAGCCAGCGCTGACGGACACCGAACTGATCGACGTCCCAGGCATTGGGAGCCTCGAGGCGTTCAATACCGACGGCCTGCGCTCATTACTCCGGAATTGCGCGACGCCCAACATGGTCGAAAAGACGCTGAGGTATCCCGGACACGCGGCACGGATGCAAACGTTACGAGAAGCCGGCTTTTTCTCATCAGAGCCCGTCCAAGCCGCATCCGGAAGCGTGGTTCCGAGAGATGTGACCGAGTCACTCCTTTTCGACGCGTGGCGATTCGATGAAGGCGATCTCGACCTCACCATCCTTCGCATTGTCATCGAGGGGACCAAAGACGGTCAGCGGCAGCGGCATACTTTCAGCATGGTAGATCACTACAATCCTGCCACTGAAACGATGTCTGTAGCTCGCACGACCGGATACACGTGTACCTCTATGGTCAAACTCATAGCTAAAGGAATCTGGGCTCAGCCTGGCCTAGCCACACCGGAAATCGTAGGGCGCAATCAAGAAGCGTACGATGCTGTTATCGAACATCTTCGTGACCGAGACGTCTACCTCGATCTCAATGTGGAAGTACTGCCTCTCTAGTGACTCAAAGAATAAGGTGCGCCCCGATCCGATACGGGTCTCCTTAATGACCTCTCATGACCGGGTACAGTCCTGATTCGATTTGACCGTCGAAAATCGCCCAGTTAGCGAACCCGTCATCGGAACGTGGTTCCAATAAGGTGAAAGCCAGTCGCCCGAGAGGCTGATCCACGGGCACCGCTACTGTGCCCGGCGGCAATGCACGAGTAACGGAGCGCCAAGAACCGAACACGACCCGTTCGTTACGGCCCTGAAAAGAACGATCAGCTGTTGTCGTCGAATCCACTATGAATTGTTCGATCTGGACTTCGCCGACCGGCGCCATGCCAGTCTCAACCCCGTGAGCACGAAGACGCTCAATTGCGCTTTCCGCATCCGGAAGGATGTAGTAAACAGCAGGAGCTACTTCAACTTCAGTAGGTGAGAATGTCCCAAATTCATGCATCAAAACCGGATTAGACACCTCCTGGCGGCGAAGAATAATCTCACCGGTCTGCGGATGCCTCTCCTCCGCAACCTCTCCCATCAGAATCTCTACTTCAGACGGCGAACTCTCGAACGTAGCTCTCGTCGCTAGCTCCATCCCTACCACACTAGCGTCCGCTTCCCGCACTAAGTCTTGGATGCTCTCCGCGTTCTCCTGAGCGAAATCGAGGATCTCCTCAACGAACCAGAGAGTGCTCATTACCCGATCTTCGAACGTATCGTATGCGTATGCCTCAGATAGAATCGCCATCCGGTTACGCAGCCCAATGTAATTGTTGTTGAAACGAGGCCTGTGATCAAACGTGTACCAACCAGGACGGCGCTGACTGGTATTCCCGTAGTAGTAGTAGTCCCACCCGTGCTTTTCCTTTATTCGATCGGTAACGGTGGGGAGCCATTCATCACGAAGGAAAGAATCGATCGAGCCCGGTGTGTTGGGGTGCAGTGGGGGAGAATAGGTGAGGCGGTATGCATGCCGGGTCCCATTCGTTGTGTGCAGATCAACCCCGACGTGCGGATCGTACGCGGTCATCATCCTGACTAAAGACCTCGCTTCCGGGGAATCCAGCTTCATGTGATCCCGATTGAGATCGAGTCCCTGAGCATTCGGACGCTGACCCATCCCACCAAGAGGGCCGTGCTGTCGAGGCCTGTTCCTAAGATCAACACGCTCGTTGCCGTCGGCATTGTAGATTGGCGCTATCAAGAGTACGAGATCGTCGGCCCATGACGGATAATGCCCACGTACGTAGTCGCGCAGCAGCATCTGTAGGGCTTCTTTGCCGCAAACTTCTCCCGCGTGGATGTTTCCCTGCAGATAGATTCTGGTTTTACCGGTATTAAGCACTGCTTGAGGAGATGCATCTGGTGCGCCGAGTACCAAGAGCGGCAATCGTCTGCCCTCGTTGGTATATCCGAAGTTGGTCAGGTGGATTTCGTCTGAGCCTGCTGCAAGCGCTTCAGCAAAAGCCATGACATCCTCATAGCTGCTCGTCTCTATAAAATCGGTAGCTTCCGCCCGAGTCAGCAGCTGGTCGAACGACTCCTGAGCTTCTGCAGCGTTGTCTTCCGTAGCGCTATAGGTAATGACGAGTGCCAGTATCAGCAGGTAGCGAAAACGGATCATGCCAGATTCCAGTTTGAGTTCGGGGAGAAAACGTAGTAAGGCCTTGGCTATCCGTATAGCTTGCGATCGTTCGTGTCAGAGTCCCGAGTCTAGCAAAACCTGAAACGGGGCCTGCTTAGCTGGATTCGGGCAAAACCTCTTCCGATCCCGAACTCGCAGAGCCTGGTCCGCCAGCGAGACCCTCCACGTACCGATTGTGGTCCGCTTCCAATCTGGATGTAGCCTCCGCAAGAATACTGAGCCCGTTCAGAGCCCGATCACGCTCCTCGGGTCGCATACTCATAAGCACCGCGTCTACTCGGGCTGGATCAAGAGGGGGAGCAGCGTCGCGGATAGCCCTGCCTTCAGCGGTAAGAAGAACATTCATCACCCTCCTATCGGCCGGATCCCTACTCCTCGTTATAAGACCTGCCACTTCGAGCCTTTTTAAGTTCAGAGACATCGTGGACATGGTAACGCCAAGGTACTCGGCGAGTTCCCCAACCATTACGGGGTCAACATCATCCATCTGCCTAAGGAGCCTCAACTGATGCTCCGTGACCTGGACATCCGACGGAAGCGCTTCCCAAAACCTCAGCCTGAGCCTCTCGGTGATCCGTGGGAGCGTATACAACACAAAATCTACATTAGACATGCCAATATAGTAATTAATTTGATTCGTCAAATCAAATTAATTAATCGTTACCATGGTTGATGATATAGGGTTATTGAGCGGCTAGCGGGGTTCTAACCACGATGCGAGGAAGGGTTCGTTAGAGAGGCAAACGGCTCGGATGCCAAATCCGCTTAAAACACGTACCGGAGGAATTCGCCCCTCTCTTCAAAGAAAGCGTGGCCTGAGAGCGAAGGCGCAGCTCTTTGGATCAGGTACCCGCTGCGACTACCTTGGTCATATTCCGCTAAAGACGCCCGATCCTGGGCCAGCACCTGGACCCCTTCTGCAGCTCTGGCACGACATGATTGAATGGATCAGCAGCCCCGAGGCTTGGATTGCCCTTCTTACACTGACGATCCTAGAGATCATTCTTGGGATCGACAACATCATTTTCATCGCGATCCTCTCGGACCGCGTGAAGATGGAACTGCGCTCGCGAGCTCGCAGGATAGGACTCACCGTCGCGATCTCTACGCGGATTCTCCTTCTCTTCTCCATTGTATGGATCATGCGGCTCACCGAGCCCCTATTTGAGATCTTCGGTCATGCGTTTTCCGGCCGCGACCTGATCCTGACCATAGGCGGAGTCTTCCTACTCTTTAAGGCGACCAGAGAACTCCATCATAAGCTTGAGGGGGAAACCGAGAGAGAAAACCAAAGCGGTCATGCTTCTTTCGCCTCGGTTGTAGCACAGATCGCTCTCTTGGACATCGTCTTCTCTCTCGACTCTGTCATCACGGCAGTCGGCATCGCCGATCACCTACCAGTGATGGTGATCGCGGTTCTGATTGCTGGGCTTTTTATGATCGTGTCAGCTGAGAAAGTGAGTGCGTTCGTGAGTGCTCGTCCCACGGTTAAGGTTCTAGCGCTTTCCTTCTTACTGCTGATCGGGATGTCCCTCGTGGCTGAAGGTATGGGCCAACACATACCCAAGGGGTACATCTATTTTGCAATGGGATTCTCAGTCTTCGTAGAGATCATCAACCTTCGCATTGCTCGACCCCGCCAAGGACCGGTCCGCCTACGCGGACCGCGGATGAGAGCCACGGATCCCGAAACGCCCTAGAACACCCAGCGTTACTGTCTTATTCACTCTCTGGTTCGTGCTTAGGCGGGCGCCCCCTTTTTACAAGGCACGCCCGCCTAATCACCGTACCACTCAGGCACCGCAAAGGGTATCAGAGACCCTGAACTCCAGCGGCCCCGTCAGCGGAAACATTGAAGAAATGCCACATCCCAATCGCTGAATGACCCGCTATATAGCAGACCATCGAGTAGTTGCCCGCAACATCTGCAACGAACGTGACCGTCTCTGTCTCACCCGGCATTGTGCCATCAATCATTGACTGCGGGTTGTCTGTGATCGCCCCGGCAAAAACCGGTTCCGGCATAGGTGGGACTGTGAAATTGACCAGCTCCGTCGAGATCCCAACGCTGTGTGCCATGTTCGGATCACGATTTTCAAACTCTATCGTGACCTCGTACCCCTCGGGCACCGTTATCGCCAGCTCTCCACGGATCGTTCCGTTGTAGCTCCAGTAATTGTTCTCCGGCGTTTCTCCAGCCACCATGACCAACCGAACCGTTTTGGCATCGTGATCGACTTGGTACCAATCGGGAATCGTCATAGGACCAGTAGGTGCCGCCGGACCAGCCGGTGCCACCGCAGCTGCCGGCTCCGTCTCCGGAGCATCAGCCGTAGCTTCAGGCTCGCCGCCTCCACACGCGGTGAACACCAATGCCACCGCAGGAATCAGCTTGAAAAACTTCATGAGCGTGATGTCCTCTTCTCAGTTTGTTAGCCCCGGAGACTTCTTTCCGGGGTCAATCCATGAATCGTCTGGTACTGCTACCCCTAAGAGTCTCTAGGGTGCTCCCTAAATCTGTCGTTTTAGAAAACCACACATATTTGGGAAACGGTCAGTTTCACGCTGTTCATCACCGTTGCTCCCAGCCAGTCCATCCCGGTCCTCTCACCGCCAAGCCAGGCATTTCTCCCGTGTGCTGCCCGTCGGATACCACCCCGACCCCATTCACTAAAACGTGCACCACTCCAGTCGAAAGCTGGTGAGGACGTTCATACGTAGCATGATCAGCTACCGTTTCCGGGTCAAACACAACCAGGTCGGCGTAGTAACCCTCTCTGAGAACGCCGCGATCGCGGATCTTCAGTCTCGTCGCCACTGCGGACGACATCTTTCTTACTGCATCCTCAAGGGTCAGCGCGCCTTCTTCTCGGACGTATTTTCCTAAAACCCGAGCAAACGTGCCGTACGTCCTCGGGTGAGCCAGTCCAGTAGCCGTAGTGGGATCCATTCCTCCTGCATCCGTACCAAACTTCATCCAGGGCTGAGCAATCTGCATCGCCACATTTTCCTCGCTCATCAGGAAGTAAATCGTCCCGACTCGCTGGCGTTCTGCAAGCACGAGATCCATAGCGGTCTCTGTCCAGTGCTTATCCATAGCTTCGGCAACATCCGATAACCACCAGCCCCTATACTGTTGGTGTTCCGGAAGATTCAGTCCAAGGAGCATCGTTCCTTCGGGTGTCGCCAGCGAGCAAAACGGTTCCCAAGGCTCGGTCTGGACCTCCATCTCCGACCTGATCTTCATCCTCATCTCAGGATCGGCCAGATTTTCGTAAAGCAACCCGTCAGCCGACGCCCACGGCGGGAAACAAGCGTCTAGGCCTGTGCCGCCTGCTGTATACGGATACATATTCGCCTGCACATCCACCCCAGAAGCCCGAGCTGAATCGATCTTGGCCACGGCCTCCGCTGCCTTATGCCAATTTCTTCTGCCTCCCGCCTTTAGGTGATAGATCTCGATCGGCACATCCGCTTGAATTCCGATCTCCAACGCTTCGTCAATCGCCTCAAGAAAGTTGTCCGCTTCAGAACGCAAGTGGGTGATATACACACCACCATAGGGGGCCATCGCCTCATTTATCGAAATCAATTCATCGGTCGAGGCAAAGTTTCCAGGGGGATAAACCAGCGCTGTAGCAATACCGAACGCTCCATCCTCCATCGACTCCTGGACCGCCTGTTGCATGGCTCTCCGCTCACGATCTCCAGCTTCCCCCATAGCCATGCCCATTCCGACAACCCTGATGGTGGACCCACCCACAAAAGAGCCGAAATTCACTGAGGCCTTATGATCCTCCATTGCCTCAATCCACTCTCCGAAAGTCTCGAACTGGGAAACGCCAGCCGCCGGTCCTGAGTTGGTCAGCATCTGGGGGCTCGACGGAGCATTAGTCGTCGATTCTCCCATGATCTCTGTGGTTACACCCATGGTAACCTTGGAAACCACCCGACCGTCACCTCCACCGAGGAAGCTGAAACGTGAGTGACTCTGGATGTCGATAAACCCAGGAGAAACCACCATTCCACTCGCATCAATCCTGTTTATCGCCTGCCGATCAGCCAACGCACCTGGCGCAGCGATAGTCACAATCCGGTCACCCCGAATTCCAACATCGCCGGGATACCAGGCATTCCCAGTGCCATCGACAATCTGGCCACCCTCGATCACGACGTCATACGCTTCCTGAACAGCCTGCAACGGCGATGGCGTGGCCGATGAAGTGGTTACGCAGACGCCAAACGTGAGCGCTAAAAAGTGGAGTCGGTTCATTAATCTTCGGGGTTGCGGTGGCAAAACATCTATCGAGCAATACTGAACTAGTCCACGCTGCGTCAACAGGAGACCAATATCAAGCTGGAGCAATCTGTGGAATTAGAACGCAGACTCATCCCGAAATAGATCCGTTCGAGAAAGGCGGTCCCTGAGCCTTGGATTGTTCTGCGGGAGTGCGACAATATCCGGATCACCTCCCCAAACAGAGTCATCGTTCAAGAATTTTCGGATCGGTCCAGATGGCAGCACCTCATAATCGGCTTGATGAAGTGCCTCCATGCAAAGCTCTAGTTGCTTCTCATCATGGATCGCACACATCACTACAGGCCGCACTTGCGTCCGCACCAGACTTTCGACGATCCGGCTCTCAGATCCTTCAGCATCGACCTTCATCACCGTGGGGGGAGGGACTCCCGCATCCAGCATTCCACTGATCGAGCGCACCTCCACCTCTTCATCCCCGCGCCCAAGCCCGAGGGCCATAGAGCTACCTGATCCCCCGAATGCTTCTTTTCCGTCCCGCTCCGCAAGTGCATAGGGAAGGACGTTAGCCCGTCCTGAACAGTTCCATGCCACATGTCGCGTGAGATAGGACCGGTTGAGACGCGATGGTTCGAATGACCAGACTGAACCCTCAGGCCCTGCAAGCCTGGCGGTCAGGAGCGTAGCGTAGCCGTAGTGGGCACCAACATCCCAGACGACATCACCAAGCGACACGATCGCAGCGAGCGCTTCGAATTTAGCCAACTCGAACCGGCCTGACGCGAATCCCCTCCCTGAAACGGGCAAACTCCACCTGCAGCCCTTATTCGGGCCCGCCCGAACACGAACGGGAATAGAATCCAGCGGGCGGGATAAGGCCCGTCGCACGCGGATCGGTAATCTCACGAACTTCGCTTCTTTACTTCGGGTTCAGTGAGCCCATATAGCGGAGGGACTTCGACACCAAGCTGTCCGAGGAGTTCGTATAACTGACCACGGTGGTGAATCTCATGCTCGACCATGAGCCGAAGCCATTTCCAAACACGAATCTGGGTTCCCCCTACCGTCTCGCACCGCTGCTGTAGCTGCTCGGGCGTGAGACCCCTCAAAATCTTGATGGTCTCGGAGTGAGCGCTGTCCATGTAGCGGAGCACCTGATCTAACCCTGAGGCGAGTTCCTGGCCGTGACCGGGGTATTTCGAGGGGTTGAGCCTAGCGTTTTCCGCCCACATCCATCGCTCGGCAGCCGCGATATGACGAAGCAGGTCCCCAGCCGAGAATCGTCCTTCGGCTGATCTCCACTCTAGGTCCTCCTCCGGCACGCAAACGGCGAGATTACGCGTACGTGTTCGTACACTCTCAAAGTACTTCAGAAACGATTCGATTTCTCTGAATTCCACGGTCGCCTCAAACGATGAGCACGTTCAAGCCCGATGCAACTCAGCGGGCTCGCCAACTCAAAGCAATAACGCCTAAGATGTCATAACTTGTCTAGCCGAAGATAAAGCTGAGGCCAATTCATGAACTGGACGGTCGCTCTCCGCATTGCTGACCATCTAAGGAGCGCCGATGAGCACGCACAAATCTGAGGTCCACAGATGGGTTCAGTGCGCAGCGCTAGTGACTGCCCTCGCCTTGAACGCCTGCAACACGCCGGACTTCGATGTCGTGATCTCCGGAGGCACGATTTACGACGGGTCCGGTGGCGAAGCCTACGTTGCAGATATAGGGATCACTGACGGAGTGATACGTGACATCGGTGATCTAGAGACCAGCACAGCTCCCGACACGATTGATGCGAGTGGCCTAATGGTGACGCCTGGGTTCATCGATGCTCATTCACACGCGGTTTTGGACGAAGAATGGGGCAACGATGGAAAGCACTTCCTGACACAGGGAATCACGACCGTGGTTCTGGGATTAGACGGTTTTGGCCCATATGAAGTAGCCGAGCGCCTAGAATCGTGGGAAGGGAACGGAATCGGAGTAAACGCGCTCACCTTCGTCGGCCACAACGCAATACGCACTGAAGTGATGGGGCTGGCACCCCGTGCTCCAAGTCCAGACGAGTTGGAAGAGATGAAAGCTCTTGTCCGGAAAGGGATGGCTGAGGGGGCGTTCGGGCTCTCGACCGGGCTTTTCTACACACCAGGAACCTTCTCCGAAACCGACGAGGTCATTGCACTCGCCAGGGTCGCTGCCGAATGGGATAACGCGATCTACGACACGCACGATCGTGACCTCGGAGCGACATACGAAGGCGTCGGATATGACGCATCAGTCGCGGAAGGAATTCGGATCGGTGAAGAATCAGGCCTGCGTGTGATCTTCTCGCATTTTAACCCACAAGGAGCGACGAATTATGGCCGCGCTGATGTGGGGGCCAGAATGATTGAAGAAGCGCGGTCACGAGGTGTCGAAGTATGGGCTGCACACCATCCTTATACGGCTACCCAGTCCAATCTCAGGTCCTACGCCCTACCCCGCCGGGCTTCGGGAGGAGGAACAGAAGCGGTTCTAGCAAGGTTCGAGCACCCCGATACAGGAAGGACACTGCGGACACAGATCATGGAGTCGCTCGCCATGCGGGGAGGAGCCAGCAAGATCATGATCGTAGACGAGAATCCAGACCTGAACGGACGGACCCTAGAAGAACGAGCCACCGAGTGGAGCATGAGTGTTCCCAACGCCGTGGAGAAGATTATCCAGGAGCAAGGGAATGCCTCGGTGATGAACCTCGAACTCTACGACCTTGAAAACACCCGCTATCTGGCACGCATGCCTTGGATGATGACGTGCACCGACGGTAGGCCCCCCGCGCCAGGACAAAACATCACACATCCCCGAGTCTATGGAGCATTTCCTAGGAAGCTCAGGCTGTTCGCTATGGAGAACGACGACATCGACATCTCGTTTGCGATCAGAAGCTTCAGCGGACTGTCAGCCGATTTCTTCGGGCTTGATGATCGGGGCTATGTGGAGGTCGGTCGTATCGCGGACCTGACCGTCATTGACCTCGACGCATACCGAGATGTCTCGACCCTCTCGGATCCACACCATTTCTCGGAAGGCGTAGTCCACGTATTACTCAACGGCAGTTTCTCAATCCGGAATGGAGAGACCACAGGCATCATGGCAGGACAGGCAATTCGGGCACCCTGGGAGCACTCAGAAGGGTAGCGTACCGGCAGGTCTGAGCTAACTCAGCTCGTTAATTACCCTGACAGAGTCCCCGATGATTTCCAGTACCGCTACCGAGCCCCCATACTCAGTCCTTGTCGCATAATACTCGGCCATCCCTATGTCGACACGCCACGCTTGTCTGCCGCACGCGCTGGCGATCCCAGACTCTTGGATCGTATGCCCCACAACGATTCGTTTGGCTTGTAGAGCATTCAATGCCTCTTCAAGGACTGAACATGCCGCAGAATCAGGATCATCAGAGTACAATCGGGTCCACTGGGGGCTATTCGAGCCCGACAACACTGAGGGGAGCTCTGCCCCTCCTCTAAGCCACGCTTGCGCGGAGCTGTTGATCTCGTCGATACCGTAGGCGACATGTTCAGGAAGCACGCCACCGTGTGCAAACACGTTTTCGCCGATCTGGAGAATCACCTGCCGCTCGGCCAGTAGGTTAGCGTACGGGCCACCCGGCATGAACGCAGCCACACGAGCTCGCTGGTGTGGCTCAAACTCGGCGAGAGTTGAAGATCTGAAGCTTGCAGATGATCGATCCCAGACTTGAACCGAGTCACTGGGATCGTACTCCGCGACGTTCCTGAAATCGGCATAGCCACCATCCGTCACGTAACGCAAATCTAGGCGCGCGTTCATGAGTTCATGGTTTCCCAGCAAGGCGTGGAACGCTCCGCCAGCAGCTTCAGCCTCAATCCTTAGCTTCTCGAACAGATCGAGGATCTCTTGTTCCTGATCTCCACGATCCAGTTGGTCACCGGTCTGCACTACTACCAGTTCGCCACCGATCCAATGGTCCTGATCGTCGATGGCACCTGCTAGACGAAGTGCGCCTCGAGCTGCTTCGAGGTCTCCGTGTACGTCCCCGAACGCGACGATGCGCTGCTCGTCCTGTCTTGCACATGAACTCGCTACCAATGCTAGCGCTATCAGCACCGTCTTTTTCATCTCGCAGTCCCCCATTCAGCAGCCGTGAAAGACTTCTGTGAGCTCAATAAATTGCGGATGCCAATATATGTGGCGTTGCGATCAGCCACCCGGACAAGTCCCCCACTGCGGACGCGTCGCACTACCACCTGCCCACGCATTGGTACCAGTATCAAAAGCGGTTGGCTTACTATCACGATAGTCGACACACCAACC
>MDSX01012202.1_pt1 | contig 11408 bp, 14 predicted proteins | sample 811141 | NCBI WGS metagenome assembly MDSX01 (sample SAMN05326642, study PRJNA326480) | marine metagenome | isolation source: seawater | place: Atlantic Ocean: South East | collected 2010
ATCGTCGATGCAGGACAAAGAGAGGCTGCTTAAGATCAGAATTTAACTCTCTGCTCCTTAGTATCATTTTTCAATGAGGAAATACGAGGGGATAATAGATAAAATTAATGAAATATGAGACTATATTTTCATAAATAATGAAATTTAATCTGTAAGTTACTGGAATTACGCATGAAAACTGTTTTTGAGTTTAAGGATTACAAGGCGTATTTAAAGAATTGCATCTCTCAAATGCCCCGCGCCGGGCGGGGTGCACGGGTAGCTATGGCTAAGGCTATATCTAGCCCAGTTTCTCATGTTTCTCAAATTTTGAACGCTACATCTCACTTAAGTATGGAGCAAGCAGAGGCAGTAAATGCATTTTTGGATCACACAGAAGACGAGTCAGATTTTTTTCTTTTACTCGTACAGTTTTCTCGTTCTGGTACTCAAGCATTGAAAAAACGCTTACAAAAACAAATGCAACAGGCCATTGAAAAACGATTGGTGCTCAAAGAAAGTTTAGGTGTTAAAGCTGAAATTTCTAAAGAAGATCAGGCTTTGTTTTATAGCTCTTGGCTTTACGGTGCCGTTCATGTGATGACTTCAATTCCTCAGTTTCAAACTAGGCAAGCAATTGCTGAATATCTAAATGTGTCACCAAAGCGAATTGCAGAGGTACTAGAGTTTTTAGAATCAAAAGCCCTAGTGCTATCGAGCAAGAACGGATATGAAATTGGAAAAAACAGAATCCACTTGGGAAGTGACTCTCCGATGATTTCTAAGTTTCATACCAATTGGCGAATGAAGGCTGTTCAGGCTTTTGAAAAGGAACAAATTTCAAGCAACCTTCACTATTCTTCGGTAATAAGTATTTCAGAGAATGACCGTGAAAAAATCAAAGTGCTTTTGGTTAAGTACATCGACAATATTAAAAATATTATTCGTGATTCGAAGGAAGAAGGCGTACATTGTTTTTCGATTGATTTTTTTAATATTTGAAGAAGCTAGTTAGAGATCTGTGATATACAAGAATATTTCTTGTCAGCTAAAACTCCATTTTTCTGCTACAAAAAATTCAACTTTAAGAATTTGATTTTTGGGAGTAGAGTGTTTTGATGCAACCGAATATTGAAATTCTATTTAAGTTAGCTCGCACACAAATGCCTTATGGAAAGTATAAGGGGAGGCTTTTGGTAGATTTACCAGAGCCATATATCGTTTGGTATCGTAATAAAGGCTTTCCTAAGGGAGAAATTGGAATGTTGCTGGCTGAGTTGTTTGAGATAAAACGAAATGGCCTTGAGCCTTTATTAGATGCTTTTAAGGATAAGGCCTAAGAAAGGCAAAATATAGAAGCTCAAGTATATTCTCAAAATTTAGGCCTTAAAAGTGGGAAGGCTAATTTTAAAACAAGTGCCTTGATTGATTTCTGTTTCAATCTCGATTCGCCCTTTCATATCACTAATGAAAGAGTAGACTAAACTCATGCCTAGGCCTGTGCCTTTTCCGACTTCTTTCGTCGTATAAAAAGGTTCGAAGATTTTTTTACGAGTTTCTTCCGACATGCCAGAGCCAGTGTCTGAAATAGAGATTACTAGGTAATTCTCCTTGGCCTGTGATTCAATATGGATGATCTTTTTCTCTGAATTCTCCATGGCATCTCTAGAATTGCTCAATAAGTTCATGATTACTTGCTGAAAAATACTCTCATTGCCATTCACTAAGTAGTCTTCATCGTTTAATTCAACGTCAAAGCTTATTCCTAGTTGAGAAAAATTATAGTCGACCATTGCAATCATCTGTAAAATACTTGATGAAGGTTTGAAATTAGCCTTTATATTTCTTTCTTTTCGAGAATAGTTCTTCATCCCATCGGTAATTTTTCGAATTCGATCTAAGGCGATACTTTGTTTGTTTATCAGATCAAATAGTTTTTCATTCTCAATTCCAGCCGAGTTCAAGGCTCTTTCAAACCTTTGTAGGTTTCCGGCTGCAATGGTGAGAGGGTTATTTATCTCATGACCTATACCTGCTGAAAGTTCACCGATAGATGCTAACTTTGATATATGCTGAATTTCATTTTCTATTTTGCTTCTTTCACGATAGTTCCTGCTCAGCAAGGCGCCCCAAGTTACAAACACAAGCAAGAGGCTTAGAAATACAAATGCATTTCGATAGTTTTGAGATCGATTTAGTTCTTTAAATTTTGATGTCGCGTAGGAGTCGATGTCACTATTTAGTTCTGCCATACCTTGCGTATATATTTCTTTTTGAGCATCGTAGTCTTTAGAGAATAGTAGTTCTTGTGCTTTTTCTTGTTGTCCATTTCTAACAAGCTCAAATGCTTCTAACTCCATAGCAATCAAGGCATCATTAGCAGCACTGGTTTTTTTTGTGGATTTGAGCTGAATCTCTTCTGGAATTAACTTATTCAGCTCAGCAATCGCATGATCCAGTTGCGGGACAAAATCATTGTATCTTCTCTCCCATTTCTGGTCGCCAGTGGCTGCTGCAGTTCTTGCGCTCATTGTTAAAACTTCATCAAAATAGGTGACTAAGTTTCTGTATTCACTGATTAAAACTTTATCTAGAACTTCTCTTTCTTTTTTTTCCTGAATGCTGTTGAAGAAATGAAAATTTAAGAACACGATGGCAAATGTAAATAGGGCGGCAAAGTAGGTATAGTACTTAGTGCGTTTTGTTTTATCTCGGTATTTAGAAAGTAGTTGGCTATTCATTGAAGTCTCTGTCTTTTGTTTTATTGTCAAAATAGAAATAGTCTGGATACATACTAAACTTTATTGAATAATATGTATATTGTTTATCCTAGTAGTTTTTAAAAACTTTGTTTTGAGATTTTAGTAATTCTATTTAGGTCTACAATTCAGAATTAAAATTGAATAGAGTTTTGGATTAATGTTTAATTAAATAGATAGGAGGGGGAGTGAAAACTTTTGTATTATTGGTTTTAACTATATTAAGTTCTTCAATGCTTAAGGCAAATACTTTTGATGATGTAAAAAACTATCTTTTCAAGAATGGTTTTAAATACCGAGATGCATATTCAGGAACCGTAGATCAATTCAAAAGTGTTAATCAGCTTTCAGTGGATCTAGGTCTAAAAAATCAAATAGCAAAGTCTGAGGCAAATATTGTTGTCCTCAACGACTTGAATCACTTAAACCAAGCCCAAGCTATTGAAGGATGTCGACAAAGAATTTTAAATCAAAGCAATCCAAATGGCTATGTAGTGAATAAAGAGCTTTTTTTAAAAAACGATCGCTCTCTTCAAGAGTCTTTTGGTTTTGAATTTTACGGAATTGCCCCGAGTTGTGAAAATATAAAGGATTGCCCACCGCACAGAGCGAGACTGAGCCGGCAGTATGCTTGTTCACTTAATATAGTCTCTAGCAATACTTCTATTTTATTACATGAGCTTTACTTTACTCTGGATTACGCAGGGATAGAGCAATGTGAGTATCATGTACAGGAGTTATTAAAAATAGATCCTAGGAGTTTTCTCTACGAAATTTATCAATCCAAGGATTCGGTAGATTATTGTGCTGTAAACATATTACTTCGAAGAAATAAAAGTAAATAGGCTCAATAATTCAATCTAAAAGAGGGGGCTTATTCCCCCTTTAATTGCTTACTAACGTCCTCTAGTCTTGATCTTAATTTTTGGTATAAATCAGATTTTCCTAATAAAAACCTTAGAATCAAAAGGTCTAAAATTTGTACCGCTTTAAAACCTAGTAAAAATACAGCGATTACACCGGCTAAAATATAGACAACGCTTGTAGTTCCCTGCGGATCATTTGCTAGATACAATCCATTGGTATTCATTCCAAAAAAGCCAACAATTAAGTTTAAAGGAAGGAAAATCCCTGAAATGACAGTGAGGCTTAGAAGAGTTTTATTTAAGCGATCTGCTTTTAGAGAAGAAAAATAGTTATGAGTACTATCTAGTTGAGTCATTAAAGTTCCAACACTAACTTGTTGGTAACCAATGGCTTCTTCTATGTCGTTAAACTGATCTTTTAGATTTCCAAATTTAGCATCTTGGTTTCTGAAAAACTCACGATAAACATTTAAATTTCTAAAGTAATAAGATTCTAGTTTTGAGAGGTCTCTTTTGATTCTTGCCCAAGTATCCATAAATATACTAGAAGCATTTCGCTCGTAGACTTGGGTTTCTAAGACTTCAATGTGCTCAAAAAATAGGTCTAAAATTTTACGGTTATTACGGTAGATTTTAGTAAGTGCTTTAAGAAAGTTATCGATGTTTTCTTCTTTAATTGTTACCTGCTCAGTTTGGTTATTAACAAAGTAGTATTTGTCATCAATAATGATATAGCTTCTTGAATCAAATGATAGTCCATTAGCTGTCAGCAAGATACCTCTTATAACCAAAACCTGAAAATCAATGTAATCTTCAAAAACAGATAGGGCTTTTTTTTCTTTTACAAGCTCTTCTACTTCATCGTAATATTCACCCAACTTATCAGCTAAAGCATTTTTAAAATCCAAGAAGTCCTCCTCAAGCTTTGATAATGCATAGTTGAGATCAGTCGACACTATCAAACATCTCGTTGAGTTTAGTGGAAAAGAACTTTGAATAGAAGTTAATTTTAATTTTATAAATGATTATTTTTGATAAACTTTAAATCATTTAAAGAGCTGATTATATTTTAATTAAAAACTGAGAGATATGTATATAGTTCTACTTACTTGAAAATTCTCAAGAAGATAATTTTACATGCTTTGCAAATGTGACTTTTTTGAAAACTAAAAGGCAATTGAAATTTGAGAAGTTTATAACAACTTCTAAAGCTTAACAAAGGCCGGATGATCTCCGGCCTGATGATTATTATTTAAGCCAAGACTTTTTGTTATCTGCCACATACTGATTTAATGAGATGGGCTTTCGACCTATGATTTCTTCAACAGAATTGGTGATTTGTGAATTATAGCCTTCTTTAAGGTAGCCAAAGATTAAAAGCATGAAGTCTACATAATCTTTTGGAAGGCCAACATTTAGAAGCACATCACCTAAAACTTGTGGCTCAACCTCCTTGTATTCAACGGTCTCGCCAATTTCATTTTCAATGGCATCTGCTACTTCCCTATGGTTGATTGATTCAGGTCCCGTCAAATTGAATTCTTTATTAACAAATTCATCTGTGGTTAAGAGCTTTACGGCAACACTTGATATGTCTCTACTATCAATAAAGCTTACCTTTGCATCTCCGGCTGGAAGTTTAATTTTACGTTCTTCCAATAGGTCGTGTAACCAAAAGGTGTTAAAGTTTTGAAAAAACCAATTGGGACGAATAATGTTGTAATCCATTCCTGATTGAATCAACTCCAATTCAGCTCTTCGAAAGGCAGAGTTCTCATCTGCGTCGGCCCCCATGGCAGTCATTAAAACCACTTTCTTCAAAGCCTTTTCTTTTGCTTTTGCAATTGCTGGAGACAAAAGACTGTATTGATCGGCAAAGCCTGGAGGTGAAAGTAAAAAGGCGCGATCCACTCCTTCGAAAGCGCTATCCAAACCCTCGCCCGTGCTCAAATTTAATTGAACATACTCATTAGAACTAGGTGATTTACTTGTTGCTAGTTTTAATGGCTCAGCCTTTGCTCTTAATTGGTTCACAATCTCTTGTCCAACCGTTCCGTTTGATCCTATTACTAGTATTTTATTACTCATTGTTTACTCCTGTGTTTAACTGATGCTTTATTATCGTTGAAAAAGTAATTGTTGATTAGTGTGTATTTTTGAATAATATTGTTTCTCTATGGAAACAATGAAACTAGAGTTAACACAGATTTTTGTTAAGGTTGTGCAACAGGGCAGTTTCACTAAGGCTGCGAATTTACTAGGTTTACCAAAGTCGACGGTGAGTAAAGCAATCTCGCAATTAGAAGCTATCACCAATGCTAAACTACTCCTTAGGACAACTAGGCAGCAAAGCCTTACCGAAGCGGGGAGAAGGTATTTTGATGAATGTGTCGGTCCGATACAAGCCCTGGAAGAGGCGCAAAAAAACATCTATGATGTTGATTCTCAACCCATGGGTCTAATAAAAATGACAGCGCCAGAAGATGTAGGAACTCATATTTTGTCTCCGATCATTGGCGTTTTAAGTCGTACTAACCCTAAACTAAATTTCCAATTAGAGTTAACGGATAAGGTGGTTGATCTTGTAAGGGACGGATATGATTTGGCCATCAGATTGGGTAACTTGAACGATAGTCAATTAAAAGCAAAGTACATTGGTCAGTTGGAAATGGTGCTAGTTGCTTCGAAAGAGTATCTCAAATGTTATGGAAAAATAAAAGCTCCTAAGGATTTAAAGGGAGCTAGATTTTTAAGTATTGGTGATAGTAAAGTAAGTCATAAATTTGTCCTACAGTCGGCAAAGAAGAAATCGCAAATCTCCATTGAACCAATAGTAACTTGTAATCAAATGTCTAGCCTAATTGCGATGGCTAAAGAAGGTGCTGGCTTACTTTTGGTGCCGCATTATTTATGTAGCAGTGATATCCAGAGTGGAGCTTTGGTTAGGGTGCTTCCTGATTGGTCCTATATGGGGTATTCGGTTCATTTAGTGTCACCAGTTTCAATGCACGAGACGGCAAGAATAAAACTCGTATCAGATATGATAGTTGCAGAAATGAGGAATCGTCTTTAAGTAATAGGAATCATTCAATTATTATCGATAAGACTTGGGGTGCTGTGTTTTAGGCTTTGGCTTTTGATATTATTGCAGGCTGCAACGAAATGCTAGAGTTTCTAAATTTATACTATACAATGGAAAATGGTCTAAGTGTGGACATGAGTTTTACTTAAGCTTTAATTAAGAGCTTAGTAAGCAAAGCTGTGATTGGAGTAAGGCTCCGGAACAATTGCATGATCAAAACTGACTGAGTACTTGTAACTAATTAAAGAGTATGTCGACAGGCATGCTTGATTTTAAACCAAGGTCATGGCCGGTTGGTTTATTGGAGATGCCCATTGTGTGGTTTCGTTATCCTTAGTTTGTTTTTTTCAACATACCTAATTTCTAAGAGCCATTTCCAATGATGGATCGAATTCATATTGAAATTAGTAACATCTGTAACTTGCAGTGCAGTTTCTGTCCAGTAGTGGAGAGAGATAAAAAAGTTATGTCTCTTGAAAAAGTACAACATGCAGTGTTGCAGGCCAAGGCTTTTAGTAAACAGATTTGTCTCCACCTAATGGGCGAGCCATTAGCGCATCCTGAGTTTGAGAAGATAGTGAGTTTTTGTGAAGAACAGAGTGTCTCTTTACAAATCACAACCAATGGAATACTACTGCAAAGGTATCAAGAAATTCTTTGTTCAAAGGCTGTGAGGCAAATTAATTTTTCTCTGCAAAGCTTTACCGATAATTTTAAACACAAGCCAATCGATGAGTATTTATTTAAAATTTTGAAGTTCACTAAATATCTAGAGCAAAGAAGCCCTGATTGCTATGTAAATCTACGTTTGTGGAACAATGGAATTGAGTCAAAAGAGAACGAATTAATTTTTCGATTAGTAGAAAAGTTTTATGAAGTCACAATAAATCGCAATGTGGATGTGTCATTTAAAAAATCAAAGAAGGTATGGAACAAAGTATATCTACATTTTGATTCTAGGTTTGAATGGCCAAGTCTGGAGATTCCAGACCAAGGAAGTAGTGGTAGATGTAATGGTCTCAAAACTCATATCGGAATTCATGCTGATGGTAGCGTCGTACCATGTTGCTTAGATAAAGAAGCAAACATTAATCTCGGTAATGTTTTTGAGGAAGATCTTTCTGAAATCATTAACTCAGAAAGAGCGGTACGAATGAAAAGAGGATTTGAAAATAACAAAAGGGTCGAAGACTTTTGTAGGCATTGTAGCTACATAAACCGCTTCAAGTAAGGCCTTGGTCTTTGCGCTTCAGTATTGAATTCCTTGGGTAAAAATCAAGTTCATTATTGCGATTTTTTTAGTTTGTTCTTTATGTCTTTTAACGAGTTCTAGTAGAATCTAATACTGAAATTAATCTTCGAGTCTCTTAAAACGAACACTCTTGATTTTTTCGCCTAAAATTTGATATTTCACAGCATAAGTGCTCTCTAAGCTGCCATCACTTCGCCCACTTAGTTTTTCGTGCTGATAAACAATTGAATCTTCAATGACTTCAAAGATGATTTCAGCTTTGACATTTGGGTTTGTGTTAAAGAAGTTTCTGTAGTGAATCCGAAAATCTTCAATGCCGATAATTTTTGGAACTTCTTCAGCTTCGATATAGATTTCGATTTCTTGATGATAGAAGCTAAGAAAGAGTTCTAAATCTTTGGCGTTATAGGCAGTGACTTGGTCATTAACAATTTTTGATAGTTTTGTCTCAGGTAGCTTTGTCATTTTAAGGAGCGTACCAACAATTGGGCCTTGGCATTCCATTGTATCCGGCCCAATAAGTATCAAAGCGACACTGTGGTTTTGGGTGATCTAGGATGGTTTTACTAACTGAATTTTGGGCAGGGGTTTTAAAGCCGGGAATGGGGTGTTCCCAGTTATTCGCTAAAAATGCTCCTACTCTATGGATAGCGGCAAGGGCACGCTCATCAATTCTATCCTTACGAATACTAGCAAGTGCTCTTCGTAGGCAATACCTAGTTGCAAAGTAGTCAGCCTGTCCTTCGGCAGCAATGTATTTTCCTTCTGGTTTTAAAGGAGCGCCTCCATATAAGTGTCCCAACTCATGGCATACAATCAAGGCTAAACTATCGGGATCAATTTCTCTTCTATGTGCCATTCCACGGTAAACTAAAAGCTGAGCATTATCCCATCTTCTCGCAAGTGCAGAATCTGCTGTTGGTGAGTTCCAGTCAGCATAGACCAATAATTTTTCATTCAACCAGTCAGGAAGCTCTTGGAATTCCTTAGCAATATTTATTATGGTTCTTTGAAAGAGTGTTTTTGAAATAACTGGTTCTTTAGTGGTTAGAGATTTCTCACTGTCGTGAGCTTTAAAACTCGCATTTAGTGTGAAACAAGAAAGTAGAACTATAGTGAAAAATGCAATCTTCATGCTTCAAGGCTAACAGCGGAAAACTTGATCAACAACTAAATGCTTATAAGAAAATACTAAATTAACACAATTCGTTAATGTTGCTATAGAGAATAGGTATCTAACAAAGAGAGATTTGCATTTGCCGAGGCGAACATAGGCTGTTCTTTTTAGGCAACATAGGTTTGCAAAATATCCTCTTTTTAAAACACTAAAAGAGAGAGATAATGTTTCTAGATTTTGGTAGGTCATTGATCTAGAGAATATGTAAGGCTATTGAAAGTAAAAAATCGAGTGAAAACAAACTAAGAGGTAATTATGAAGGTAGTGGCTTTTGGAGCAAGTAATAGCAAAGATTCAATAAACAAAAAACTGGCGACTTACGCAGGCTCACTGATTGAGAACGCGGATTTAGAGGTTCTGGATTTAAATGATTTCGAAATGCCGATTTATAGTGAACAGAGAGAGCAGTCAGAAGGAATTCCACAAAAAGCAAAAGATTTCTCAAGGAAATTTCAGGATGCTGATTTGGTAATTGCTTCCTTTGCTGAGCATAATGGGAATTTTACCGCGGCTTTTAAAAATATTTTGGACTGGAGTTCTCGTGATCAGAGAGAGGTTTTTCAAAATACTCCAATGTTGGTTTTGTCCAGTTCGCCAGGGCCTAATGGTGCGAGCAGTGTTTTAGAAATTGCGAAGAACTCGCTTGGATTCTTCGGAGCTGAAGTGAAGGCAGGTTTTTCTCTTCCAAATTTCTATGAGCATTACAGCGATAGTGGCTTTGATTTCAAAGACCCAAATTTACTTAATGAGTTAAAGTCATTGGTAAAAGATATTTGAAGTTTTGCTATCTGAAAACTATTTTACCTTGAGCATTTAACTTCTAATAAAGAAGAGCGTGTCCAGGAAGCATAGGCCAAGGAGTCTCCTTGGTCCTCTAGTTCTCCTTCAATATAGCTACGCGATGGAATTGTTGGATTAAAAATTTCAATCACAAAGTGTTTTATTTTGTTAGGTCCTGAAATAGAAAACTCTAGGCCTTCAAAGCTAGTCCATTTCGTTTTATTTTTAAGCGGCAATGCGATTCTGCTTTTTGCTTGAATGCTACCGTTTAGAAATAGTTTACACTCAAGAGACTCTTGAGCAAATCCGTTGATGCTCCAAAATAAAATGGCACAAAATAAAAACTTCATTGCAGATCATTTGGAATTAACCGCCTGTTTGTTTAAACTTAATGTTGATGCTCTCTAAATAGCTTTTAACAGGTTCAATCTTTTCACCATGAATTTCAATGTAATTGTCCTTGTATGCGCCGCCTACTCCTAACTTTTTCTTTAGATTTTTGGCGAGTTTCTTGTTCCATGCCTTGTTGTTAGGTAAGCCTTTTATCTCTATAACGGTGCGGCCTTTGCCGCTAGTGAGTCTTCTTATTTCCAAACAGATGCTGGATTCATCAATAGTATCATCTGACGGAGTAGAGTTTTTTGACTTTCTCAAGTCGCCAAGGTCATCTGACCAAACTAATTTTTTATCTTTCATACTTTCTCCACTACTATTTTTACCAAAGAAGCTAGAGTTTTTAAAGTAGGAAGGGGAAAACTTTAGGAAAAGCTTACTGTTTTTAAAGCATTGCTGCGCTACTATATGATTTCAATATTTCATTGGTTTCCTTGAAGGAAGTTTGAAATTTAAAGTTTGCTACAAAGCATCGACCAAAGCTTCATATCCTTAGTATTTATTAGGCAGCGTAGTTTTTAATAAAAGATTGATAGATTCTATTGGATGTTTTAAACATTCAATATTCGAAAGGAAAACTATGAGCTTTGAATTACATACTGATTTTAAGTCCTTACCTAAATTACTAGAAACATCAAATTCAGTGTTTTTGATGCATAATAAATCTCCTTTTTATTGGGTCATTCAAATTCCCAAAGCAGAGAACCTTAAAGATATTTATGAGCTAGAAATTGGTCACTACCAAAAAGTCATGGAAGAGGCTTATATGTTGCAGGGTGCTTTAATGATCGAGTACAAAGCAGACAAGTTAAACTTTGCGGCTCTAGGTAATATGACGCCTCAATTGCATTTGCATCACGTAGTTCGTTTCAAAGATGACGAGGCCTGGCCGAAACCCATTTGGGGAAATTTTAAGGAACTTGAATATTCTGTGGAAGAACAATTTCAGAGGCAAAGCAAACTACAAGCCTTGCTACATAGGATTTTTGCTTAGCTTTTCTTAAAAAAAAGCCTCTCCAAATGATCTGTACCCCAAAAACGGGACACAAAATAAAAAGCCCCATCTTGTAAAAGGTGGGGTATATTTTTTTCAGGAGTACAGAAATGGCAAAAATTTCAG
>MDSX01017581.1_pt1 | contig 11408 bp, 8 predicted proteins | sample 811141 | NCBI WGS metagenome assembly MDSX01 (sample SAMN05326642, study PRJNA326480) | marine metagenome | isolation source: seawater | place: Atlantic Ocean: South East | collected 2010
CGGTCATGCCGCCGGTGCTCCTGGTAGTTATCATGGCACTGATAATTTTGGGAATCTACCGGGAAGGGAAGATAGACCGTGGAATGTACCTGGGCTAGAAAAGTATCATGGTCAAGATATCTTTCTCACAGAAGCATTGACTAGAGAAGCTCTGCAAGCCGTGGAAAAGTCTATCACATCCAGCACACCTTTTTTTCTGTATATGTCCCTTTATGCTGTACATACACCTATCATGGCTGACAAACGATTTGTACAAAAATACTATGACATAGGCTTGGATTCTATAGAGGCTAGGTATGCATCAATGGTAGAAAGTATGGATAAATCTCTCGGAGATATCATGGATGCTTTAGAAAAAAATGGACTCTCTGACAACACTATTATTCTGTTTATGTCAGATAATGGAGGACTCAGTGCTCATGCCAGAGGAGGTGAAAAACATTTACATAATAGTCCATTGAAAAGTGGAAAAGGATCCATCTATGAAGGCGGAATAAGAGAACCTATGATAGTAAAGTGGCCTGGAGTTGCAAGAGAAGGAACAATTATAAACCGCCCTCTTATTATAGAAGATTTTTACCCAACCATATTAGAAATGGCACAAATTGATAATTATGAAAAAGTGCAAGTGGTTGACGGAGAGAGTTTTACAGGATTTTTTGAAGAAAAAGCACTAGCAGAGGTGGAAAGAAGTCTAGTGTGGCATTACCCTAATCAATGGGGTGGAAATGGTCCTGGAATAGGAGCCTATAGTGCAATACGGAAAGGAGATTGGAAATTGATTTTTTCCATGGAAAATGAGAAAATAGAGCTTTATAATCTTAAGGATGATATAGGAGAGCAAGTTGACTTATCACAAGTTAATTCAAAGAAAACTGAAGAGCTATCTAAAGACCTTAGTGAGTATTTACGATCGGTAGATGCTCAAATGCCGTCGTATAGAATTTCTGGAAATCCAGTCGCTTTGGCAGATGGATCTCAATAATCCCTATTAAGTAAGTTTTTATATTTTCTTAAAATCTAGTAGATGATTTATCACATCATCCTCATCGTCATAAAGGCCGATGTTAAGATTCTTTAAAGCACCACTTTTTTTCATAGATTTTATGACTGGATAGATGGGCCTATCTTCAGTCCAATAATCTTCATCTAAAAACACCATTGGGCTTGCTTTTCCAAAGGACTCATAATGATTTTGTGCCAGTTCTTGAAAAATCTCTTGCATGGTACCGGCACTTCCTGGGGCGAAAATGACTCCCCCTTTAGCTACTGCAAGTAGTCCTTCTTCTCTTACACTATTGGCAAAATATTTTGCAATATATGTAGCAAACGGAGTAGGAGGTTCATGACCATAAAGCCACGTCGGAATTCCAAGACTCTCGTATGGCCCACATGGATATTTCTCGATCACTTCAAAAGCTGTAGATAGCCATTTCGGATGGTCATATTTAGGAGCCTTTTTCAAATGTTCTATAGCATCTTCCATTTCATCTTCATCCTTACCAGCAAACCATGATCCCACATGAGTGGCCTCCATAGCTCCTGGTCCACCCCCAGAGATCAGTATATAGCCTTTCTCAGTCAACTCTTTAGAAATTTCAGCTACTTTTTGATAATTATTACTCTTTCTGCTGAGACTATGACCACCCATAATGGCAATCACTTTTCGTTCTTCATATTCAGATAGAAAGTCGTAGGTAGCATCTGTAATGGAATGATCATGTAGCCACCGAGCTAAAGTCTCATGAATACTGTCTGATTCTATACCCGTTTTTTTGAAGTGATTATATATTTGTTTGTCAGGGGTTAGTTCGTAGGACTTTTCAGATTTCGGTTTGTATCCTTTATATAAAGTTTCTTTAGTGTAAAGCCTGTTAGGATAGATGTTATAGGGTACGTTAAGCTTGGGAAATATGTAATTGTTTTGTTTTAGATGATCCACTAGATCAGGGCTCATGTTACATCCTAAGAATAGGCATTCTTTGAAGTCAATTTGCATCATTGATTCATCTAGGCTCGTAAGGTTTAAAGATTGTACCGCGATTTTCCTAACCTCCTTTTTACCAAGGACATTTTTAAAATCATTGAGAGATTCGTATTCTTTCATTGACTATGTTATTGAAGTTATTTAAAAACAAATCTCATCGACTATGAATAACACATTGATCCTCAATTTATTAGCAAAATTTTCAATCCATAACTATAGTTATGGATTGAAAATTTTGCAGATCCTTGAGAACCAAGCCGTTATTCTCGTCAGACGACATAGTTATTAAACTACTTCATTGTGTAAATACAGTTGGATTCTTTGGCATTATGAATCACAAATATGAAAATTATGAATAACTATGTAGAATGATTACCTAGTATTTTAGTCATATTTTATTCTTAGTAGCATCCATAAGTTGTTCTTAGAAGTATTACTAATCAATGATTGTCATAATCCATAAACTTAAAGCATGATTCAATTCAAAATCCGCTTTTTATTTCTTGTTTTGTCCTATGTGCTCTATGTTGACAATTCGAATGCCCAGAATTTAATAGGCACGAATTATTTAGAAATTTCTCAACAATTACTTACAAATTTAAAAGAAGGAAAGGAGACTTTGGAATATGAAAAAGCTTTTGCAGAGACAAGTGAAAAAGATATAACAGATCAAATTATAACGGACGAAGAAAAGATAGCATTCTGGGTCAATATATATAATGCTTTTATTCAAATAAAATTAAAAGAGAAACCAGAGCGCTATGAAAAAAGAAATCAATTCTTTAAAGAAGAATTTATCAGGATAGCAGGTAGAGATATGAGTTTTTCTGACATAGAGCATGGTATCATCAGAAGATCACAATGGATGTATGGATTAGGTAGAATTAGAAACCCATTTGCTCCAGGATATCAAAAAAGGCTAGCTCCTTCTAAAAAAGAACCTAGAATACACTTTGCGTTGAATTGTGGAGCTAAAAGTTGTCCACCTATCGCTATCTATGATTATAAATCACTGGACCAGCAGTTGAATGAAGTATCCATAAAGTTTCTCAAAGAGAACACGACCTATAAGAAGGATAATGATCTAGTTTATACTACCGTGCTTTTTTCATGGTTTAGAGGCGATTTTGGTGGAAAGTCTGGAGTAAAAAAAATGTTGAAAGAATTTAATCTTATCCCAAATGAACAGGTGAGATTAAAGTTTGATGACTACGATTGGACTTTAGATTTAAACAATTTTATAGAGGAATAGAGATTAGAGTTCGAATGTAAAGTCTACATCATGAGGTGTTTGATGCCATAAAATAGGCTTATGGTTGCTTTTGTATAAGATGTATTATAAATGTCTATAGCTCTTTTAAAGCTTTTTCTGGCTATACTATAGGTTATGGGGACTTACAATTCCGAAAATTGGAAGCCTACAAATATCTGCTGTCAATCCAATCACTTCAATTATTAAATTATTAAAGTGCATATCTAATTGAAAAGGATTTGGAATTAAACAAAAAGTCTATAAAGTCTTATTTCCTTTTTTAGGCCAGGAGCTTCACGGATCAAAAGCATATCTAACAAAACCGCTGAATGAATGTAAAGAGATAATGGAATTTAATGATGATATTTAGAAACTATTAAATCAATTCAGTAAGAATAACCAGCAATTAGATATGATGAATAAAGCAATTATCACATTGATTTCAATTTTAATAACATTAGGATGTTCTTCTAATAAGACTGCTGAAACTACTGTCATAGAAGACAATTCTAACGAAATAAGTTTCCATCATGGAGTGGCGTCAGGTGACCCTTTGTCAGATCGAGTCATTATTTGGACTAGAGTGAGTACATCTGTCGAAAAAGAAGTAGTAATTCAATGGCAGGTGTCAGAAAATCAATCTTTTGAAAGGATTGTGAGAGAAGGAAGTACCACGACAAATGTAGAAGCAGATTATACAGCTAAAATTGATGTCAATGGTTTGACTTCTAATACATCATACTTCTATCGATTTATTTCAAAGGGTGTAATCTCTCCTATCGGTAAGACAAAGACTTTGGATACTACTGGGGAAAGTACATTGAGTATTGGAGTTGTAAGCTGTAGTAATTATCAGTTTGGATACTTTTCTGCTTATCGGCATTTAGCTCAGAAGGAGATTGACTTGGTGCTTCATTTGGGAGACTATTTTTACGAGCATGGGCCTGATGGTTATGGTGATAAAGATTTTGAGCGGAAGCATAATCCACCTAGAGAAATATTATCATTAGAAGATTATAGGATGAGATATGCTCAGTACAGAACTGATAGTGATTTACAACTTCTTCATAAGAATCATCCATTTATCACAATTTGGGATGATCATGAGATTACTAATAATGCTTACAAAGATGGAGCTGAAAATCATCAAGAGAATGAAGGAGATTATATGGAACGTAGGGCATTAGCAAAAAAGGCTTATTACGAATGGATGCCCATTCGACCGAGGAATAATGAAGAACTCTATAGAGATTTTGATTTAGGTCCATTAGCAGATATCGTGGTACTAGATGAAAGGCTAGAGGGGCGGACAATGCCAGTAGAATCTCAATATGAAGCAAGTGAATCTATGCTTGGCAGTACTCAGTTAAAGTGGTTTGAAGAAAAATTATCAAAGTCTGATGCCATCTGGAAGGTTATTGGCAATCAGGTGATTTTTTCTCCATTGAATCTAGAAAAAGTGAGGCCAAAAGCCCCTAGAAACTTAGATGCTTGGGATGGTTATTCCAAAGAACGTGATGGAATTGTTGAGCATATAGAAAATAACAAAATTGACAATGTTGTATTTGTCACAGGTGACACACATACTTCTTGGGCTTTTGAAATCCCAAAATCCATCGATGATTATAAGAAGACAAATGAAGCAGTTGCTATTGAGTTTGGTACACCTAGTATCACCTCGTCAAATTGGAATGACGGTGGCAGAGCTACTGATGAAGAAGTATTAGCAGCAGAAATATTGGTGATGGCTGACAATCCACACCTCAAATATGCAAATGCCCGTGATCATGGATATTTCATTTTAGATTTAACATCAGAGAATGCCACAGCTAAATGGTATTATGTCGATGATATTAAAAATCCAGAAAGTGGGGAATATATGGCTAAATCTATATCTGTTTCCAAGGGAAGTACTCAATTATTTGAGTGACTTTGATTTAGACCAAAAAAAGAAAGAGAGCCTTTTGTGAGGCTCTCTTTAAGTCGAATTTATAAATGGTCAGTATTAACAGAAACTTTATTTCTTAATTTTTAGTTGGACAAACACATTAGGAAGGTCTGATCTATATTGTTTCATATCGGCTGTGATACCTTCATCTTCGATGCCAAAATCTTTTAACATCTGATAAACTGAACTGATTCTATGTGCTGCAAGAGCCTCATCAATATTATTATCTAAATGAGCTGCACTGATATTTATGCTTTGAATATATCCTTTCATATATAATCTGGCCAGATCCCTGATATGATCTACTGCTACTTGATCAAGCATTGCCTGATCTTCTGGAAAAATTAATAGTCTAGACTTGATATTATCATACTCATCTTCATAATCTGAGCTCACCTTGTCTAAAATTTCATTATGAGTATCATTTGATGCGAAATAGGTAGGGACAGTAGCTATTTTTTCAATTTGATTTCCATTCTCATTCATTTCTACAAAGAAAGGCACCCCATTTACGAGTATTATAGTCTTATTCAAATCATTATCCGATGCCCCAAATACAAGAGAATTTAACATGAGGACTATGGCTGCTGTGATCGTGGTTTTAATTGCGTAATTCATGGTGTATAATTTTGTTTGTGATGCATAGATAACATAATAAATATGTGTAAAGTGCTATGTATCAGAGGTTTTTGAGCAATTTTATGGTTTTTACGGAGCAAAAAAATGTGGCTATACTAGGGGAAACCACTAATTAAGGATAGGATTGTTCTAATAAGACTAGATTTTGATTCTATACTCTATTTGATTAGAAATATTCATTGACATCATTCGAATGCCAAGGTTGAGACCCAATATGCAACCAAGTACCTATAGATTTTACATATCTTAAAGAAAACAGCGACCTTCTAAATTATGCAATCAATCATCTCTTGGGAAAAATATGCTGATATTCTATATGTCGAGTCTTATGGGAACTATGTAAAAGTCTATACCAGTGAAGATGATTTTATATTGTTAAGGAGTAGTCTTAGATCTTTAGAACTTCAGCTGCCATCCCACATTTTCCTTAGAATTCATCAGAGGTACATTATTAATTTATGGAAAATTAAAGATTACAAAGGAAATGCTCAAGGGTTCTTCACTAAATTAAAAGAAACCAATATTGTCTTGAAAGTTTCTCGAAAATACATGAGGGTGTTTCAAGATCGAATTGCAAGAATTTCTACTCCTGAAATTGTCATGACTCGTAATGATCCTGGTTATCTGTTTTGGTAAACTTGTAAAATATCCCAAAATTCTGTCAGTTATCACTTATCTCATTCTTCAAAGCAAATGGATTGGATATTAGATTCCAAATTCGATAAGTATGGAAGTGATTTGTTACGCGACAGGTAAAAATGAAAATCCAGAAAATTCAGTAATAGGGATTGAACATTGCCTAAAAGTAAATTCAAACTGGTGGATTGAGATGGATGTCCAAATCACAAAGGACAAAGAATTAGTCCTTTTTCATGATTACGATTTAATCCGAACAACCGGAATGAATGGCATCATTTCTAATTTTAATTATTCTGACCTATCAGAGCTCAACATAGGGTGTGATTTTATGCTAAACATTGATCGTGTCAATAAAATTAAAGAAAGCAATATTCCATTATTAGAGCATGTGCTAAAGTCCTATCCAGAAGCAAACTTCATATTTGATATTCATAGCAATGATCCTTCTATTGTTGATTTATTTATTGACCTTATTGAAAAAGTAGAATTTACTCCTCGATTTGTCGTAGGCAGTGAATATGAAAAGGTCATTTCTGAAATGAGGAAAAAAAGAGCATTTTGGACTTATGCAGCCTCTGCACGTGAAGCGAAATCCTTAATCGTCAGCAGTTGGTTGCAAATGGACAAATATTTTCCATTGCACTCTGACATTTTGTGTATTCCATTAAAATTTGGAAAGGTCACTGCTCTAACGGACCGTATAATTCATCACGTTCAAAGTAAGGGCAAGAAGTTGTGGGTCTGGATGTATGAGGGAAAAACTGCGAGAACCATTCAGAATATGAACCAATATCAAGAATTAAAAAGTAGAGGAATAGATGGGGTTTTTACAGATTCTCCTGAGCTACTTTTTACTGAAATGAAAACGGAGTAAATCATTTTACTATCTTCCATCTTCTATTAAATGAGTAAAAGATGTTTTTAAGAATCAAATATTATTATCTCGTTATTGTCCTCGTAATTTTGAATTGTGCTCCTCAAAAAGAAGAAACAACTACTAAACGATCCCCAAATATTGTTATCATTTTTACTGATGACCAAGGATATCAGGACTTGGGCTGTTTTGGTTCTCCCAATATCAAAACTCCTCATATTGATAAAATGGCTCAGGAGGGAATTAGATTTTCGAATTTCTATGTCAGCCAAGGAGTCTGTTCTGCATCACGAGCATCATTACTTACTGGATGTTATGCTAATAGACTCGGCATATCTGGGGCATACATGCCCGATGTAGGCAAGGGATTAAACCCTGATGAAGAGACCATAGCAGAGCTTTTAAAGGAAAAAGGTTATGCTACTGCTTGTTATGGAAAATGGCATTTAGGATCAGAGGAACAATTTCTTCCAACTAATCAAGGATTTGACGAATATTTAGGAATCCCGTATAGTAATGACATGTGGCCCCTACATCCTTGGCAGGGTACAGTTTTTAATTTCCCAGATTTACCATTAATCGAAGGCATAGATGTGATCGATACTTTGATAGATCAAAGCCATATTACACAATTGTATACAGAGAAAGCAGTAAGTTTTATAGAAAGAAACTCTGAGAGGCCTTTCTTTTTGTATGTTCCTCATAGCATGCCTCACGTACCATTGTATGCTTCTGGATCTTTTAAAGGAAAATCAGAAGCAGGAATTTATGGAGATGTCATAGAAGAGATAGATTGGAGTACTGGAGAGATCCTCAAGTCACTAAAGGATAATGGGTTAGATGATAATACTTTAGTAATATTCACATCTGACAATGGTCCATGGCTGTCTTATGGTACCCACTCTGGAGTGGCATTGCCTCTAAGAGAAGGAAAAGGTACAGCCCTTGAAGGAGGTGTAAGGGTGCCATGTGTAATGAGATGGCCAGGTTATATCCCAGCAGGTATTGTTGAAAGTAGACCAGCAATGACGATTGACCTGTTGCCTACTATTGCTAAGATTTCAAACGCATCTCTTCCAGAGAAAAAAATAGATGGAGCAGATATGTCTTATCTTTTGAATGGAGAGAAACACAGTGATTTTCATCATGATGCTTATTATTTTTATTACAAACAAAATGAGCTTCATGGTATTCTTAGTGGGGACGGAAAATGGAAATTATACTTACCCCATCAGTACAGATCTTTGAATGGGCGTAGTGGAACTGCTGATGGAATTCCTATCAGCTATGATCAAAACCAAATAGGTATTGAACTGTATGATCTAGAAAATGATATTAGTGAAGAAACAAACATTGCTAATTTGCATCCTGATATTGTAGATGCTCTACTCATTCATGCAGAAGATGCTAGAACTGAACTTGGAGACCAACTGACAAATAGGGTAGGAGATGGTGTAAGAAAAGAAGGAAAGATTTAATGTTGTCAGAATAAGTTAGACTTTAATTTGATTCTGAAAGGAGTTTACTGAAATCATTCAGAAAGATATAATCTTCACAAATTCACAATTTTTTCAGTACTTCGTTGTATGGTGAATGAGGTCCAAAAACTGCTAGATTCATTTGGTATAAATGCTTTTTCGATTAAAAAATTGGAAGGTTATGGAAGTACCAATTATAAAATAACGGATGATGGTGGTGATCAGTTTGTGCTCAAACATTATACTGATCAAAAAGTACTTCCTTTACTCATAGAGGAAATAGGTTTTGTAGACAAGATTAAAGAAAACCTACCATATCAAGTTCCATATACCTTAGAAAAGCAAAATGAGAGAATTCACCATTTTGCCGATGAAAGTTTTGCTCGATTACTTCCTTTTTTAAAAGGAACATTTTTGGCAGAGACCAGAATTACGCCGGAACTGTCGTACGATTTTGGACGATCTATGGCACTAATGGTCAGTGAATTATCATCAAGTAAATCACTTTATTTCGCTTCCAAAAGAACAGAGTGGGACCTCTTATTTGCTTTGAAAAGTAAACCCCTATTACAATATATAGAAGATCCACATCAGAGAAAAATAGCACATTATTTTTTGGATCAGTTTGAACATTTTACACTGCCAACATTAAGATCTCTCCCTCGTCAATTGATTCATAATGATTTTAATGAATGGAATGTTTTATGTGAAGAGGATAAGGTTTGTGGTGTTATCGATTTTGGTGATGCAACTGTGACTCCTCGTATATGTGAGTTGGCCATTGGATTGGCATACATTATGCAAAAACAAGAACTGCCATTAGCGATAGCTAGTGAGGTGATCCGAGGATATGTTTCTATTTCAAAACTATCAAAACAAGAAATTGAAATCCTTCCATCACTGATTACTACACGTATTTGTACGAGTGTTTGTGGATCAGCTAAGGCTAAAAAAGAATCCTTTGATTCAGATTATATTTTAATTAGTGAGAAAGGTGGATGGGATCTTTTGAATAAATGGATTGGGTGGAGTCCGATTTTATTGAATGATCTGTTCAGGGAGGCTGCTGGTGTCCAAGAATGTAATAAGAAGTATTCTCATCTCGCATCAGAAAAAACAAGGAAAGATCGCTTCAGTCCAGCTCTTGGACTCAGCTATGATATACCTATTCATATGTCTTCCGCGGCGTTTCAATATATGTATGACAGAGAAGGCAACGCATATCTTGATGCCTATAACAACATCCCTCTTGTAGGGCATTCACATCCTAAAGTGAGTGAAGCAGTAAGTAAACAGATAAGAACCCTTAATACTAATACTCGGTACCATAATCAATCTCTATATGCTTATGCTGAGCGATTATTAGAATACTTTCCAGCTCAATTGGATCGTGTGTTTTTTGTGAATAGTGGAACAGAAGCTAATGATTTAGCCCAAAGATTATCAAAGACATTCACCAATAGAAATGGCAAAATCGTGATGGAGATGGGCTATCATGGCCATACTACTGAACTTGTTAACCTTAGTGCATATAAGTATAATGGTGAAGGTGGTGGTGGCCGTAACGAATTAGTTTGTGAGCTTCCACTTCCAAAAGAATATCGAGGGAAATATAAAAGTGTAGAAGAGTATTTTATTGAGGCCAAGAGTATAATAGAATCTTGCATAGATGGAGGCCATGAATTCTCATCATTATTAGTAGAGCCTATATCTGGCTGTGGAGGACAAGTACCACTTATTGATGGATATTTAGAACAATTGGTTCCGTGGTTAAAGGAGAAAGGAATCATATCTATAAGTGATGAAGTCCAGATTGGCTTTGGAAGATTAGGAAAATGGTTTTGGGGCTTTGAAATGCAGAGGTTTACTCCAGACATTGTCGTTTTAGGAAAACCTATTGGGAATGGCTTTCCACTTGCAGCAGTAGTGACTACCCAAGCTATTGCAGATGCTTTTGACAATGGAATGGAATTTTTCAGTTCATTTGGAGGAAATCCGATTGCTACAGAAGTTGGTCTTGCTGTTTTGAATATTATAGAAGAAGAAGGTTTGCAAAAACATTCATTTGAAACTGGAGAATATTTTAAAAAAAACCTTAGAATGTTACAAAACATTCACCCAAAAATTGGAGATGTCAGAGGAGAAGGCCTGTTCCTTGGAGTGGAGTTTATCAATGGAGATGGGAGCCCAGGAGGTAGTATATGTAAAAAAGTAAAAAATCAACTCAAAGGAATGTTTATCCTCACTGGAAGTGATGGAAAACACGACGAAGTATTAAAAATGAAGCCTCCGCTATGTTTTAACCGTGGAAATGTGGATAGAGTAGTCATGGCTATGGATAAAGTCTTAAGAACGATCTGATAACATATTAATTCTTCACTTCTCTTCTCCTTTTATTCACAACTTGTATCTTACCTTCCTTAAATCACATAAATAAGTATGGAAGATAAAATCATAGAAAACAAGGAGCTCAATATTTGGGAGGCATTACTGCCCATAATTGTATTAGTATGCCTTTTAGCTTGGAATGTCTATGTATACGGAGATGATGCTCTAAGTGGATCAAACCAATTTATTTTACTTATTGGTGC
>MDSX01021016.1_pt1 | contig 11406 bp, 7 predicted proteins | sample 811141 | NCBI WGS metagenome assembly MDSX01 (sample SAMN05326642, study PRJNA326480) | marine metagenome | isolation source: seawater | place: Atlantic Ocean: South East | collected 2010
CGGGCGCGGGCGGCGGCGCGGGCGGCGGCGCGGGCGGCGGCGCGGGCGAACCGGACATGGCCAAGCTCCAAGAGCTCATCGCGAGCATGAAAGCCGAAGAAACTACCAAGGCGGGGTCGACGCTGGAGTCGGTGGAAGAGGGCGACGAGGAGGACCTGCCGGAACTCGTGTAAAGAGTCTTTGACTCGCGACGACTTCGACGCGACATCGAACGCGTAAAATTTTCTTTTAAAACAAACAGTATGAGTTGAAGAGACCTCGTGATCGACACTCGCGACGACGACGACGATGACGACGATGGTGGCTCGTACGCTCTCGCGTGCGCGCTTTTTGTTACATTCAGGACGCTCGAATGATGAGCGCGCTACTTTTGCTTTGCGCCTTTGCGCGTCGCCGCGCCTCCCGCTCGCGCCTTTGAAATCGATCGCACCACCGCCTTTGATTGCGCGCGCGCGCGCTTCGCGCTCTTTGGTTCGGGAACGAGCACTTTCGCCGCGATGGCGACGATGACGGAGCCGGCGATACCGCCGATGACGTACGGCGCGATGGCTTCAAAGGCTTCTCGCGATTTCAAGTCGCCCGCCAACGCGTGACTGGCGATCACCGTCGACGGGTTCATGTACCCGCACGAGTACATGCACCCTTCGATCATCATCGTCATCACGTAAAACCCGCTCACGAGCGTCGGGATCAGCGCCGCGGCGAACGCGCGTTCGGCCAAACCGAAGAATAAAAAATTAGCCGCGACCACGGCTGTCTCCGCCGCCGCCGCCGACGCCGTCGTCCCCGTCGGCACGATCGGCGCGATCGCGCCCTTACCCGGCAGATACTCTGGGTGCGTTCGCATCACCACCATCACCGCCTTCAGCGCGCAGACGTGCGCCAGCACCGCCGCGCACGCGTTCGCGCACGCCCGCGCCGCTCCCGTGTCGCCCAACATCCCCTTCAGCGCGTACGCCGTCGGATTGTTCGTCGCCCCTCGCGTCAGCGCCTGATACGACGGCGAGAACACGATCGCGAGGTTCACGAACAGCAGCGCCAGCGTCACCGCGGCGTCATCGTCCGCGAGCGCGCGCGCGCCGACCCGTTCGAAGATCGGGCCGAGATATTTTCGCGCGAGCGTCGCTTGGACGTCGAGCGTCGCGAGCGCAGCGCAGACGACGAAGGAGGACGCGAATTCGAGCGCGAACGACGGCGTTTGAGACGCGCGAGGGCGGGGCATCGCGCTCGCGGGACCCGGCGGTGCGGTGTGCGGCGCGCGATGCGAGCGATGACGCGACCGATGGCGCCGCGAGCGGCGAGCGGCGAGCGGCGAGCGCGCTCGAATGACCGAGGGAAAGAATGCTTACGAATGGATGAAACGGCTAGGCGCTCATGACGCGGGGGCGGGCGCGGCGACGACTAAATCGGGATGCGAGGCGTTGACGATCGGGACGCATCGTTCGCACAGGGTGGCGTGCTTGGCGTCGACGCCGACGAGGTTGGAAAAGTTCCAGCATCGAGCGCACTTGGCTCCGGAGGCGCGCGCGACGCCGACGGAGACGGTGCCGGCGCCGGGGACGTCGACGATGGATTTAAAGTCGCATCCCGCGGTGGCGGCGTCACTTGATGTCACGACTTCGACTTGACTGACGATGAAAAGGTAACGCAAGTCTCGCGCGATTTCTTCGCGGTTGAGCCTGGCGACGAAATCGGCGTCGGAGCAGTGCAGGGTGATCTTGGCTTCGAGCGACGCGCCGAGGAGTTTGGCGTTACGAGAATCTTCGAGCACCTTGTTCACCGTGTCGCGAATCTCCAAGAAGGAATCCCAGAACTTGACCTCATCGGCATCGATCGAGGCCCAGGTACTGGGTCTCGACGGCCATCCGGCGATGAAGACGGAGATGGCGTCGCCGGGTTTGTCGTAAGGCAACGCTTGAAACGCCTCTTCAGCCATGTGCGGGGTGAGCGGGGCGATGGCGGCGATCAATCGCTCGACGATGGCCGAAACCACGGTTTGACACGCCCGGCGCTTGATGTCGTTCTGTTCGCCAATGTACAACTTGTCCTTGCTCACGTCCAAGTACACGTTGGACAGGAACGTGGTGAAGGAGGTGATGGCCGCGACGACGCGGCTGTACTCGTGCGACTTGTACGACGTCTCGATCTCCTGCATCGTCGCATCCAGGCGGCTAAGAATGTACTTCTCGAACGCCGGCAGCGACTCGTACGCCACGCCCTCGGTTGGCTTGAAATCGTCCAACACGCCCATCAAGAAGCGAATCGTTCCTCTGAGTTTGCGGTACGCCTCGCTCGTTTGCTTGATGATGTTCATACCGATGCTCACATCACCCGTGTAATCCGTGCTCGCCACCCACAGTCGTAAGGTATCGGCGCCATATCCAGGCTCTGTCTTTTGGTTCTTTCCTCCCTCGATCACCGTTCGCGGGTCGATGACGTTCCCCAAGGACTTTGACATCTTGTATCCTTTTTCGTCGAGCACGAAGCCGTGTGTCAAAATCTTCTTGTACGGCGCTTGACCGGTGGACGCGACACCGGTGAGTAAACTCGACTGGAACCATCCTCGGTGCTGATCGCTACCTTCTAAATACATATCCGCCGGGAACGAAAGACCGCGAGATTGCACGACGCCCGCCCAAGAGCTGCCGGAGTCAAACCACACGTCCATCGTGTCCGAACCGCGCACGTAATCATTCGCCTTGGCCTTGTGTTGCTCGGGCAACAAGTCCTCGACTTCTAATTCCCACCACGCATCGGTCCCTCGTGTGCGAACGATTTCAGTGAAGTGCGTGATGATGGATTCGTCCATCAAAACCTCATTCGTGTCCTTGTGGTAAAACGCCGGAATCGGCACACCCCACGCGCGCTGGCGCGAGATGCACCAGTCCGCGCGCCCACTCACCATCGGTCGCATGCGCTTCGAACCAGATTCCGGAATGAACTCCAACTTATCTAACTCGCTCAAAGCCTTCTCACGGAAGCCCTCAACAGAAGCGAACCACTGCTCGGTGGCGCGGAAAATCGTCGGCTTTTTCGTGCGCCAGTCGTACGGGTACTTGTGATTGTACGCCTCTTGCTTGAGCAACGCCCCAGCAGAGGTCAACTTTTCGATGCACAAAACGTTGCCATCGCCTAAAACATCTTTCCCCTCTAAATCACTCCCCGCTTCGGCCGTGAACAAACCGGCGTTATCCACCGGAGAGTACAACGGCAAGCCATAGTTCATGCCGGAGATGTAATCGTCTTGCCCGTGCCCCGGCGCGGTGTGCACCAGACCGGTACCGGCTTCGGTGGTGATGTACTCCCCACCGATAATCACTGGAGACTTGCGTTCGTAGAACGGGTGCTGATATTGCACGTTCTCGAAGTCTTGACCCTTGAACGTGCCCAGCGTCGTGAGCGTGGTTTCCAACTTGCTCGCCACGGCTTCGCGTAAACCTTCGGCGACGACGAGCGTCGCTCCCGTCGATTCCACTCGACAGACGGAGTAATCGAGCTTGGCGTTCACCGCCACCGCGGCGTTTGCGGGCATGGTCCACGGCGTCGTGGTCCAAACCGCCAAAGACGCGCCGTCGAGAAGCGCCTTGAGCTCGCTCGGCGTCGACTCGGGAACGTCGCTCACCGGAAATTGGACGTAAATACTCTGCGATACGTGGCCTTCGGGGTACTCCAGCTCCGCCTCCGCGAGCGCCGTCATGCTCGAAGGCGACCAGTGCACGGGTTTTTTCCCGCGATAAATGTGCCCGTTGAGAAACATCTTCCCGAACACCTCCAACTGCGCCGCCTCGTACTCGGGCAGCAGCGTCATGTACGGCTCGTCCCAATCCGCCCAAATCCCATACCTCTTAAACTGCTCCCGCTGACTGGCCACCGTTTTCATCGCGAACGCTTTCGCCTTATACCTCAGTTTAATCGGCGTCAGCGCCTTCCGCGCCTCCGCGTCCATGTTCTGCAAAACCTTCAACTCGATCGGTAACCCGTGACAGTCCCATCCCGGCACGTATCGCACGCGCTTCCCGTTCATCATCTCCCACCGATTCACGAAATCCTTCAAAATCTTATTCAACGCGTGTCCGATGTGTAAATCCCCGTTCGCGTACGGCGGTCCATCGTGCAGCGTGAACGCCGCCCCGTCCTCCCTCGCTCGCAACCGCTCGTACACCCCGCGCTCGGCCCACCACGCCTGCATTTTAGGTTCCTTTTGCACGCTGTTCGCCCGCATCTCGAACGTCGTCTGCGGCAATCGCACCGTCGCGCCGTACGCGTTCTTCTCCTTCTTTCCCTTACCGTCACCGCCTTCGCCCCGCGCGCGTCCCGCGACCGTCGCGCCCCGTCGCGTCGTCGTCGTCGTCGTCGTCGTCGTCCATCGCGTCGTCGTCGTCGTCGTCGTCTTCGTCGTCGTCGCGCGCGTCGTCGTCCATCGCCTCGTCGTCGCGGCGCGCGCGCGCGTCGCCGATCGCGTCGTCGTCGCCCGTCGCGTCGCGCACCGCTGCATCATCGCGCGCTCGACGAAGCGCGTCGTCGCGAGCATGCGGCGTCGACGTCGCGAGGTGACGCCGCGGAGGCGCGGCGCGGCGCGGCGCGCGCGCGACCGCTTTCGTCGCGTCTCGCGCGATTTCGTCGTACGGAGACGCGCGCGAACGCCATCGTCGACGACGAAATCGACGAAATTCCCGTCGTGGGTGCGCCGTCGATGGCGCTTACGGGCGCGACATCGCGACATCGCGACATCGCGACGACGACGACGAGGACGAGGACGCGCGAGACGACGGCGCGCGACGGACCGGCGGACATGTCGCGCGACGCGAGCGATGACGATGGGTACGACCACGCGCCGACGCGCGCGAGCGACGACGAGGACGAACCGCGGACGATGAGCGACGAGGACGACGAGGAGGAGGATGCGCGACGGATGCGAAATTTAAACTTGGACGAGGCGTTCGAACCGGTGACGAGCCCGGTGATGCGACTGAAGCGCGCGTGGGTGCGCGAAAGGTTGGCGCCGGAGATGATGACGCGAGAGGACGCGCTCGTGGAGGCGGTGAAGACGGCGGTGGAGGCGCAGGAGCGAGCGCTGACGCGAAGGGCGGAGACGCGCGCGGAGCGAGGCGGAGGCGCGGAGGACGCGAGCGAAAAGTTGATGGATAACGTCATGTGGGTCGAGGTGAATCGGATCAAGTATTTGTTGAGGGAGTACGCGCGGACGAGGCTGCGGAAGATTGAGGCGCACGCGTTTTATTTCATACTGACGGAGGAGGGGCAAGCGCGGTTGAGCGAGCGGTTGAGCGAGGCGGAGCAAAAGTACGTCCGCGCGTACGCGATCGCCGTGTCGGAACATTACGAGAACGTTTTGAAGGAACTACCCGAACAGTATCGCGACGCCGTGAAGGAGTTCGCCACGGACGAGGAGGGGGGGTCGGCGATGATTTCCAAGCCAAAGACGGATTCGTTTGTGTTTTTTCGTTTTCGCGAAGACGTCGTGAATTTCGTGACGGGCGAAGACGACGACGGCAACACAGATTCCGTCGACTTGAAGCGCGGCGCGATTCTTTTGGCCAAGTACTCCATGTTCAAAGATCTCCTCCACACCGATCCGCCCAAGGCTGAACTCGTGTGAGTTTCGGACGAGCGGAGCGGCCGAGCGCGCGCCCGACGCTCGCGCGATCCACCGTATAGTCAGCCACAATCGACGTAATACTAGCTCAGAAATACATAGCGCGCGTAAACCTTAACCATCTTTCCCTCGCGCGTCTCCACGCGCGCGAACTCCGACGCGTGCGTTGGCGCGTTTTGTCCTCGCCGACGGCGTCTTCACTCTGAGCAGCGCGCGCTTCGCATGCCCGCGCGGGTTCGCGCCGTTCCCACCGCGCGCGCCATCGCGTCGCCGCGATGCGCGCGCGTCGCCCGTCGCCGAGTTCCGCGACCGCCGCGCGCCACGCCGCGCCCGGATTACGACCCGAAGACGCTGTTTTCGCCCGCGGTGATGAGCGATTTCGTTCCGACCCACGTCGGTGAGATGTACGGCCTGGAGAAGCGTCCGAGCCCGTTCGCCGAGGGTGGATCGCTGTGGGAGTTTGGTTTAGGCCAGAGATTCATCGATAACCGCGACAGCGTGTCGCTGAACCCGCTGAGGACGAGTTACGTCGGAGGCGAGGACACGGCGTTTAGCGACGAACGCGCGGTTCGAGCGGGGGCGCGAGAGGAGATATATTACGACCCGAAACGCGTGAAAGCGGCGATCGTGACGTGCGGTGGGCTCTGCCCAGGCTTGAACGACGTCATACGTAGCATCACGACGACGTTGGAGGATTACGGATGCGAAGAGATTTTGGGCATCAAGTACGGCTTTCGAGGCTTCTTCGGCGACGAAGCCGCGGACGCGAATCCGTTGGAGGCGCCCATGAAGCTCACGAGCGAAATGGTGGAAGACATTCAAATCACGGGTGGGAGCATACTAGGATCGAGTCGAGGCGGGGCAGATATGCCGGCCATCGTGCAAAAAATCGAAGACATGGGTATCGATTTTTTGTTTGTCATCGGCGGGAACGGCTCGCACGCGGGGGCGTTAGCCATCGATAAGCTCTGTCGCGAGAAGGGTTTGACGACGAGCGTGATCGGAGTGCCGAAGACGATCGACAACGATATTTTGCTCCTCGACAGAACTTTTGGTTTCCAAACCGCCGTCGACGAAGCCGTCAAGGCGATTCGGTCGGCGAACATCGAAGCGCGAAGCGCGGACAACGGCGTCGGATTGGTTCGACTCATGGGTCGTCAGTCGGGTTTCATCGCGATGCACGCGGCATTAGCTTCTGGGAACACAGACGTATGTCTTATCCCCGAGATCGATTGCCCGCTAGAAGGTGACGGAGGCGTGTTGGCGCACATCAAGCGTGTCGTCGAACGCCAAAACCACGCCGTCGTCGTCGTCGCCGAAGGCGCCGGGCAAGAGCAGCTCGGCATGATTGGTGAGACAGACGCGAGTGGCAATCCAATCTTACAAAATTTCGCCAAGTACTTGCAGCAAAAGCTCAAGGACGCGAAACCCGAATGCGACATCAAGTACATCGATCCCACGTACATGGTTCGCGCGTGCCGAACGAATGCATCGGATGCCGTTTACTGTTCTATTTTAGGGCAGAATGCCGTGCACGCCGCTTTTGCGGGTTTGAGTGCGGTGACCGTGGGTATGTGCTCCGGCCACTACGTGTACCTACCCATTCCGCCGGTGATTAGCGCCGCTCGCACCGTCGATCCCGAAGGGCGAATGTTTGAACGCCTGCGCTTCGCGATCGGTCAACCTACGTTTTCGAAAACTTGATCGCGTCGATGTAAAATAAAATGAAATACTGGTCAATCAATTCGTTCCGATATCAATTACATGATGGATGTGAAGAAGATGAAATGTTAACGAAGAGAATATGTGCGGTGCGGTGCGTATGTGCGATTGTAAATGCGAATATCCTGCGGATAAAAGAGTACAGGAGGTTTATCATGAAGTCGGCCGTTGTCGTGCGAGAGTACAAATGGTGTACCCAGCTCACATTGAGAATACTTCAGTGGCTTGATCCGGCTGCTTGGAATAATAATTACCGGAGACCGCCGGCCGATTTCAAGGATAAACCTGTTCGGTGAGAACTGTTTCGTTCAAACCGACGCAATTTGGCTAGAATACACTTAAGCTGCGTGCTAGAGCTGTAAGACGCGCGTCTTTGCTCTTTGAATTATTGATTTGCTTGATTATTGGCGAAGCTCTCCATCCGTCCCGTCCAACACGCCTTCGATCATACCAAGGTGCTGAAACGAGGAAGAGTTGCGACGCATGTGTGCCTGCCGCACACCGTTCGGTGGTAAAGTAAATAGTTTGGCGCCCGCGTATAATCCTTGTTGTTCCGAGATCGTGGATCCTCCGCTTCCACTGCTCTGACTTTGGACCGACTTTAATCCCGCGCCCACACCACCAACGTTTCCGCCCGCCATGTACGCCGCGGAAGTCTGCTGCTGCGGTAACATCTGATGCGCCTGTAAAGATGGATCCGCTTGATTGAACATTCCATTTCCTTGCATCATCGAGCTGTAACCGAGCGGGAATGCGCCCTGCATCGCACCCTGAAGATCGCCGGTGACGCCCGACATCCCCGACATTGACGACACGTAGTTGGCCATCATCTGTTGCTGGTGGAGCTGCTGTTGCGGCATCGTCGGCGATTGTCCGTGCTGTTGCTGCGACTGTTGTTGTCCGTACTGTGACTGAAGCAACATGGAGTCCACACGAGGAAGTGGTGGGAACGACATGCCCGGAACGGCGCCGTTGGCGGCGAACGCGCCGGCGCCGGCGCCCATCATCGCGTTGCCCTTGAGCATCGCCGCAGCCATGTTATGCGTGCTATCGCTCTCGCTATTGCGCGCCATGGACCAATCGAGCGATGCGCTCGATTGTCTCGGCGAGCCATTCTGCGGCGACCCACTCCCTGTGGGCGACGGCGTGTTCGGCGACAGGTTGCCAGTCGGGTTCCCGTACGCATCCGTCGGTACTCGAAGCTGCGACGTGTGGTGCGCGAAGAAGCACGCGCGACGATCGCACGCCGCGCCATCCTTGCATAATTGCGTGCGATATCTCGATGGGTGCAGCCAGCACTCGAAGACGCCGTGCGCGTATTCGCAGACGTCGCCTTGCGGGCACGAGCCTTTGCGGAATTCCGGACACGCCGTGCCGCAGTAGTTGAACCTCCTCGGATCGCGTCGGCGCGCCTTCTCGCCCGGATGCGTGTACGGACACTCCGTCCAATCGTGCGCCCTCGTCCGCGAGCACCTTCGAATCTTAAATTCGTACATTCTGAATTCGTCGCTCATCAGCGTGTCGTCGTCCGGATCTTGCAAAACCACCCCCTGCGAGTTCACCGCGGCGCCCGAACCAGGACCGCCGTGCCCTCGCCCGTTCCCTCCCGTGCTCGCGCTCCCGCCCGAGCTCGAACCACCTGCGTCTGAACCATTAAAATTCGCCTCGCTCGTCGTTCCGGGGAGACAATCCGCGGGAACGCGCCCATACGTGTCTCGCGCGTTCCTATCCGCCCCGAACAACAGCAGCGTCTTGATGGCGTCGGTGCTCAACGCCGCCCCCCCCGCCGCTGCGCAGTGCATCGCCGTGCACCGCTCATCGTCCTCGCTCCGCATATTCGGGTCAGCGCCCATCTGTAACACATACAACAAAACCTCCAGCGACCCGTGCGAGGCAGCCACCATGCACGGCGTTCGCCGCTGTCGCTCCAAGCCTTTCCCGCCGTTTCGCGGCTCGGCGTACCAGTCGCCCATGAAATCAACCGGCACGTTTTCCCGCTCGAGCAACCATCGCACCTGGGCGAGATCGTTCGAGGCCGCGGCCGCGAGCACGGGAGACGTACTCAACGACATCGCACGCGCGTCTCACCGTCGGAATTCCGCGAACTTCGCTTCTGCGGCGAGCCACCCTGTCCGCGTCGCGCCTTCGTCAGTCTCTCTTCGCCTCGTTCTTCGCGCCATCGCCGCCCGCGACGCACGACGCGCGCGCGAGCGCACTCATCGACCATCCATCACCGCGCACCGCGCCGGCGCGCGACGCCCGCTCTCTCCGGACCCCGTCCCGCGCGTCGCGCGCGCGCGATATCTCCCGCGCGTCCCGCGCGCGCGCGTCCCGCCGCCGTCCGCGCGCGTCTCAGCGTCCGCGCGCCCCCCCCCGCGCGCCGCGCCGTTCCCCGCATATTCCCTCCCCCATCGCCGCCCTCGGCGCCCCGCGCCCGCGGTCGCGCGCCGTCGTCGCACCGCCTCGAGCGATCGCGCGTCACCTCCGGCTCGCATCCGCGGCGCCGGAGCCGTCCCATTCGATCGCGCCGCGCATCGTCCCATCGCGCGTTCGCGCGCCGTCGACCGCGCGTTCGCGCGCATAAATATCGTCGCATCGATCGTCGTCGCGCGCGCGCGCTTTCGCATCTCGCGCACCTCGCAATTCGACGCCGATCGTCGTCGCGCCGTATCGCGAATTGTTTTCAACCGATGCCGCGGTGGCGCCGAAGAGTGCGCGCGCGGTCGCGACGCCGCGCGGTCCGACGCGACGGCGCGCGTCGATTCGCGCGGCGTCGCGCGGACGTGCGCTCGCGCCGATGCGGACGTCGCGTCGCGCGCGTCGCGGGCTCGCGTCGACGCGGCCGCGCGCGACCAACCGCGCGGGCGCGGGCGACGGAGGCGCGCTTACGCGGGCGCGCATTTATCGCGATCGGGGGGTCATAGTCGCATATTCGAGCGCGCGCGAACGCCATCAGAGGTTTCACGGCGCCGTTCCGCGCCCGGGAAAAAGATACGTCCGGCGCGAAACAGATATTTTCGCCCGGGGCGATTGGATTGCACTGCTGACTAGTTGGTTTTTTTGCCTTTGGAGGCGGCGGCGGCGGCGGCGGCGGCGTTCGCGGCGCGAATGGCGTCGGCGTTGCGAGCGATGAACTCGCGCCATTGCTTCGCGGCGGCGTAGTCGCCGGTGAAGAAGAAAGCGGCGCCGACGGCGCACGCGCCGAGCCAGACGCCGAGGACGAAGACGGCGACGAGGAGCTGGGGATGTTTGCCGACGACGCGGGCGTAATCGCGAGCGATGCCGCGAGAGACGTCGCGGAGGAGCACGCGGAACGGTGGTTTGGCGAAAACCAAGGCGTTGGTGGCGTCGTCGACGGCGTAGGCGCGACCGAGGGCGAATTTGGAGGGCGAGCGCGCGAAGTCGACGAGGTCGTCGACGGCGCGCTTGCCCGAGTACTCGTACGCCGCGCCGCCCTTGAAGAAAAACAGCGTCGGGAACCCCTGAACGTTGAACTTCGCGTTCAGTGCCTTCGCGTTCGCCCCACTGGCGTCGACGGACAGCGCGATGATGTTTTCGTTCGCCCCGCGTCGGGCGAAGTCGTCCCACAGCGGCGCCAGCGTCTTGCAGTGCCCGCACCAAGGCGCGTAAAACTTCGTCGCGATCGTCACCTCGATCGGCGCCCGCGCGAGGTAGTCTTCTAAATCATCCGCTCGCATCTCTATCGCGCCCCTCTTCGCGCCCTCGTCGCCGTCCCCGCGCGCGCCGCGCGTCATCACCGCCACCGCGACCGTCATCGCGACCGTCATCATCGCGCGCCGCGCGCGCGTCGCGCGACGCGTCGCGTCGCGCGATCGCGTCGTCGCCGGGCGCGTCGCATTTTTCGTCATCGACGCCTGCTCGCGACGCGCGCAATCGCGCGATCGCGCGCGTGTGCGGCGCGCGTTTCGATTCGTTCCCCGGACGTCGCGACGAAAAAGTCACCTCGGGACGGACGGTTACGAATCGCGCGCGCACTTCGCGACGCCGAACGCGCGCGCGAGCCGCCGAACGACGCGCGCGCCGAACGAGCGCTCGAATGATGTTGTCGA
>MDSX01097955.1_pt1 | contig 11405 bp, 9 predicted proteins | sample 811141 | NCBI WGS metagenome assembly MDSX01 (sample SAMN05326642, study PRJNA326480) | marine metagenome | isolation source: seawater | place: Atlantic Ocean: South East | collected 2010
AAAGCTAATATTGATACTTAATAATCAGTGGTCAATTCAAAAAAAAGACCAAGTTAATAAATGGATATCACAACGCAATCCCTCATTCGTATTAGCACCACAGCCTCTAAATCAATCATTTACCAATAATGACGGATTCATGCACATTCCAACTTTTCTTGCTGGAGCTTCACTTATGGGGTTGCAAAGAAATCTTTTTTTAATAAACTATATTTTTAATATCAAGTCTTTGCACATTCTGGGGTATAATTTTTCTTTATCTAGAAATTCATATGCATCATGGTATCCATCTTTAATTAGTTCTAATTGGGGCGGCCTCCGTAAAGGAATTGTCATCTCTAGTTCCAATCATGATATTTTGCTAAACTTCATGTATACTAGAAAATTCTTGAATAAGAAGTTATTTCCGATAACTGGCGATATTCACGACTTGGTTGACTTGGACATATCAACTGTTTTTACTATGTTTCAAAATCTCTATAAACAAGACGAAGAATATTTCGAACAATCAGTCATTGAATAGATCAAAATATTGTTAAACCTGTTTACCACTTTTACTTTATTATTCATTAGCATGCTTTCTAATTCTACAGCCTTGATTGAATCATATAATTCTCGATTCCAGGAGTTTTGTGAATTGGATTTCCTTACGGCCTCTGATATCAAGAGTTCACTTGATTTATTTGACCCATTGGTTGCTTCTACATATCCTTGTCCCAAGAAACTTGATGTTATTGCAATTATATCTGGCAGGCCTTTTGACCAAACCGTTATTAATGCTATATCACCAATAAAAATGCGGATATCTCATATTCTAAAAGATACCCCCCATTATTTAGTTAAAGATGGTAATCTTGCTGTTGAATATTGTGTTTTAAAGTGGCATTATTCTCCCTATAGTAAAATATTAGACCCGCTTTTAGATATCAATAGTATTTCTTTCTTTCCAAAAATATTTCATTTGAATTTACATGGTATCCAGGTTCATCAAGATGGTTCCATTATTTTACGGACAATTGATCCAAAACTTGAGGTTAGGAAGTTCAGACAAAATATTGTGGATAATTTCGATGGCCTTCCCGTTAAACAATCCCAATGGGCACATATTCCATTGGGAAGGATATTGTCACCTATAACAACCGAGATAAAATTGGCATTGCAATCCTATTGTTTTGAGCTAATTATGAAACCTCAAATTAAACAATTAATGGTAGATACAATTTCTTTGGTACATGAACATCAATGGTATATGGAATCAGTCTCGTATCTTTGGCAACAGTCATTACGAGATAAATAATGATTTTCAAAAAACTTTTCGACTCTCTTTGTCTTAAAATTAACCTAGGAGCTCTTTTCTTATGATCATTCGTGATAACTTGATTTCTCTTGAAATGCCATGTTATTTCATTGCAGAGATTGGTAGTAATTTTGATGGTTCTCTGGCTAAGGCGAAAAACTTAATTGCTTTGGCCAAGTCTTCTGGTGCAGATGCTGTAAAATTTCAACACTATACGGCATCTTCTTTGGTAAGTGATAAAGGTTTTACAACTCTAGGTAATAGTTTGGCGCATCAAAAATATTGGGAAGGCACTGTATCTGAGGTTTACGATAAAGCATCTTTGGATGTAAGCTGGACAAAGGAATTATGTGACTTTACTCATGAATTAGATCTCCATTTTATTACATCGCCTTATTCAATTCAGCTCTTAGAAGAAGTTTCCCCTTTTATCGATGCAATTAAGATTGGATCTGGTGATATTACTTTTAATCCACTTTTAAAAGAAACTCTTAAGTATAATCTTCCTGTTCTACTTGCAACCGGGGCTACGAATTTAGTCGAAGTTCAAGAGGCAATGTCTATCCTTTCCCCAATAGTAGATAATCTTTGTTTAATGCAATGCAACACTAATTATCAGGGCTTGTCTTCTGATTCAAGATATCAAAATCTTAATGTCTTAAATACTTATAGGGAGATGTTCCCAAAAGTCGTTCTTGGACTCAGTTGCCATGCCCCATATGACAACTCAGTTTGTTTGTCGATTGCTCTAGGTGCCCGTATTTTTGAAAAACACTTTACGGATTCAAACTCAAATCCTGGTCCAGATCATTGTTTTGCTCTTGAGCCCTCGGCCTTCAAATCAATGGTAGATAATGCTCGATTTACTGAAATATTGTTAGGATCAAATATCAAGAAAGTAGAAGATAATGAGAAAGAGACCGTAATAGTGCAACGTCGAGCAATCCGTGCTCGAGGTAATATCTTAAGTGGTGAAGTAATTCATTTAAATAATATTCAGTTCTTGAGGCCTTGTCCTGCTTCGGCCTTGACTCCCGCCCATTTGGACTCTATTCTCGGCAAAGTATTGAAAAATGATTTAGTGGATTCTGATTTGATCTCCTTCGAAAACTTAATCTGACCTATGGCTAGAGTCTTAATTACTGGTGCTGCTGGTTCTATTGGCATGGAATTAGTTCTCTATTTATTATCTAATACAAGTGATACTATATGCGCTTTTGATTACTCTGAAGATGGTTTATTTACGTTAAATCAAAAAATCAAGGGACTCAATCTTGATGATAATTTTAGAATAATGTTAGGTGATGTAAGAGACTATAATCGCTTGCTTATTGCTTTGAATGGTGTTGACCTGGTTTATCATCTTGCCGCGTTAAAACATGTTGAATTAACTGAGTATAATCCTTTCGAAGCAGTCAAAACTAATGTACAAGGTGTCCAAAATATAATCCAGGCATCCATAGCTAATAATGTTGAAAAAGTACTTCTCACTAGCAGTGATAAGTCTGTAAATCCAACTAGTTCTATGGGTGCTTCTAAACTTCTGGGTGAAAAGCTTTTCGTTAGTAGCAATAATCTTTCTGGAAGCTCTAAAACTAAACTATCTGTGCTTCGATTTGGTAATGTTTGGGATACTAATGGTAGTGTAGGTCGTATTTTTTGTCAGCAAGCTTTAAAAAATCTCCCTTTAACTGTAACATCAAAGGAAATGACAAGATTTTTTGTTACTAAGTCGGAATCTGTTCAACTATGCATTGATGCTGTTCAAAATATGATTGGTGGTGAAATATTTGTACGCAATATGGGTGTCGCATCTATTTATCAAATAGCTTCTTATTTTTCTGAGATATATGATTTAAGTATTTCAATTATAGGTCCTAAACCTGGGGAAAAGTTATATGAGGAACTTTTTACGGATGTTGAGCTTCATCGAGCACGTATTTTAGGTTCTACGATTGTTATTATGCCCGATAATATCAACCGACTATCTAATCTTCATTCTGATCTGCTGGACAAATATAATGATCTTCCTGCTCCATGCTCTTCAATGCGTTCTGATTCTTCGCACGTCTCGACCATTGATATACCGGTCTACTGTAAGTCTATAATTGACTCACAAATCCTATGCAAAAGTTAAATATATTAGTCATTGGTTGCTTTGGGTTACTAGGTTCCAACTTATGTAGGACATTTAATAAGAATCAGTTCAATATTCTTCCTTCTTCCAGATCTTGTCCTTCAGATAAAGAATTATTCTCTTTACTTGAGGATGCTCATGCTTCCCGTTTTTATTTACTAGATGCTGTATCAGAATCCTCAATCTTTGCTTTTTTAGATAATATCAAGAGCGACAATATTACTCTTGATGGTGTTGTAAATTGCTCCTCTTTCAGGCCTGATCCTCCCAATGATATGTCAATAACTGAAATATGGTCTAATTCTGTTCTTGCAAACAGTTTAGCTACATATTTGCCTTGTAAGATTCTTGGTGATCACCTTGCCTCTTCAGGAGGTGGAAGTATTGTCAATCTTTCATCTATTTATGGCATCGGCTCCCCTCTTCCGTCGTTGTATGAATCATTACCTATCACTACTGAGCCCATGTACCCTTTTGTTAAAGGAGGCATTATCGCATTGACAAAATATTTTGCATCATTTTATGCGAAGAGTCTTGTGCGGTTTAATGTAGTATCTCCTGGAGGTATTTATAATAATCAACCCCATGAATTTGTTGATAGGTATTCCTCAGGAGTACCTTTGAATAGGATGTGTCTTGCTCACGAGATTACAGGAGCAGTCGAGTATCTTTTGTCTTCATCCTCAAGCTACACAACCGGCACTAATATCACAGTTGATGGCGGCTGGAGCTCTACTTAAATGTTCACAGTAATTTTGCAAGCTCGAACTTCCTCTTCTCGTCTCCCGGGTAAGGTTTTAATGCCTATTGGAAAATCATCATCAATGCTCTCTCACATAATTAAGAGACTCGCTTTTTCACGGTATATAGATTCAATATGGATTGCTACATCTACTGACAATTCTGATGACCTTATTGCTGATGAAGCTGATAGGCTTTCTATTGAATGTTTTCGCGGCGATCTAAATAATGTTTTTTCTAGGTTCTTTACTTTAGCTAACAAACTACAAACACCCTGGATCATAAGATTAAACGCAGACTGCCCTTACATTGACCCTCAAATTGTTGACTTCTGCTGCCTATATGCACACCTTTATGCCAACTACGATTACATTAGTACTATTACTTCTAAATGGCCTATTGGTCAACATGTGGAATTGCTAAAAAGATCGACTTTTCTCTCAATTAATCAGTCCGATCTTTCTCCACCCGAACTTGAGCATGTAACTCCATATATATATAATAGACCAAATTTATTTAGCCTTTTGAATGTTGATTCACCATGTGATTACTCACACTATCGAATGACGGTTGATTATTTAGAGGATTATGAAGTAGCTAATGATTTTTTTCTTCATCACAGTTCTTCTGCTACATATCTTGAAGTAATTGACTACTTTAAAAGTTCTAGTAAGGCACTAAATCTCTGCAACAAGTATCCTAAGTTAGCTACCTACACTTCAATAGATTAGTTTGCGGTTTTCGATTAATTCAAGATTTTGCCGACCAGCCTCTAGTTTCTATATTGAAGCTATTAAATAAATCTATATAATATGCTTTTATCTTTGAATCTTATTTTGATTTTTTTTTAAGACTTTAATCATTGGCATAGTTTCCCATCAGGCATGGATGCTATATTTCGATGCTTCGATGCTTCGATGCTTCGATGATTACTTAATATAACTTTTTAGTATTTTAACCATACCACTATACACAAGCACTCTCTAGCCTACCACTCTTTTATTATGTCAAAAATAATTACCCCTCTACAGATTGAATCCTTATCCAAGGCCTATTTCCAAATCTTACTTGATAACAATTATCATAACGCATCTAAGCTTAGTGTTATTTTTGACTTCTGGTTGTTTCAGTTCATGATTGCAATTAATAACTATTCAGACATTCCATCCGATTGTCTTGATTTATATACACATTTTTGCAATAAAGATAATTTTGTTGCTTCCAGTTCAGCTACAGTATCTAATAACCTTCTTAAGAATATTTTTTGGAAATTTTTATCCTTTATCCCCTTGAGTAGAGGTGTTTTTGCCGGAGGTATTTTTAGACCTCATGATTCCTTAGTTTCCACGGTCACTTGTTATAAATTGCATTTTGCAAGTATTCAGATTGATCAGAAACTTAAAGAACTATTTCTTAGTCTTGCTCAAGTATACCTCTCCCCTTATCTTTTTTCGCAGTTTGCGAAAGTATTACCTTGTATTTTCTTTCATTCTATTATTAGGAATAACTATTTTCTTCCCGTAAATTATATTGGCTCCCCTTCAGTTCTGTTTCGAGGCAAAAATTTACGGATTCTTTTTATTGATAAACCAATAAAATTTCTTGGAATAGCCCATGGAGGATTTTACGGAGAGTTTACTAATAATCATGAAGAAAGTTATGAAAAGAAATTCGCAGATAAATATTTTCATTGGGGTTTAGGTAGTTTTAATATAAGGCAAAATCGCTTTATAATTCTTCCTGCCCTGTCTCGCAAACCTGTTCGTATTTTTTTGGTTGGTACTGTTAAACCAAATCACTTTCATTCTTCTTATCGTCCAAATATCAGTTTTATTTCTAAGCAAGCAGATATGCAAATTCGAATTTCTCACCACAAATTCTCTAAGATTGCCAAATACTATTTCTTACAGCATCCTAAGTCTCCAGCTTGTAATCCTTTGTCTCGTTCTAATATTCTTTTGAGTGATTTAACTGAAAAACAAATTTATTCATCTTTATTTATCATTGATCGTCCTGGTAATACCTTTTTTTATCGGGCAGTATATCAATCTATTCCATTTTTACTATTTTTCAATAGGTCATGGAGGTCTTATCTTACACCCGCTTACAATGATATTCTGGATTTTATGCAATCTATTAATCTCGTTTTCTTCTGGGATCAGCATGATGAATTTTTTGCACATATTAGAGACTGTATTTTTACTCAGGGGTTTAATCCTGACTCATTTGTTCAAGTTCGTCAGTACTTAGAACTCAATGATAAGTCCCGACTTTCTCTATAATTAATATTTATTAATTGCCTATCATCTTGACATGCTCATCCCCTGACCTGTAATCTGATCCTTAATTTCACTATATTTCTTTTGGCTGTATTTATCATTTGTCCAAGTGGAACAACGACTGGAGGAGTTGAATCTCTTCATCAGCTCGGTTATATGATTAAATCAACTGGTAGGGAAGTTTATATGAGCTACTATCCTGATATTTCCGGTGGCATAACTAGTCAATATTTTATTAATTATGGTCTTTCATGTGCAAAGCCTATTGATTCACCAAGTAGCGTAATCGTCATACCTGAAATTGCTACCTTTTTTTCAAAGAATTTCAGTCATTCCAAGTTAGTTATCTATTGGTTGTCTGTTGATAATTACTTATGCCGAAAGCATGAGTCAGTAATCATCGATCTTTACAAGCGCATCCGTTCACTTGCCTCAACCAGGATACCAATTTTCTTGATGAAACATTTTGACCATATTACCCAGAGTGAGTACGCTAATATTTTTCTTCTTAATAAGGGAATTAATTCTACTTATATAGGCGATTATCTTAACGATTACTTTTATGCCGAACATAGTAATGTTGCATCGTCTACAAATCGTAAAATCGATCAAGTTGCCTTTAATCCTCGGAAAGGTAGTAAGTATATAGAGTATGTTTCTTCTCTGGACCCTTCTATTAAATTTACTCCTATTGTTAATATGAGTAGATCAGAGGTTTTAGATACTTTACTCCATTCTAAAGTCTATATTGACTTTGGTCATCATCCAGGTCGAGATCGTATTCCTCGTGAGGCTGCAGCTCTTGGTTGCTGCATTATTACTAGCAGAAAAGGATCTGCTTACAATGATCTTGACGTGCCAATCCCTCACCAGTTTAAATATAGATTGTCTAATAAGTCATTAAATCAGGTACCAGCTCACATTAGATATATTTTTAACAACTATTCTGAAGAGGTCATTTTGTTTCACAAATATAGAAATATAATTGAAGGTGATAGGCTTTATGTAAAGAATAACGTATTTAATTGGTTGGCTATTATCGATCCTATTTGATTTTCAATGTTTTAATCACTCTTTTCTATACCTTTGTTCCTCTTTTATCAATTATATTGTCTGTATGTTGAATCTGCTATCGCTCACTTTTAGTTATAATATTCTTGATTATATGTTTTCAATCCAGTATTTCGTTGATTTTGTATTTTTAATATGTTTTGCCTATGATTTTACTTTGTTTTTATGCTTGCATCCCCTTTAATATTCCTCTTGCTTCTGATTTTATTTAATTGTTTTATCAATTTATCTTTGAATAACGTTTTATTGGGTAATTCTCCATTACATTAGACTGTCCGATCACTTCACTGTTAGATTGCATTCTTTTTATACATGACTTTGTATTTGCTCCTCCCTTTTTTCTCCTTTTTTTAATTCAATGAAGAAAAATTTTCTAGTCGTTGGTGCTGGGCTGTCTGGTGCGATCGCTGCTAACTTTTTGGCAGAAAAAATGGATTCTAAAGTTCTCATTATTGATAAAAGATCTCATATTGGAGGAAATTGCTATACTGTACAAGATCCAAGTACCAAAATTATTATTCACAAGTACGGACCTCATATATTTAATTCACCTAATTCTCGTGTCATCAGTTTTTGGAAAAAATTTGTAGAGCTCAAGCCTTATACACATTCTGTCAAAGCCTTGATTCCTAATCAAGGCGTTTATCAATTACCTATCAATCTTCATAGCATCAACCAATTCTTTCGTCAAACATTTTCACCCCGCGAGGCAAAAGCTTTTCTGGCTGAGAGAGCTATTCCTATTCCAAATCCGTCAAATTTTGAAGAGCAAGCCTTAAGTTTGGTTGGCTACGAATTGTACGAAGCTTTTTTTAAAGGCTATACACAAAAGCAATGGGGTGTGGATCCTAAACTACTTCCTGCATCTATATTAAAAAGACTCCCTGTTAGATTTAATTATTCTGATAGTTATTTTCATTCTACATACTCTGCTATTCCAGTTAATGGCTATACTGAACTTTTTGAAAATCTCTTGAACCACAAAAATATTACATTGAACTTAGGTCTTGAGTACATGCCCTCTATGAATCATTCTTTTTCTCATGTTTTTTATTCTGGTGGAATAGATTCTTATTTTTCTTATAAGTTTTCTCCCTTGGGATACAGGACTGTTTTTTGGGAGAACCATTCTACTGAAGGTGACTTCCAAGGTGCGTCACAGGTCAACTACCCCTCCTTGACTACACCTTTTACTCGAATTATAGAACATAAGCATTTTATGCCTTGGGCTAGTATTCCAAATTCACTTTATTCATTTGAATTTAGCAAGGAGACTACATTAACTGATGAACCATATTACCCTAAGAGACTTGACTCAGATCTTCAAACATTGCGTCAATATCATGCACTTGCACATGAGGAAGAAAATGTTACTTTTATGGGTAGACTTGGAACCTATAGATATATAGATATGTGGAAGGTTACTCTTGAAACTTTGGAACTTATGGACCTTGTTCAGTTAGCACACTCTACTGGATCATCTTTCCCATTGTTTTCGTTTGACCCACTTTAATATTTTAAGGTACTAGTCTCTCACTTTTTTTAAGATTCTATAGCTGCAAAATATTTTATGTAAGCATTCTTCTCTTTCTTAACAAATTCGTTGTTGCTTATACTTGTTTCCGTTGTCTTTTTCTTTTGCAGTGCTTCACTTCTGATATTCTTTTATTTCATTATTCAAAAATCTTTTCTTCTATATTTTGTAGTCTTTTACATTCGCAATTATCTTATTCTTTTTTTATTTCCTAGTTTTATTTTTTCGTCTTAATTAACTCGATTCGTAAAGTATTTCCGGTCCACTTATTTTCTGGTTGAATCATGTATTGTTTGACTTGTATGATCATTGCTATCTTTCCTTCATGAAAGTATCTATTGCTCTTGCAATATATAACGGTGCTCAGTTCCTCGAACAGCAGCTCCTTAGTATTTTGTCCCAATCCCGTCAGCCTGATGAGTTAGTTATCTGTGATGACTGCTCAACAGATGATTCTTTAAATATTGCGTACGCATTTGAAAAAATTTCTCCATTCAAAATCATTATCAAGCCGAATACTACTCAGCTTGGTTTTTCTCTAAACTTCGATAAGGCTATTAACCTTTGTACTGGTGATCTCATATTTCTCTGTGATCAAGATGACTTTTGGCTTCCACATAAAATCCTAACCATGGCCAATTATATGGAAAAGACGCCTTCCTGCTTTATTGCTATAAATAACACAGAAATTACTGACTCTGTATTGATTCCATCTGGTATAACAAAAATAGAGCAAGTTGAAAAACTTTATGGTAATTCACATTGCTATATTCCTGGTTGTTGTACTGTGTTTCGATCCTCTTTACGTGACATCTATTTTCCTTTTCCTCATGAATTATTGGCTTATGATAGCTGGTTACATTTTATTGGAACCACACTTAATGCAAAAACTGTAATTTCGCGCACCCTTCAATATTATAGGATTCACAATAATAACACTTCAACATTTTTGCCAAATACGATCTATGCTTTAAATACTTATGATAGATTTAAGCTTATTTTTTCTACTGTCTTTTCCAGTAAATATAATGTTCGACGAGATTATATTTGCGCGGAGCTTAAATTATTTCAGCTTCTTTTATATCGTCTTGATAATTATCATATAACTCCAAATAATTTTCATTTCGAACCTCTGACCTTGTCTTCAAAATCTATTTTTATAAAAAGAAAAGTTAAAATATTGCAACTACGTCTTTCATATTTAAAAAGCAAAAATCTTTTTACTCTTATTTCTTTGCTTCGTCAACTATTTACTCATAGTTATCCCGATCTGATAACCTTGAAAGTATTGTTTTTAGATTTTATTTCGAAGTGAATTCAGTTACTATTGTTATTCCATCTTTGAGATCTGGTGGTGCTGAAAAAGTATCAGTTAATCTCGCTAACGAACTGTCTTCCACTGGAATTTCTGTTGATCTTATTTCTTTTAGCGCTGTAGGCGAATTCATTTCTCAATTATCACCTCACGTCAATCTCATTTCTTTTTCTTCACCCAAGGCTTTTAATGCTTTATTGCCAATGTTTGCCTATTTAATTCACAACCAGCCTAAATATATTATAAGCAATCTTCGTGGCTCTAGTAAGTTAATTGGCCTCTTGCTTAAATTTCCTTTTTTCCCTCATACAACTTTTGTTATACGTGAAGCAGGTTTTTATAATCCATTCTCTAACAGTAATCTCAAAAATTACTTTGATCGTTGGTTTCTGAAGTTTTTGTATTCTTCAGCTCATGGTTTTATTGCAAATTCTAGGGATACTCTGTCTTCTTTTCGGCAATTTGGCATTCTTTCTAATTCTACTCGTTCAATTGTTATTGGTAATCCAGTGATTCCTAATAATTTTACTTCGATTATGCAACAACCCGTTAGCCATTCATGGCTTATTAATAAGACTAGCAATGTTATTGTTTCTGCTGGTAGATTTGTTCCTGTTAAAGATTATTCTACTTTGTTATATGCATTCTCAATTGTTCGTCGTACACTTCCAGATACTAGATTAATCTTGCTTGGCGATGGTGATGAACGGCCTCTGCTTGAGGATCTAATCGGTAGACTCTCTCTTGTTGATCATGTATCTCTTCCTGGTTTTAAGGAGAATCCCTGTCGTTATTTTTATCGTTCCGATCTTTTTATCTCAACTTCTTTGCAGGAAGGTTTTGGTAATGTTATCGTTGAGGCGCTTGCATCTAAGACTATTGTTATTTCTTCTGATTGTCCTGGAGGACCTCATGATATTTTAGAAAATGGTAAACATGGAATGCTCTTTCCAGTTGGTGACTACTTAGCACTTTCTGAAATTATAATTAAAGAATTGAAAAATCCATCTCATTTTGTTGAAGCTGCTTCA
>MDSX01074877.1_pt1:0-10000 | contig 11403 bp, 8 predicted proteins | sample 811141 | NCBI WGS metagenome assembly MDSX01 (sample SAMN05326642, study PRJNA326480) | marine metagenome | isolation source: seawater | place: Atlantic Ocean: South East | collected 2010
CAATGGTAATTGAACTTGCTTAAACGCTGTAAAGTAAATTAGTTCTTAATGTCAAGAAGAAATCCTACTTGACAGTTTTATAAAAAAAACCTTAACTTTCAAAAAAATAAATTTATGTATAAACGTTTACTTGCTGTTGTTTTGGTTTCTACTATCTCTCTCGGAGTATTTAGAAGCATCTCTTATTCCAATAGAAATTTTGCTCCCGTAGCCAATACCAATGCTCCCGGTGAAAATTCTTGTGCTCGATCTGGTTGCCATAGTACTTTTGGTCTCCTAGAAAATTTAGAAGAGCGGTTAAGCGTTTTGGTGGATGGAGCCAATATGGACGCTAATTTTGAGTATAGTCCCGGAAGTACCTACAATATGCAATTAGCTATTCAAAATCCAAAAGCGCGCAATGGCTTTTCGTTGACGGTCTTAAATCAGGCTGGCGAAATGGCAGGGGATTTGACGACTAGCTCAATTGATGCACAGGTCAGTAATGGCCCTGGCGGGAAAATATATGTGGGTCATACAAACTCCTTAGGTGTCAGTTCATGGGATTTTGAATGGACAGCTCCTTCAGACTCACAAGTTTTAACAGTGTTTAGTATCGCTAATCTCAGCAATAACAATTTATCAGTAGATGGTGATTCTGTTCTTACCAAAACATTTACGTTTACCGCAATGGCAGATACGACCAGCGATACCACAACTACTGGAATTCGTTCCAATCTTTTAAGTAATTCTATTCAAGTGATAAGTCCTTTATCAGTTAATGGAGTCGTCTTTAATATTGATGTGCTGGATGCCAATTATTTTGATTTTGAAATTTACAACTCCATAGGTCAGCTCATGGAAAATGAAAATTTCTTCCTTCATGGAGGAAAGCAGCAATTAAGCATACCATTTGTTGGCGAGAAAGGGATTTATTTCTTACGAGTGATAAGTGAAGGCAAAGAAAGCATACACCGTTTCGTTAATTAATGGAAATTATCTTTAAGATATTAAATGCCAGCATTATTCCGTTTTGGATTTTGCTGGCATTTTTTGTAAAAAGTAAACTCACCCAACGCTTGCTTTTTACACATTTTATCCATTTAGCTTTAGCAGTGTTTTATCTGGTGTTTATTATTTGGGGGATGTTTGAAAATGCCGGAGATGATGTGGGCATGGATAGTATGCAACACCTTCGTAATGGCTTTTCAAATGATAAAGTATTGCTCGCAGCGTGGGCTCATTACTTAATATTTGACCTGTTCGTAGGTACATGGATTGCTAAAAAATGCTTGGAAGAAAACATCACGAATTGGATTAAATGGCCCTCTTTATTTTTAACACTAATGCTTGGGCCGGTTGGTTTTTTGTTATTCAGTATGCTAAGAAAAAATCTTAGTAAGCCTTAAATCTAAAGCGTTTAGTATCGGTAGGCATACTAATAATAGTAATAATAATTTGTTGTTAGGTACCTAGAAATGGCACAAAAACAGGTGTTTCTTTTTTATATTGCTCATAAGCAGCATCACCTTCTTTTGCTTTTTCGAGCATAGGAACTCCGGATACATATCGGAGCAGAATAGTAATTGTAAGTGCACTTATTAGGCCATAAACAAAGGATACTTCTGACCAAGTAAAAAAGGCGATACCCCACCAATAGAGCGCTTCACCAAAGTAATTGGGGTGTCTGCTATAACTCCACATACCAGTTTTCATTAAGCCATTTGGATTCTTTTTTTTGAAAACACTCTTTTGGAAATCAGCGATACTTTCTATAAACAGACCGAGTAGCGAAATTAATCCACCTAGCCATCGTGTGGTCTGTTCATCTATGGGACTTTGCAATGCGGAAGGAGTAAAAGAGGAATCCACTTTAGTCATATAGGCAATAATAGGTAATGCAATAAGAAACATGAAGAATCCTTGCAGGAGGTATATTTGTAAAAAGCTTCTCCACCATTCGGTTTTATCCCATTCTTTTCGCCAATTTTGATATCGAAAATCCTCTGCTTTCCCATAATTCTTAACTAGAATATGAACGCTTAATCGTACAGCCCAAAGGCAAATAATAAATAATAAAACAAGCTTGCTCGTATGGAATTGACTTGAACGTAATGCAAAAAACAAGGAGATAATAGCAAATCCTAATCCCCAAAAAACGTCCATGAAGTCGTTGCGTTTTATTAATCGTGACAAGACATACATTGAACTTACACATGCAAGAGTAAGTAGGATTGATTCTAACCAAGGATTCATTGATAATTTTTCTTCAAAGTAAACAAACTTTTTGATATCACTTTGGTGTTATGAATAAAGAATTTATGAAGTATCTTAGTCGAAGCGGCAATGGCAAGGGACATAGACATATTAGTTTTATCTGACTTACACCTAGGCACAAATCAGTGCAGAGCAGGAAGATTATATAAATACCTTAAATCGGTTAATCCTAAGATGCTGATTCTTAACGGGGACATCATTGATATATGGTTATTAGATCTTAAAAAATGGCCGAAAAAACATACCAAGGTTTTGGCTTACTTATTTAACTTAATGACTACTAATGTCCCAATTTATTACTTGCCGGGCAACCATGATGATTACTTGAAGCAGTTTGATGGCTTATCATTTAATAATTTTAAAATTCAGAATGAGCTGATTTTGGACTTGGATGGTCGAAAGACTTGGTTTATGCATGGAGATAAGGATGATAAATCGGTTAGTGGGACAAAACGGGACATAGCCATACGAGCAGGCAAAGCATTTGATTCTTTTGTTGGATTCAATCGATTTATCAATGGCTGGGAAAATTTTTTAGGCGTAAAAGACAGAACAAATTTTTCAAAATCATTAAAAGATAGAACAAAGTCTGCGATTAAGAAAAATAATGATTTTGAACAGCAATATATCGAAGAAGCTGCTTTGAATAAAGTAGATACTTTAGTCTGCGGTCATGTACACCGACCCGGGATAACTAAGGTAAGTGCCATGCAAAACAAAAGGCATGTTGATTATCTAAATAGTGGAGACTGGACAGAAAACTGCACATCCTTGGAATATGTGGATGGGAAATGGACGCTCTATAGGTATAGGTATAACTATACCAAACATGAATCTGTGCTCAAGAATGTTCGATTTACCCAAAGTGATATTTACCCCTTCCTAGAAAAGCAGGATTAAATTAAACCTTCTAACAAAAAAGACCATTTCGTGCGATGAAATGGTCTTTTTTATTTTTTAAGCTGTATTCTTAAAGTTGAATTTGCTTTTCCTCTATGACCTTTCTCAGGTTGATAAGGGAATAACGCATTCTGCCAAGAGCGGTATTGATGCTTACTCCTGTCAATTCTGCAATTTCCTTGAAGCTAAAGTCGTAGTAATGCCTCAAAAGAACAACTTCTTTTTGCTCTTCTGGCAGCTCCTCTAATAGTTTCCTTACTTTATCTTTAGACTGATTTCCCATCATCAATTGTTCTGGACTCTCCTGACTTAGAGGTAAAATATCGAAAATGTCGAAGCCTTCTGTATTCACCACTTTTGGGCTGCGTTTTGTTTTGCGGTAATGGTCAATACAAATATTATAGGAGATGCGCATAACCCACGGTAAGAACTTACCTTCTTCTTTATATTTTCCTGCCTTCAATTTATTAATAACCTTGATGAACGTGTCTTGAAAAAGATCTTCAGCTAGGTAACGGTCTTTTGTGAAAATAATAATGGAGGTGAAAACTTTCTCCTTGTGTCGAGTGATTAGATGCTCTAAAGCATTTTCACTACCAGTCAGGTACTCCCTAACCAATTCTTGATCTGTTCTGATTTTGCGCATAACTTTACTTTTACGTGGTGAGTAATAATATAATTAAAAAGTAAAGTTTTATTCTATACGCTAAGGTTTGAATTCTTGTTAAAATTTACAAAAAATGTGCCAATACATAATAACTGCCACTTTCGTTGCTTTCTATTGTAATAATAAAAAAAATATTTGGAATTCATACCAATTACAAATTATAATTTCACGATTTTTGCAAAAAAAATGGTTTTAAAATCTAAAAGTTGCTAAAAAAAACGAAAAATACGAGTATTCAAATAAAGGGTGCAAACGTCCATAATTTAAAAAATCTAAGTGTCGATATCCCTAAAAATAAGTTGATTGTTGTTACTGGAGTGAGTGGCTCTGGGAAAACATCACTTTGCATAGATACACTATTTGCTGAAGGTCAAAGACGCTATGTGGAAAGTCTTTCGAGTTATGCAAGGCAGTTTTTGAGTAGAATGAACAAACCGGAAGTAGAATATATTAAAGGTTTGTGCCCAGCAATAGCAATTGACCAAAAAGTCCCTGGTGGAAACACGCGTGCCAGTGTTGGCTCATTAACTGAGATTTATGATTATTTAAGAGTCCTTTTCGCTAGATTGGGCAAAACATACTCACCAATTTCAGGCAATATTGTAAAAAAAGACACGATTGAGGATGTAGTTAAATGGATTAGTCAATTGGAAGAGGAGGCTAAGATTTTAATTACTTATCCTCTCAAAGTCAAAGGAGAATGGAAATCGGCTATGGATTTACTTCTTCAAAAGGGCTTGATTCGTATTGAAATTGATGGTGCAGTTCTTAAAATTGAACAAATACTGGATGAAGATAGATTTAAAGAGGCGGATTTAAACGTAGTCGTTGATCGGTTGGTCTTGAAGCACGAGGATGAAGATTTAAAGGGCAGATTATCCGATTCAATTCAAACAGCTTTTTTTGAAAGCCAGGGGGATTGCTCGGTACAAATTATAAATGGCGAAAAGAAACGCTTCAATAACCGTTTTGAGGTGGATGGTTTAATATTTGAAGAACCTAACATTCATTATTTTAATTTTAACAGCCCATTTGGAGCATGTCCTGCTTGCGAGGGACACGGTACGGTTATCGGTATTGACGAGGATTTGGTAATACCCAATAAAAAGCTATCTATTTTTGAGGATGCGGTTGTTTGTTGGAGAGGCGAAAAGATGAGCTATTACAAAAAGGAGCTCATACGAGAAGCTGTGAAGTTTGATTTCCCTATTCACAAGCCAATTAAAGAGCTTTCTAAAAAGCAATATAATTTACTTTGGTCAGGCAATAAGCATTTTGAGGGCTTGCATACCTTCTTTAAAATGTTGGAGCAAAATTCTTATAAAATTCAATATAGGGTCATGTTGTCTCGCTACAGAGGAAAGACTCAATGTAAGTCATGCGGTGGAATGCGACTAAAAAAAGAAACATCTTACGTAAAGGTAGCTGGTAAGAGTATCATAGAGATGTTGGCTATGCCCTTGAGTGATTTGAAAGATTTCTTTGCTAATATCTCCTTGGATGCTTATGAGCAAGAAGTTTCAAAAAGGATTCTTTTTGAAATAGATAATCGATTAGGTATTTTGAATAAAATGAGCCTGGGTTATTTATCTTTAAATAGAATGGCAAACACATTGTCTGGTGGGGAAGCTCAACGAATCAAACTAACGAGAAGTTTGGGAAGTAACCTGACCGCTTCAATGTATATATTGGATGAGCCTAGCATTGGATTGCATCCAAAAGATACGCTAAATTTGATAGAGGTCTTGAGGGAACTCCGGGATTTAGGGAATACCATTGTGGTGATTGAGCATGATGAAGATGTTATTAAGTCTGCTGATTACCTTATTGATATTGGCCCAAATGCAGGGCGATTTGGGGGTGAAGTGGTTTTTGCTGGAGATCCTGAAGAACTTGAAAATTCTCAAACACTAACAGCACAATACTTAAGAGAAGAAAGAACAATTGCCTTACCAAAGCACAGAAGAAAAGCGGTCAATCATATTTATTTGAAAGGAGCTAATCATTTTGATCTAAAAAATGTAGACATTACTATTCCGCTTCAATCTTTAACCGTAGTCTCTGGTGTTAGTGGTTCAGGAAAGACCACATTGATTAAAAAAGTATTGTGTCCAGCTTTGCATCGATATTGGAATGGCCAAGGTGAGCGTCCTGGAGACTTTGATTCTTTAGAAGGAGATTTAAGAGCAGTTAAACATTTGGAATTAATTGATCAAAATCCATTGGGTAGAAGTAGTCGATCTAATCCGGTTACATACACGAAAGCCTATGACCATATTCGCGATTTGTTTGCGAAGCAGACTCTGGCAAAAATAAGAGGATACAAAGCAAAAGAATTTTCATTTAATGTGGAGGGTGGTAGATGCGAAGAATGCAAAGGAGATGGAATAGTTGTTGTTGAAATGCAGTTTTTAGCAGATGTAGAGCTGGAGTGCGAATCTTGTAAAGGACGCAGGTTTAAAGAGGAAATATTGGAGGTGAGGTACCGAGATAAGAATATCTACGAGGTACTTGAAATGAGCATAGAGGAGTCTCTTGAATTTTTTGAAAAGCAAAAAGATATTATTGGCAAGCTTAAAGCGTTGGATGATGTAGGCTTGGGTTATGTGAAGCTGGGGCAAAGCAGCAGTACGCTCTCGGGCGGTGAAGCGCAGCGATTGAAGCTAGCATCTTTTTTAACCAAAGCGCAGAATCCAGAACCCATATTATTTATATTTGATGAACCTACTACAGGCCTGCATTTTGAAGATGTAAGTAAATTAATGAGCGCATTTAACGCCCTTATAGAAATCGGGCATACTGTGGTTATTGTTGAGCATCATCCTGATGTAATGAAATGTGCGGACTGGCTAATTGAATTAGGCCCTGTAGGAGGAATTGAAGGGGGCTATAAGGTGTACGAAGGAGTTCCTGAGGGGATTTTTGAGGTAGCTAATTCTCCAACAAAAACATATTTAAAGGAAAAATTACATCTCTAAAAAGGTGAGATAGTCAATCATTTTAGTGCCCTTTTTGCATCTTACATTGTGCTTTTATGCTATCAAAAGTTTCTTGTTTTGAATGAAGTAAAGGAGTCTTCCCTAGATAAATGTTTAGGTGCTTTCATAATTGACATTAAATCGCTTCCATTTTTTAAATTTTCGTTGTGGTCTTCCTGAAGGGGTTGTTTTAATGACCCATTTCCTTCTGGCAGAAGTGTTGTAGCTAATCGCATTGGATGAGGATAGATGAAAAGTATGCCTCAATTGTTTATTGGAAAGATTAAGTGAAAGTACTTCTTCATAATTACTTTGCCCCATGAAAATGATTCCTAAATTTCTACCATTGTAAACACAGATGTAAATATCTTTGTTTGGGTATGGCTTATAGACATCCCAGATTTTAAAAGAATCTATTCGTGTGTATTCTTTGGGTATATGAACTTCGTTTTCGCCTATCATAATGTTAGGATACAAACCGGTATTGTTCCATTTATTTAATTTGCCTTTTCCTTCGATGTGAAAGCATTGCTTAATGTCATTCGCTTCATCTTTAAGCAAAATACTTAGGGGTCTTGGAACAATTTGCGAACGTTTACCAACGCGCAAGCCACCACCAGTTAATAAATAATCAGCTGTTCCGTAATATATTTCAGGAGATGCCTTCAAGCCATGACCTATTTTTGCATAATAGCTTCGGCTTTTCCCTTCAATTAAGTGCTGCGTTTCTTCTGGTAAAATGTAGTGACTCGCAGAGCTAATTAAGGTTCGATCGAAACAGCAAGGCAATTGATCTTCTTGGAGAACTTTATTGTTTGATTTAGCCAGCTCGGCTCGAATCAAAACACCATGTCGATCTCCAAACAGAGAGCTTGTTGATACTTTAGCCATTCTTCTTCGAAATGGACTATATTTTTTTAATTCAAAACTACCAAGAGCATATGCGTAATTTTCCGCATCCATTACTTCCTTGCAGACTTGTTTGATTTCTTGATCTTTACTATGCATAAATAGAATATGTAATGCTTCAAAGGTATAACTGATGTAAGGATTTGAATTAAACTCGTAAAACCCAGTTTTTTTCATTTCCAGAAGATGTTCAACTAAAAAATCGGTCATTCCATTCTGTGTATTATCGTATTCCGCTTGAGCCTTGTATTCAAATATCCATTGATTTTTGAGGTATCGAGATATTTCTTTCATCAAAATATGGTTCTCGGTTTCTCGAATAATACCTAGGGTTTTTGGAGCTTTAAGAGTTGGTTTAGCTCCATTATCAATAATGAGGTAATCCACAATATGCTGAGCGGTTTCAGGGTATAAAAGATTAGGGGAGTCTTTAAAGTACCATATGAGGTGTATAAATTGAATTTGAGAAAAATCATAATCTCCTCGCTTATTAAGCTTACCGGATGTGCCGGTTGTACCCCAAGCTTTTGTTTTTAAAATAGCTTGATTTACTGCTTCAATATCAACTGCTAAAAGGAGTTTGGCATACGCTGTACGCACATTTATTATGGTATCCTCAAATTTAGTACTGTATTGAAGGATTTTTTTTAATGATTTTTTTTCCAATGATTCATACGCTAACAAAACATCAGCAGTGGCAATTTTTTCGATAGATGTTCGGTGTGGCACTATCACCTGATCTTTAGAGAAAGAATTCGCCCAGTGATTTGGACCGATATAATAGGTGCAGGATGAGAGTATGAGAGAAAGTAATATTGAAGTTGAGATACGAATCATAAGTGCAAATATACACACTTGTTGAACCTCTTCAAAAGTCAAAAAAACCATACGGCTATACTTCAAAATCCTAAAAAACAGGATTTGGGTGCCTCATGTTGTTCAGTAATCTCCTTGTCGCCGAAGCAAAGCTTTCGCCTGGAGCCCGCCCTAGTAACTTTCATTGCCTCCCAGTATATATATAAAGGTCGATTTTGAGTAACTCGTGCCGCATGGTGATATGAAGTTAAGCTAATTTTTAGTATTTCAAGCGGATTTATTCGGCTTTTTGCCAATAAAAGTTAAGCGAAATTTCGCATTACTTTAACTAGTTGCTCTACGTGAGTCATGGGCAATTGATTATAAAGCGAAGCCCTATATCCACCTTTGCTTCTGTGTCCATTTAGACCAATAATTCCGGATTTATCAAGTGCTTCATTAAACTGCGACTTGATTGCGTCGTCCTTTAAGTTAAAGGTTACATTCATTAAACTACGATCTTCTTTTTTTGCAAATCCTGTGAAGTGCTCTAATTCATCCAAGGCCTCATAAAGCAAGGAAGCTTTTTGATTATTTTCCTCAGCGATAACCGAAATTCCGCCTTTTTTTTCCATCCAATCCAGGACAATTCTGCACATTAGAACCGCAAAAACGGGTGGGGTATTAAACATGCTGTTTGCGTCAACGTGTATTTTATAGTTTAACATACGAGGTACTTTTGGAAGATCCTCAAGTAAATTTTTATCGATTACAAGCAAGGTCCCTCCAGCGGTTCCTAAGTTCTTTTGCAAGCCTGCGTAGATCAAGCCGAATTGATTGTAATCTAGCTTTCGGCTTAAAATGTCTGATGACATATCTGCAACAACAACACCTTGTTTGGTGAATTCAAATTCATGAAACTGTGTACCGTGAATAGTATTATTTGTTGTGATGTGCAAATATCCCTTGCCGTCCCAGTTAAAATCTTTAGGAATGCAACTATATTTTTCGCTCGAGGAACTTGCTAATATCTGCGACGGACGAATGATTGACGATTCTTCAAAAGACTTTTTTGACCAAACTCCAGTATCAATATAACTTGCGGCTTCTTTTGTTTTTACATTATAAGGTACCATGCAATTCTGAAGTCGAGCTCCTCCATGCAAAAAAAGCACCTCGTATTTATCGTCCAGCTGCATGAGATCTTTCAATTTATTTTTCGTGTAGTCAAATAAAAATTGGACTTCACTTTCTCGATGGGAGCTTTCAAGAATACTTAAGCCATCTTTAGCCTCAATTTCCGCTAACGCTTGTTGTATTATGTCAGGATGAAGAATGGATGGACCGGCGTAAAAATTATATTGTTTCATAGTTCAAAAAAGTATGGCCTACGAATATAACAAGAAAGCGGATAAGTTTTTGTTTTTGGAGGGTATGTAAGGCTTCAAGTATTTGGTATTTGGATGAAAGTGTCTAAGTATAGATGTTGGAAGTT
>MDSX01086755.1_pt1 | contig 11403 bp, 9 predicted proteins | sample 811141 | NCBI WGS metagenome assembly MDSX01 (sample SAMN05326642, study PRJNA326480) | marine metagenome | isolation source: seawater | place: Atlantic Ocean: South East | collected 2010
GTATTATGTTTCGCAGATGCAACAGGATCAGCTACGGTAACTGTAGAAGGAGGAACAGAAGATTATACTTATTCTTGGAATACTACACCAGAACAAACAGATGCAACTGCAACTGGATTAACCGCAGGAATTTATATAGTAACAGTAACCGATGCTAATGAATGTGTAACAACAGCTGAAGTAATAATCAGTGAACCACAGTCATCTTTAGAAGTTGAAATAACATCACAAGAAACTGAATTATGTTTTGGTGATGCAAATGGAGCTGTAGATATCTCAGTAAGTGGTGGAACTCCAATTTATACATACTTATGGAGTACTACAGATGGAAGTGGCTTAGTAGTAGACGCTGAAGATCAATCAGGATTAACTGCTGGAACTTATGTAGTGCAAATAACAGATACTAATAGTTGTATTATTTCTCAAACAGTAATTATTGAAGGACCACAGTCTGAATTAATAGCAACGATTACTGATAAAGTAGATATACTATGTTTTGGAGGTGCAACTGGTTCAGCTACTGTATTTGTTGAAGGGGGAACAAACGGTTATACCTATTCTTGGAATACTATACCAGAGCAAACAAGTAGTACTGCAACTGAATTAACAGCTGGAACTTATATTGTAACAGTAACAGATGCTAATGGTTGTAATACATCTGCTGAAGTAATAATCAGTGAGCCAAATTCACCATTATCATCAACGATTACGTCTCAAGTAGATGTACTATGTTATGGTGATGATTCAGGAGAAATCGATCTTACTGTTAATGGTGGAACACCAGATTACACCTACTTGTGGAGTACTGCAGACGGAAGTGGCTTAGTAGCAGACACTGAAGATCAATTTGGATTATCTGGAGGTACTTATAATGTTTTAATTACAGATATAAATGGATGTACCACATTAAACACAGTAACAATAAGTGAACCACAATCAGAATTAGATGTGTTAATAATATCTCAAGCAGATATTAGTTGTAGTAGTTTAGGTTCTGTAACAGTTGAAGCTAGTGGAGGGTCATTGCCATATGAATACAGTTTGAATGGTGAAACAGCTCAGAGTAATGGAATATTTAATGACTTAAATCAAGGTGATAATAATATTATTGTTACTGATTTAAATGGATGTTCATTCTTTGTGCCTGTATTTATCGAAAATGATTGTATTGCTATTTTTTATAAAGAAGGAGAATGGAATGATGAAAATGGTAATGGAGCTGCTGATGTAGGTGAAACAATTTCCTATACGTTTAGTATTACAAATACAGGAGAAGATTCTATTTACAATTTAATAATAACTGATCCATTACCAGGTGTTATTATGCAAGGAGGGCCAATTACAGAACTGCTTCCTCAGGAAACAGATGACACAACATTTACGGCTATATATAATATTACACAAGAAGACTTAGATAATGGTGAAGTTACAAATCAAGCTATATTTACAGGTGAAAATATAGAGGGTAACGAAATAATAGCAGCCAATTCTGATGATCCGTCAACTGATGATGAAAATGATTCAACAATAGTTACACTGCCAAGTGTAGCAGGTATATTTTTCGAAATATTTAATGGAGTAACTCCTAATGGAGATGGATTCAATGATTATTTCAAAATAGATGGTATCGATCAATTCCCAAATAATAATGTTCAGATTTTTAATCGTTGGGGAATTCTAATATTTGAAGCTAATGGGTATAATGAATCAAGCAATATATTTACAGGCGAATCTAATGCTAGAGCTAATATAGGAGGAGATAGAAATGTACCAACCGGAACTTATTTCTATGTAATTACATTCTCGGATGAAAATCCAGGAAAAAATAATTATTCCGGTTACTTATATATAAACAGATAGATGAACCTTTTTTATTCCCATGAGTTAAACTCTCTTGGGAATAAAAAGGTTTAACATAAAAAAAGGTTTTTCTTATTTTAATGAAGTGACTTGTTTTAATTAGTAAATAAAAAAATGAGTTCTTTTACTCTCTGTAAACAGTTATGCTTCTAATTTTACTTTTGTTTTATTAATCTTTTTACATAACATCATTTTTCTGTCTTTTCTATAATAGAATAAGTACTATAAATATTAAATAGGTTTTAGTTCTACAACTATTATTTTTAAAGCTTCATTAATTGTGATATTATTTAGAATATTTATTGAAACAAAATATACTTTTATATTAAAAGTAATTAATTGTTAGTGGCTAAGTATTTTTGATGTAAATGAGTATAAACCCAAATATTTATGATTTTTTTGGTTTAAATTATAATGCTAAATCCTATGGTAATCCAGCAACTAATAGTAATGTTTAATTAATTAATATGTTGTTTATCGATTTTTTTTGCTTTTGGGCTAAAACATGAATATTTGTAGGATAATTCCTTAATGTTGGTTTATTTTTGAATGTAATTAAGATTTTAGATATTCATAAATTTTTACATATGAAGATAATAAAATATATAAAAATGCAAAAAACTACTTCTGTAAATTATAAAAAATTATACTTTTTTGTAATTGTTTTAGTAGCAATCTTTTCTGGAAATGCTCAACAAGATCCGCAATACACTCAGTATATGTATAATACTCAGGTAATCAATCCTGCATATGTAGGTAGTAAAGATGCATTAAGTTTTGGACTTTTATACCGTACCCAATGGGTAGGTCTAGAAGGCGCCCCACAAACAGGGACATTTACAATTGATTCTCCAATTGGATCACTAGATAAAATGGGACTTGGTCTAACAATAGTAAGAGATGAATTAGGGCCTTCTATCAGTTCCAATATTACAGCAGATTATTCATATTCAATTAACACATCCCTAACGTCACAATTATCATTTGGTATAAAAGCTGGTGTTGATATTCTAGATGTAGATTTTTCAAGATTGAATATTGCAGATCCGGGTGATATTTTTGAAACTAATATTGATAATAAAGTTTCACCTCAAATTGGTGCAGGAATTTACTTTAATACTTATAAATTTTATGCTGGATTATCAGTGCCAAATTTTTTAGATACTGATCACTTTGATGAATCTGACCTAGTTGATACAGAAACGAGTGAGTTAATTGGATCTTCAACTGCTAAAGATAGATTGCATTACTTTTTTATAGCTGGTTATGTATTTGATTTAGGAGAAAATTTAAAATTTAAACCAGCAACGATGTTTAAAGCAGTTGCAGGATCTCCATTACAAGCAGATATATCTTTTAATTTTTTATTGCATGAAAAATTAACTTTAGGTACTGGGTATAGATGGGATGCAGCATTAAGTGCATTGGCAGGTTTTCAATTTACAGATCAAGTTTTTATTGGTTTTGGTTATGATTTTGCAACAACAGAGATTAAAAGTTATAGTGGAGGTTCTTATGAATTTATGTTACGATTCGATGTATTTAACAAACCAGAGAGAATATTAACACCAAGATTCTTCTAAAAAAGAAATAGATATGAAAGTATTTTTAAAAATAGCATTCTCATTTGTTATAATATTATTATTTACTGATAATGCCTTTTCACAAAAAGGTAAAGTAGCAAAAGCAAATAAGAATTTTGATAAGTATTCATATATTGATGCTAGAGAAATATACCTATCGGTAGTGGAAAGTGGATATAAATCTGATGAAATTTATAAAAAATTAGGTGATACTTATTATTACAATAGCGAATATAAAAGTGCATTAAAATGGTATTTAAACTTGATTAATGAATTTCCTAATGATATTGATCCAGTATACTATTATAGAGGAGCACAATGTTTGAAAAGTGCTGAAGAGTATGAAGAGTCTGATAATATGATGAAGTTATATTATAAAAATGGAGGCAATAAAATTGTAGTAAAAAACTTTTCTGAAAATCCAGATTATTTAAATAGTATTTCTGAAAACAAAAGAGAATTTTCTATTGATACAACTTCAGTTAATTCGGAGCTTTCAGATTTTGGACCTTCATTTTATGGTGATACAATTATATTCTCTTCTTCACAAAAAGATGAAAGCGGAAAATTATTAAGTTGGAACGGTTTACCATTTCTTGATTTATATCAAGCAGATATGGATGAAAAAGGAAATCTTTCTAACGTTACTAAATTAAATGGAGATGTGAATACACAATATAATGAGTCTTCAACAGCAATTACAAAGGATGGTAAAACATTGTATTTTACCAGAAATAATTTTATAGAAGGAAAACAAGGTAGGGATAGCAATAAGACAATTCGACTTAAACTATACAAAGCGACTAAAAGTGGGGATACTTTTTGGGGTAATGTAGTTGAATTACCATTTAATGGTGAAGAATTTTCTGTTGCGCATCCCACCTTAAGTAATGATGAAAATCGTCTATATTTTGCATCTGATATGGAAGGAACTTACGGTCAGTCAGACCTTTGGTATGTAAATATTTTAGAGGATCATACTTATGGAATACCAGTAAATTTAGGCGAAACCATTAATACAGAAGAAAGAGAAACTTTTCCGTTCATTAGCAATAAGAATAATTTATACTTTTCATCAGATGGTCATGTTGGACTAGGAGGGTTGGATGTTTTTGTAACTAATTTAAATGATGATGGTTCTGTTTCTGGTAATGTTACTAACTTAGGTCAGCCAACAAATGGAACTTCCGATGATTTTGGATTTATTATAAATGAAGAAAACGGACTAGGCTTTGTTTCTTCAAATAGAAGTGGAGACAATGGTTCTGTTGATGACGAAATATATCTAATAAATGAAAAATGTACATTAACAGTTGAAGGAATTGTAACTGACATTGATACAGGAGTTCTAATTCCTGGGGCAGTTGTTTCGTTAATGGATGATTTAAATAAGCTAGTAGATTCTGCAATCGTAGGTCTAGATGCTAGTTTTAGTTTTACTGCTGATTGCAGTAAGCAATATGCATTAAGAGTTATGAAAAGTCAATATACTCCTAAAGAAGAGCTAGTTAAAACACCAAGTGAAAAAGGAAATATTATGTTTCCGATAAGTTTAAAACTAATTGGATGTCCTCCCAATGATTTAGGTTGTAGACTTTCTTTAGAACCGATTTATTTTGGTTTTGATAGGTTTAATATTGATTCAGATGCAAAAGTTGAATTGGCTAAAATATTAGCAGCGATGCAAGAATATAAAGAATTAAATATTTATATTGAATCCCATACAGATGCTAGAGGTGAAGATCTATACAATGAATTATTATCTGAAAAAAGAGCACAATCAACACTTAATTGGTTAGTAGATCAAGGAATAGATCGCAAGAGACTAAGTGCAAAAGGTTATGGAGAAAAAAAATTGGTTAATGAGTGCTTTAATGGAATTAAATGTTCGGAGGAAGATCATCAACTTAATAGACGTTCCGTGTTTATTATTCAAAATTAAAAATAACTCACCTATATTTTAAAAAAGCGTTTAATATCTTTATTAAACGCTTTTTTTTATACCACTTCATTTTGTATTTTTGAAAAAAATAAAAAGATCATGGTGATTGAAGAGCAAGTGATACTTGTAAATGAAAAAGATGAACAAATTGGGCTTATGCCAAAACAAGAAGCACATGAAAAGGCAATTCTTCATAGGGCATTTTCAGTTTTTATTTTTAATGATAAAAATGAGCTAATGCTTCAACAAAGAGCATTAGATAAATATCATTCGCCAGGTTTATGGACCAATACATGTTGTAGTCATCAAAGAAACGGAGAAAGTAATATTGGCGCCGGAAAACGTAGATTACAAGAAGAAATGGGTTTTGTTACTGAGCTTTCAGAAGCCACATCTTTTATTTATAAGGCTCCCTTTGATAATGGTCTTACAGAACATGAATTCGATCATGTATTAGTTGGTAAATACAATGCCGATCCGATTGTAAATATGGAAGAAGTTGCCTCTTGGAAATGGGTGCTTTTAGATGATGTTAAAAAAGATATGGCAATACACCCCGATAGATATACCGCTTGGTTTAAGATTATTTTCAATAAATTTTATAAATATTTGACTATATGAGTTTAACAGTTTTTAGAAAGTCACATTTCAATGCAGCTCACCGTTTGTACCGATCCGATTGGGATGATGATAAAAATAAAAAAGTATTCGGAAAATGTAGTAATCCAAATTTTCACGGTCATAATTATGAACTGGAAGTAGGTGTCACTGGAGAAATTGATAAAGAGACCGGTTTTTTAATTGATATTGTAGAACTAAAAACTATAATGAAAGAGGAAATAGAAGATTACTTAGATCATAAAAATTTAAATTTAGATGTTCCAGAGTTTAAAGATTTGAACCCTACTATGGAAAATATTGCAATATTTATATGGGAAAAATTAAATGCTATTTTATCAGATAGGTATAAAATTGTGGTCACATTATTTGAAACTCCAAGAAACTTTGTGGTTTATGACGGTAATTAGTAAACATATTTGAATAAAAATCAATTAAAATATCCAATAAAATTTATTCCTATTTTAAAAGAAAAAATTTGGGGAGGAAATAAATTAGCTACATTACTAAACAAGGCTAATAAAAATAATATTGGTGAAAGTTGGGAATTATCGGGTGTTAAAGACAATGTTTCAATTGTAAGTAATGGATTTTTAAAAGGGAAATCTCTAAAAGAAATAATTACAACTTTCGAAGATGCTATCTTAGGTCATAAAGTTTTTAAATCTTTTGGGAATAATTTTCCATTGTTATTTAAATTTATTGATGCAAATAAAGATTTATCAGTACAATTACACCCCAACGATCAAATAGCTAAAAAGCTACACAATTCTTTTGGTAAAAATGAGATGTGGTATGTTTTAGGTAAGGAAGAAGGTGCTAGATTAATTTTGGGATTTTCAAGACAAGTTAATCAAGAAATTTATCAAAAACACCTTGTCGAGAATACCCTTTCCGAAATATTGCAATATAAAAATGTTAAGAAAGGAGATTCGTTTTTTATAGAAACAGGTACGGTTCATGCAATTGGTGCTGGAGTAGTTCTTGCGGAAATTCAACAAAGCTCTGATATAACGTATAGGATTTACGATTATAATAGACCTGGACTAGATGGAAAGTTAAGGGAACTTCATACCGATTTAGCAATTAATGCTTTAAATTTTGAAAGCAAAACAACAGAATTAGATTATAAAGATGAAATTAATATTCCAGTACGTTTATGCAGATCAAAATATTTTCATACCAACAAATTAAGTATCTCAAATTCTATACATCGCGATTTAAGTTTGATAGATTCCTTTATTGTTTATATGTTTTTAGAAGGAGAAGGAACCATTAATGTTAACGAGTATTCAGAGACTTTTAAAGAAGGTGATACGGTTCTTATTCCTGCATTAATTAAGAATATTGAAATTAAATCACAATCTGCAATATTTTTAGAAGTTTATATCCCCTAATGGATTGAAAATATAGTACTTTTGCAAAAATTAAAAAACACTATGGCAAATATACGCGATTTAAAAAAAGACATCAACTACGTTTTAGGAGATATCATTGAAGCTGTTTATTTATGGGAGCTCACAAATCCAAAAAAAGAAACTAAAAATTCTGAAGCAATTATTGATGAAGCAATTAATGTTTTTGACGAATTAATTGCTAAAATTAACCTTAAAAATGTTGAGAATAGTAAGCAGCATTTTAAAGGAATTAATCAAGAATTAGAAGAAAAAGGAAGAATATTAATAGCTAAAATTAACGACTTAAGTTAATTTTCTAATTTTTTTCTAGACACTATTAAAGACTCTAAATCCTTACCGTATTTAGAGTCTTTAATTTTTGGTGTAAGATTGTTATAAACAGAATCTAAATAAACAAGCTTAGCATCATTTACATGACTTACCATTAAATAAGGTGATATTTCAAAGTCCTTATTCGATAAAGCAAAACTTATAGTTGCTAAATATTTTTTGGCAAGAATTGAATTTTGATTGCTATTTAGTTTTGTAACTAAAGAATCATTTCCCTTCTTTTTTGCTTTAAATATTTGTTCAATTAGCTCTAGGTTTCTATCAGAATAACGATCAATTATTTTTTTATAGGTTTTATGTTTTTCTTGATTATTAGATCCAGTAACCTTTGCATCTATAGCAAAATTATTCAAAGTGGTACTAATATTGATAGGACTTGCTTCAGCAAAAAAAGAAATGCGATCATCTTTTAAAATACCATTATCTAAACGTAGGTTTAAATAATAAATTTCAGGTTCTAGTATTGTTTCCTTAAAACTAAATAAAGAATTACCATTAACTAAAACAGAATCAACAGAAACTAACAAAGAATCTTGTATTTTTTGAAGTAATAAAGTCCCCTTTTTAAGTCCCTTAACATTCCCTGTAAGCGTCATTTTATCTTCATTACTTGAACAGGCAGTAAATAAAATAAAAACGGTTAAGATTGTTAAATATTTATTCATTTTAAATCAATTTTTAGAAAGACAAAGATGCGTTAATAGTTAATTAATTCATTATGAAACTGCTGCCAATTGCATTAAAATAGTACAAATAATTGCCCCTAAAGTTCCCACCGCATAACCAAAAACAGCTAATAAAACACCTACGGTTGCAAGTGATGGATGAAAAGCAGATGCGACAATAGGAGCAGAAGCTGCACCTCCCACATTGGCTTGGCTTCCCAATGCTAAAAAAAAGTAAGGTGCCTTAATGATTTTTGCAATTAAAATAAGCAATCCTGCATGAATACTCATCCAAACAATACCAATTAGAATTAATCCGGTATTGTCCAATATTAAGCTTAAATCCATTTTCATACCAATACTAGCCACCAAGATGTATATAAATACACTACCAAATTTGCTAGCACCAGCTCCTTCATAATTTTTAGCTTTGGTAAACGATAAAAGTATCGCTATAAGGGTTGCTATACTTATCATCCAGAAAAATTTCGAACCCAAAAAGGTAAATATATTTCTGTTTGTTGGGTTTTCTATATTAGCGACAAAATCATTAAAAAATGGAGCTAAAAAACTAGCAAATAAGTGAGCAATACTGACAGACCCAAATGCAATCGCTGCAATAATCATTAAGTCTGTTAGGGAAGGATTTCGTTTTATTTTTTCGGTAAATGTTGAAACTTTTTCTTTTAAATTATCAATAGCTGAAGTATCTGCTTTAAGCCACTTGTTTATTCTTTTTCGCTTACCAATACCGATAAGTAATATTGCCATCCAAATATTAGCTACCACGATATCGACAAAAACCATTCCGCCATATAATTTCTGGTTATAACCATAAATCTCTAACATTGCGGTTTGGTTAGCACCTCCACCTATCCAGCTTCCAGCTAGTGTGGATAGTCCTCTCCATACTGCATCTGGTCCAACTCCTCCAACGGTTTCTGGTGAAAAAGTTGAAATTAATAAAATAGCAATTGGACCTCCAATGATAATACCAATAGTTCCCGTAAAAAACATAACCAATGCTTTCCAACCTAAATTGAATACTGCTTTTAAATCGATACTCAATGTCATTAAAACCAATGCTGCTGGAAGTAAATACCTGCTTGCAACAAAATACAAATTAGTGCCTCCTTCAATAACATCACCATTTTCTTTTATCGTAATCCATTCTGGAGCTATAAGTCCAACGGTTGTAAATAAAGCTGGGACCATGTATGCTAAAAATAATCCCGGTACAATTTTATAGAATTTATGCCAAAACCCCGAGGTTTTAGATTCTGTATAAAAAATAAAACCCAATGCCAGCATTAAGAGTCCAAAAACAATGGTGTCATTCGTAAATAAAGGTGTGGTGTCTAATATTATTTCTGTGGTTTCTTGCATTTTTTTTATTTTAAAATAAATAATTTTATTGTTTTAATTAGTTTTTTTGTGATGGGTAAATCTTCATCATTATATGATTTTTGATTTTCTATTAAACCGCCTTTTATTTCTTTAAATAGATGATTCATATTTGGGATGATTACCAATACTGCATCTGGTTTTGCACTTTTTAATTTTTCTGCTTCTGATACTTGAACTTGCAAATCATTATTTCCATTAATGATAAGGACTGGAATAGTAAGTTTTGCAATTTCTATTTGAGGGTTATAATTCATCCAACTAATCATAAATGGTTGGAGTGAAGGCCTAAATATAGCAGCAATGAAAGGGCTGTAGTTTTGAGCAAGTCCATTTACACGTAGATCATCAAAAGATTTTCGTGCATTTTCTACCAATGCAGGTGTTTGTTTTTTTAACTGATCTATAACTACATCGTCAATCTCCTGACCAGCACCTGCTAATGAAATAAATTTTGAAACACTGTTTTCTTGAGCAGCTATCATTCCTACTAAAGAGCCTTGACTATGACCGATAATTATTAGTTCTGAGAATCGTTGATCTTTTTTAAAATAATTAACCACATTAATCGCATCTTTTATAAAATCATTAAAATCGATTTCTCTTTCATCAAAAGTTTCATCTAATACTTGTTTTAAAAAACCCTTATCATATCTAAAAGTTGCAATGTTTTTATGATAAAGTCCTTCCGCTAAATATTTTAAAGAATTATTTTTTAAATCTTTTTGATTTCCGTCCCTATCGGTAGGACCAGAACCTTGAATTATTATTGCTAAAGGAATTTTATTTTTATTTGATGGAATTAGTAATGTTCCTTGAATGGATGACTGAATACTTAGATCTTCTGAATTAAAAGTTGTGTTTTGAGCAGGGATTATTCCGAAAACAAACAAGAATAACAAAACCAAGTTTAACTTCATTTTAATGATAAATTTTATAAATTTCAATATATAACTTTTTTCAATTTTAACATTGAATTGTTTTTTATAATATGTATTAATAACTGTAATAGTATCTTTGTATTAAAATAATTCACCATGAAAAAAACGGCTATCTTATTATTATTCATTTTTCTGAACTCGTATGTATCACATTCTTCAGATGATTGGGGTAAAACAGGACATAGAGCTACCGGTGAAATTGCTGAAAAATACCTTTCAAGAAAGGCAAGAAAAGAAATTAATAAACTATTAGATGGGCATTCTATTGCCTATGTCTCTAATTACGCTGATGAAATAAAAAGTGATAAAAATTATAGAAAATTTAGTCCTTGGCATTATGTTAATTTTCCTTTCGGTAGCAGTTACGAAGTTCATTCCAAAAATGATAAAGGTGATTTAATAGTTGGAATAAATACCTGTATTGAGGTTTTAAAAAACAGTAATTCCTCAAAAGAGGATAAAGTCTTTTATTTAAAAATGTTAATTCATTTTATGGGAGATTTACACCAACCTCTTCATGTTGGAATGGCAGATGATAAAGGAGGAAATGATTTAAAAGTAAAATGGTTTAATAATGGAACTAATTTACATGTTGTATGGGATTCAAAAATGATTGACAGCTACGGAATGACTTATACCGAA
>MDSX01023869.1_pt1 | contig 11402 bp, 8 predicted proteins | sample 811141 | NCBI WGS metagenome assembly MDSX01 (sample SAMN05326642, study PRJNA326480) | marine metagenome | isolation source: seawater | place: Atlantic Ocean: South East | collected 2010
ATTCTATATCAATATTATATTTCATTATACTATTTAAGTAAATATAATATTTAAGTAAATATAATTTATTACATGTTTACTTTACTTCTAAGAAGTTCTCTTGAAGGTAATCCACCTCTTATCCAATCAGGATCAGCGGTTTCCTCAATAGGATTATTTGATCTAGGACCTTTAACTGCGTAGGATGCTTTTGCCGACTGGAGATCGTCAACGGTATTTGTAGGGTTTCCTGCACCATTTTCTATATTATCTATTAAAGGATAATTTTTAAAAGACATATATGACTCTTCCGACGTGTTAATAATGCTCTTGCGGTTTGTAAAAAAATTACCTTGTTGTAATTGTGATTCTAAAATACAGTTACTTGGACCTTTTCCTAAATATGGAACCGATTTGTAAGGTCTTTCATTTAAACTTATTCTACATTTTGGATTAGTTTGAAATGTACCAACCAATAATTTTGAACTTTCGTCTACATTGCAACCACCCATTCCCATATTATGACTACCACTATAAAAAATATTTGGTTGACTTGTTGCTAATTCTATCGGTTTTTTCATTCCACAATCTTGTAAGTAAAAATTTTTTAACATATAATTACTAACTTCTGCATTTTGAATATTTGTTTGACTTAGTCCACATTCATCTTCACCTATGCGAGTAGTATTATTTAAAAAATTAACATCAACGGAGTTTTGCATATATATAATTCAAATATATTTTATTTAAATTATAATTAGATTAAATTTCGTTCTAAATAGTTCCTTCTTTTCTTGATGGCATGTCTCCATAACACCACTCCGCAAAGTCATTCTGAGCATTTGGTATCTGTGTATTTGCTGTGGTATAGAAACTTCTCATAGAATAATCAAATTGCATTTCATCGTTTGTATTCTTAAATAATCTATCATCTAAACCATTATTTGAAATTATTTGTCGCTTGACATTGTCGTTTATTTCTTTTTCTACATCTTCTTTAAATGATAATTTAGCTTCGTCTCGATTAGGACTATCTGCTAAATCTGTTAACAATACATTCATCATAGGATTATTCTCTGTTGGTTTTACAGGCAATTTTTCTATTTCTTTATTATTTATAATGGTTCCGTCATCATTTTCTTTACTATCATTAATAGCTATACTCATAAAACCTTCATTTTTCTTATAGTATCCTACAATCAAGGCTAATCCAACTACTCCTGAAAGTATAGAAAAATAACTATCAGTTAATAAATAACTTAATATAGTTAGTATTATTATTAATCTTGATATACTATTTAATTTTTCGCTATCACTCATATTATCCATAGGCCATAAATCTTTTATATATCTCCTATCAATTATTACAAAAGGATTATATATCCAAAATATATCACTCATTATATATACTCTTATTTATTATTTTTTACCTTTTTTTTTTTTATTTTTTTTCTTAAGTGATTTCTCTACCTTTTCACCTGTACTAAATACTAACGTTTCAGGTTCTTTATTATCTAATGGAAGAGGTGTTGCTACACTTGCTTCGCGTTTATCACTTAATTTTTTCTGCATTCGTTCCCTCATTTTAGCAGTTTTTAAATTCTTATCTAATTGAGATTTCATAGCTCCCATATTTACTTTACCACCTTGTTGACCTGCCATATTTTTAAATAACGATTCCATTTTATCCATACCAGGCATGTTTTTTATTTTATCCATCATTTCAGCAGCCTCTTCTACTAATTCACTTTCTTTAATATCACCTGATTTAATCTTAGAATCTAATTTGCTACTAACATTACTAACTAAATTCATCAACTTTTTAGGATTTTTAAATAATTTACCCATAACCTCTTCTGGATTTGTTTCGTCGTTAATGTCTAAATTTAAATCATCAACCGTTTCTTCTGCAATTTCCTTAGCTAAATTACCTAATTTACCCCCCATCAATGTATTCAAATGATCGTGTATTTCATCTGGATTAGGTAATCCATCACCCGATAAATCGCTTACACCTGCTGCACTTAAATCAAATAAATCTTGCATACTATTTATTGTCTCTTCTAATTTATCTTTCAATTCTGTCTCATCTATCGACTCAAATATCTTTGCTGAATCACCAAATAAATCTCCATGATCTAAATCTCCTATTATTGTAAATAATATTAATTGTAAATATTTCCAAATAATATCACGAGTACTATCGCTTATACTCTTGTCGTTCCACAATAATGAAAAATCTATATTTGGAAGAAATTTAGTATTTATCTCATAATCATTAAATATACTGTCGTTTTTATACAATATATCAAAAAATCTTTCTGGATAAACCTGTTTAATATATTCCATTATTTCATTACTTTCTTTAACATAGTCTTCATTATCGTATATATTTTTTAAATTAATATCTAGATTATCGTACAATTCGGGAAACGTTAGTATTATATCTTTTATAAAATCTTTTACTATAATTTTAAAATCTTTATTTTTTTTTACATCTTTACTATCATCTTCATCTTCGGTATCGCTTTCTTCGTCTGAATCATTGTTTATATCATCATTCAACATATTATTTAATATAACATTTGTAATATCTTCATAATCTAATTTGCCAGTTTCATCATCTTCCGTACTTTGTTCATCCCGATCTTCTTCGTTTTCATCATTAATTTCTAAATCTGGTTTTTCATATTCTAATATATCATTATCTTCCATATTACTTAATAGTTTAAATATTTTTAAATATTAGTTTTAAATATATAATTTAGATAATTTTGTTAAATTGTTAATATATTTCATAGTCATTTCTTTATTATGAAGACTTTCGCTTGCAATTTTATCACGTAATGTTTCTATATTTTCATTTATATAAGCATAATCACCTTCCCAACTGCGCTTTTTTGCCATATAATCTATATCTTCTTTGTAATTCTTTTTAAGAAAAAAGTCATAATTATTGTTTGAAATCTCTTTTTCGTAGTTGTCTGCTATCAATATTTTCCATGATGTTATTAAAAATCTAGGATTTACTTTCTTTATTCCTTCAAAATACAGCTTTGCCGTAAAAATTTCTTTGTCGTCAGGAAAAATTTTTACTACATCTTCCATTAAATCACTAAATTGAGATAAAAATGTTTTAAGTATTATAGACTTATTCATACTTAATATAAATAATTTATTATTTAATATATATTTATACTAATATTTATACTTTTCTAACAGGAGGAGGTGTATCTTTATCTCTTTGTGCTTGTATAGTTTCTAAACTAACTTGACCTATTTTATCTGGTTCATAAGTGTCAGGAGGAGTAGCAATACTATTATTTCCATCTATTGTCATATAATTATGTAATTGTCTAAGGCCTCCACCACCTTTTGCCGATAATTCATCGCTATCTTGATCCCAAAAACTATAACTATCCGATATTGTATTCATTTGACATAATCCATATGCCTGTGGTTCTTGGTCGCCACTAGTTGCAATAGACGTCAGTTCTTGTTGCTTTGGCTGCAAATGATTGTATATTTGCTCACCAAATAATACATGGTGACTGTGGTTTAATAAAAGTAGCGCTGGTACTTTTGTTACAGTAGGTGGTAATAAAACTTTTTGATTATTTTCTAAGACCACATATATTGCATTGTCTTTACCAGTAATTCGATTATCCACGCATATAAAATGTATATCTTCTTTTATTTTTGTTGAAGAAATGAACTTAATAAGTTTTTTAGAAGGATCACAATGATTACTGTAGTATAGAATTGTGCTCATTATACTATAGAACCAATTAATAAAATATATTTAACTTAAAAAATTGAATAAATAAATAATAATAATTTATTTATATAAATGGATTTACCAATTGTATCAGATATTAATGAAATAGATAATAACATGTCCTTTATTATTAACAAAGTGGATGTTAGTATAGTTAATGCTATTAGAAGAACTATTTTATCAGATATTCCACTTTTAGTTTTTAAAACTACGCCTTATGCAGAAAACAAGGTTAATATCATTAAAAATACTTCGAGATTCAACAACGAAATAATTAAACAAAGAATGGGATGTATTCCCGTTCATATAAACGATTTATCACTACCGTTCGATAAATTTAAAATTATACTAAGTGTTAAAAACGAGACTTCTAATGTTATACAGGTAACAACAGAAGATTTTAAAATTAAAGATACGGCAACTGATACTTTTATATCTCAAGAAGAGGTTAAGAAAATATTTCCACCTAATAAATTTACAAAAGATTATATACAACTTATTAGACTTAGACCTAAATTAAGTGAAAACTTGCTTGGAGAAGAAATTCAATTATCAGGAGAATTGAGTGTATCCACAGCAAACGAAAATGGCATGTATAATGTAGTTTACATATGTTGTTTTAATAATTTACCTAATCAACCACTTATACAAGAAAAATGGAAAGAAAAAGAGAATGAACTTACTTCAAACGGTATTAAAAAAGAAGATTTAGTAGAGCTTAAAACAAATTGGATGATATTAGACGCTAAAAGAATAATCATAGAAGATGGATTTTATTTTCAAATTAAAAGCCTGGGTATATATAAACCTACACAATTGATTAAAACTGCAATTGATATTATCAATAAAAAACTTTCTGATATATCACAAGGTAATGGTTTTACTATAAATAAAAATCAAACCACAATGAAAAACTCATATGATATAATTTTTGATGATGAAGATTATACAATAGGAAAAGTTCTTGAATTTATTATGTATAATAAGTATTATCTTAATTCAAGTATTGTAAGTTATGTATCATTTTATAAAGCACATCCGCATAACATTGAGGGCATTCTTAGAGTTGCATTTGTTAATGAAGTAGAAATTAAATCTGTATCCCAGTTTCTTATTTCGGCATGTGAAGATGTAAGCGGACTTTTTAAAGAAATAAAAGAAAAATTTTAACATTCATAAAGAATCATTTATTATTATTCAAAAATAGCATATTAATAAGTATACATTAATTTTCTATTTAATGAAATAATATCTAGTTTAAATATAGAAATGAGTAATACTGAAAAATCTAATGTAACTCTTGAATTATCTGATATTATTCAGATAGTTTCACCAATTAATCCTGATACAGATGATAAAATATTTTTTGTTAAATATATTGATAACGATATAATTAAACTTACTAACATTGATACATTAAATGAATTAATATTGAATATTAATGAAGATGGAACATTAGAAGAAGATTATATAGCAGAATTACATTTATTAAACAGAAATGATAAAAAAGGATATGCAAAACAAAACGATCTTTTAATGGATACATGGATTGATATACATTTCACAGGAGATTTACCCTTTATTGTAACTGGAAAAATAACTAATACCGAAGAAGATATGATTGAAATAACAACATATCCCGATAACGAAATTTTTTATATAGACTTTGCTTATCAAGGTCTTCCACCTGAACTAAACATTGAAGAAATTATTATTAGAGAACAACCAAAAGAAGATAAATCAATAGAAGCACCAAAGGAACTTTATGAAGAATATGAATTAGATGCTTATACATTACCAGAAGAAGCACCACTTGTTGAGATTAAAAATGTTTTAATAGAAGCTGATTCAATAGTATTCGGAGAAGATATCGGAGAAATTACACAAACTATTCAACTAGAAGATCAATTTAAAAGATATAGCATAGAATCACAAACCAGTGATTTATTAGATGAAATGTTATCAACTATTCCAACAATAGAAAGAACCTATAAAGTGTTAACTAAAATTCACACGCAAATAGAAAGATACAAGCAATTGCGTGAAACATTTTCTATTTTTGATGAAAATGGTAATGCAAATAAGAAAAATTTAAATGGACCTAATCACAAACCTATTGTTAATCTGCTAGATGATCTATCGCAAAAATTATTATGGATTATACCTGTTGTATCTTTGAAAAAAAAAACTTACTTAGATATTGCGCAAATAGACGATGAAGATTATCTTACTATTGAAAATATTTCTTTGAAATTTGACTTATTACAACAAGAAAATATAGTTGAAAATTTTAAAGCTAATGTAATATCCGGGGATAAGATAAAGTATAAACATTTATACAAAGAATTAAATGTACACATGACACCATACAGTAATATTACAGATGATAATGCTGTATTAAAAATAGTAAAAGATAACATTTTAGGTATCATAAATAATTATGATGATTTTGAAACCGAAACAGTATCAGATAATAATATTATTAAAAATAAATTTACTTTGCAACAGTATAATATTGGTCTTAATAATGGTCGCTTAACTGATAATGACTCTATTAATATTAAAGGATTTTTAACTTTACCTCACCCCGCAATTAAATTTTCCACAATTAATTTACCTGAAACCAGTATATCTGATAGAGCATACTTTAATTCTATCTTTATGAATTATTGGGAAATATTTAACCGTAAAACTATTATTAACGAAGATAACACTTCGAAGGATATATTCAAAAATATTAAATATTTCTCATTAGAAAATAACGAAGAAAAAGAAGATGATAAAGAAGATGAAGAAATATTATATGAAAGTAAATTTAAAAAATTTATAGATTCCATAATACCTAAAACAAAAAATCTATTTGACTTAGTTAAATCATATATTGATAAACCTATTAATATGATGAGCATTATTAATTATTTAGAGCCTTTTAACGTATACAGATCTGATATATCATTTAAACAATTTCAAAAAATTATGTTTTTTATTAAAGAAAAATTAATTGAATATAAAAAAACGTTGCAGGAAAAAAAACTTATATTTTCGGAGCTTAAAAGAGAAAGAAAAGTAGATCAAACTAATATTATTTTAGAATTGTTAGAAGAAGCTGATTTAGAAAAAATTAAAGGTTATGGTATCAATAAAAATACCACATCATCTGAATTTATTAAAAAATTAATAAATAAAGATAATGCTAAGCTTTTATACACTGTTCTATCCATTAAGACACTACCATTACAAAGTTTAGAAAATTTTAATGAAATAATAACCGATCAACTTGATAAAATAAATATAGAAAGCGATTGTTCTAAATACAAGATATCTAAAAAATACTACAATGAAGAATTACTTACAAAAGACAATAATAAAAATATTTTTTATGATCAAGAATTTGATAATACTGACTACAAATTTATAGATAAATACAGAAACGAAACTTCCACTTTATCGAACGAGGATTTACTACCTTTTATATCAAAAAAACTTCAAGAAGAAAAACAAATGAGCCCCGATATGTCTGTTATAGAAGCAAAAGCAATTATAGATGGTAAAAAAATAATTCAAGAAAATACATATGCAATACTTGAATCTAATAATACTAAAAAATACTATATTAGAAAAAATAATAGTTGGGTATTTGATAATCAAATACAAGAAAATATAACATCAAATGAAAAATGGGACAGTTTATGTAGCGTCCAACAAGATTGTTTGATTGTAGATAAAGAATGTGAAGACGGAAATAAAATTATTAAAGAAAAATTGTTCAAAAATATTTTGTCAGAATATGAAACAAAAGCAGCAGTTTCTGCATTTGAAATAAAAGAAAAACTAAATTATGAACTACTATATAATTACAATAATATACAAACCATTAACGAGATTAATGTTAAAAAAACACTAAAATATAATAATATTCAATTATCTATCGGTGAAGAAGCTAATGAATTAGATATTGTCATATCTCCACATGTTAATATAAGAGATATTATACTTGGTCAATCAGATTTTGTTAAAAAACAAACCTATATACAATTGTTTGTTGAAAAATATACTAGATTACCTTTTGATGATGAATCTGAAAATTGGTTATATTGTAAAGATACGTCTATTAAATTGTTACCTAGATTCATATCTGATCTTGCTAACTCTTATTTATTAAATGAGAATTATTTAAATAAACTTCAAGAACTGTGTAGAGATATTGGAGTTTTATCTGATGACGGTGAAGCATGGGTAGACAAATATAGTGGTTATGTTATAAGATATATAGATTTTAATACTGATGAAGGTTATGATGAATCTGGGTTTAAAACAAAAAGTAGATCTGAATTAGTAGAAGACTTAGCAAGTATTAAAGAAAAAACATCAGAAAAAACAATACTATCACCAGAAGCATTAATGATTAGCAATGTCATAACAGCTATATCTACATTTAGCGGCGTTAATATTACTTCTCAAAAAGAATTTATTATTTCTAATGTTATGATTAAATTAGAACAACTATTATCTGACGAAGAAACATATAATGAACTTGTTGAAATGGCGCGTAAAAAGGGTAAAAAAACACCTGAATATATGTTTCAAAAACATAGTTTAATATTATGTTTCACGGTATGTTATACATTTATTATGATACAAACTATGATACCCATGCCTAAAACTAAAAAAACTTTCCCTGGATGTATTAAATCGTTCTCTGGTTATCCTTTGGAAACTAATGGGGATTTTTCAGGACTTACATACATCGTATGTATTGTTAATAATATTAAAAGTACCGAAGCACCATGGTATACGATCAAAAAATTTAATCAACCTCAATTAATGAAAAAAATACAAACAATAATGGAATCAATTATTAAAGATAAGGTTATACAAGAAAAATTCTCTAATAAAATAGCATATAATGCAACAGATAACATTAAAATACCTGATGAAATAAATGTAAAAATGTGGGAAACCTTCTTACCACCACTTGTTAAACCCGAAATTACTTCTTCTGAACCAATTAGTAATGATTATATTAATAAAACACTTGATAATATATCAAAACTTAATAAAAAACAACATGAAAATATTAACGTAATTAAAGGTAAAATTATTAATTTTTCTATTTACATACAAATAATTATTTCAAATATTGTGAAAGAAGCAACACCTTTATTAATGAACTCATCAAATGAACCTTTCATAGATAACGTTTGCTGTAATAGCACAAGATCTGTTTTTGAATTCTTTAATGAAAAAAATCAAAGCATAACTAAAACTGATAAAATTATAAAAAATTTATCTAATCTATTAGATAAAATAGATTTATTAACTAAACCTACAACGCTTATGTTCGACCTTGATACTAGAAAAATAACTAAACCGGATGATCATAAATTTACAGAAAATATAATATATAAATCTTTCATTTTATATTGCCAGTTTAATAAAAACTCTAAAATTAATGAAGATTTATTATCTATATGTATCGACAATAATAGCTCTTTTAATAAAAATAATACATTACAAGAAAAAATTAAAATACTTAAAGAAGAAGGTAAATTTTATTCTGTTGACACATTACATCAACTTCATAGAAGTATTCATAAAAAAATAAATTTAGATTTAACTTATAAACCTTATGATAAAATTGATATTCTTAGTACTATTATAACAGAATTAGAGAATCAAGAAAATTCTTATATACCAAATGAATTTATAGTAAATATTAAAAATTTGATATCTCAAAAAAATACTATTCAATCGACCGAAAGTGCTGCAATGAGAAATTTCAAAAACAGTACTATAACGTACAATGAAGAAGCAAAAGCGTACATTAAAGACTTTATTAGTAGAAATTTAAGTACTTCAAAAAAAGAACTAACTCTAATTAATTCGTTTTTTGATAATATTAAATTATCAGATCCTAATAAACATCATGATTTACTAACTGTGGATGATATTAATATGTATGATATTACAGATAATCTTTTTACATTATTAATAAATATTACAACTGTCTATCCAAATATTATTATAAACACATGTGACCACAGCGATATAGTAATACCTAAACATTGGGATTTATCTACATTACACCAAAACGATATTAGAAATATAATTAAAAATAATAATAAAAATTTATATAAATTATTCGACGATAAAATTATAATAAATCTTATTTTAAAAATTAAACCTAGATTTTATAACTTATTGTTATTAGCTTCAAATATACCAAGAAATGCTAACATTAAACAAGATGAAACAAAATATACATTTACATTTGATAATGAAATTTGTATTTTATTATTTGAATTTTTTATTGTACATGCTATGAAAATATTTGTAGATGCTATTAACGAAGATGCACAAATTATAATATCACAAACTGCGCCTGATTTTAGTAGTTCAATAGAAACTGTCGAATCTAAATCAAATGGTGATATATCACAAGTTGATATTTTAATAGGAGAAAAAAAAACCAACTCAGAAAAAATTGCATCATTGCTTTTTACATTTATTGATAATTATATGATTGATAAAAAACATTCTGGTTTTAGCTATGAAGAAGTTATGTATAGAGTTTCAAGAAGTAAAGATAAAGAAAAAGATGAAATAACATCTTATTTAAAATATTTAACAGAAGAAGAAAGAATGGTTGAAAACGTTATGAAAAACAACCAACTTGAAAGATGGAGTAAAGGTCTTCAAAAAGGTCTTGTTCAATATATTAAAGATACATACGATGAAGAAAGAGAAAATCTGGAAAAAATTGCAATTAAGGAAAAAAAATTAGCCAAAACCGATATAGTTACAGAAATGAATAAAGATATTTATATGTTAGAACAAGATGAATATGACGAATTAACAGATAGAATAGAAAAAGAAGAATACGATATGACTAATATGCCTAACGACGACGATTTCGACGACGATTTCGAAGAATAGTTTACAAATTTTAACAAAATTATTATATCTTATTAATTAAAATATATTTATTAATTAATATATATGAAAATACAATTTAATAAAAGAAAAAATGTTAATATTGCAATAGTAATATTTATTACTATTTTTATATCAGTACAATATATTAAACCTAATTTCTTATACACAAATGACGGTGCTATAAGAAATTTTGGAATAGGTTATAAAGAACATACTGTTGTTCCGATGTGGTTAATAACAATTATTATTGCCATATTATCTTATTATCTAGTAATTGTTTTACTCTAAAAACCGCAATATATTATTAAAATTCTAAGTATTTTAAATACACACATTTACCTCGTCAAAATGTGTGTATTCATCGTTGTTGTCCAATTCCCCGTGATGTAGTTCCAATTCACCTAAACCCTTTTTAACTGAACATTTCATTTTAATCATATTGCAATCCACCCACCGCACCGGTAGTGCTTCTTTCATTGCACGTGCTTCCGCCACGCGCATGCGCTCGAGCTTTTCATGTGTATGGTCCTGGAAGATCTTCCCTGGCAGTATGTGTGAATACTCTAATTCTAACAAGTCTACATCAAATAACTTAGCACCATTTTTAAACCTGTCCTGTTTATAGTAATTTTTCAAACAATTACTAATTATCTCTTTTGATTGAATTTCTGCCGCCGCCGCCCAGTAGAAGCCGTCGCGCGCCGCGACG
>MDSX01091009.1_pt1 | contig 11396 bp, 10 predicted proteins | sample 811141 | NCBI WGS metagenome assembly MDSX01 (sample SAMN05326642, study PRJNA326480) | marine metagenome | isolation source: seawater | place: Atlantic Ocean: South East | collected 2010
AACTAAACATATCATCATACCCATCACCATTAGCATCAATACTTGAAAGTGGTTGATAATTAGATCCAGATGATTCTATGATATCTAGAATACCATCATTATCACTATCGCTATCTTCTGCGTCCACTATTGAATCACCATCAGAATCTATTGGAACACATGTCGCTGTAACATTAAATACAGCTTTATTAACTGCATCAGATGAATTATAATGAACCATTTCAAAAAAGTCTGTTAAGTGGGTATAGAATTTAAATGTTGAATCAGCACTATCAAGACTTGTTCCATTTATTTTAAAACGGATTTCAAAATTTGAAAAATTAGTTATTCCACTTTCAAATATTTTATCAAAATTAGTATCAATTAAAATTTGATCATCTGGATCAAGAAGAGTAATGGTTTTATCATAAGGAACTTTAAGACTAAACCATTCTTCATTATCCATAGTATTACAGTCTATAGGTAAGCCAGTATTTATATCAGTAATACAATCATAGCTGATTGCTAAACTGATTTCATTATCGAATGTTATTGAACTGGAGATATACCCATCCTGCTCAATATTATCACTATCTAGATATGGCATTGGAGAAAAAGTTTCCCAACTCCCTATGTTATCTCCTATCCAATTTGCAGAACTAACATCTGAGCTTTCAAGTCCAAATGTATAATTATACAAACCTTCTATACTACCTCCTGCATCACCTGTTAAGTCAATTAGTTTGTTGCCCAGTGATTCAAAACAATTTAAAATACCATCATTATCATTGTCAATATCAATATTATCATTTATTCCATCCCCATCAAAATCATTAGGGCATGCACTAACAGGTATATTTTCTGATAGAATAGCTCCTGGACAATTTTCAACTGCCCCAGATAATTGATAATAACCTGGCTCACTAGGTGTAAAATCAATACTGTTTGCCCCATCTATCGGATCTCCATTATAATACCATTGATATTGATCATAAGTAGAGATGCTATTTAAACTTAAAGTCAAGTTTGGGATACATGAGTCATTATCAATTGATAATGACTGTAGTAAAATCTCTGGTTTAAAGGCAAATCCAGAATAATACCCACCAAATGTAGCATAAGTATATGCACCAAATGATGCTACATATACTTGAGATGTAGACTCTACTGAAACATTTCCTGTTAAACCTTCAATTGTATATGTTACAAAATCACTATTCCCATTCACAGATTGTGCTGTTGTAGTATAATTTGAAATATCTAAATCATTGATTAAAAGAGTTGATCCAGTCTCAGTAACTAAAGTTATAACCCCAGAAAATGATTCGGAACCAATTTGATTTAAATATGGTATGTTATCAACAATTTTTGGGGTTTGACAGTTGATAGGTGGAACAAAAAATAGTCCTTGATTTGGAATTCCACTAAACCCACCACCACCATCTCCAGGCCTTACACCTCCAATTACTTGAAAAGCGAATACAGGTTTGTCTGTGCTAACATACATATTACTTGATTGTCCTAAAGGAGGGCCTGCACTTCCATCACTAGGATAAGAAACACCATAATAAGAAGCATCAATTGAAACAAAATCTCCAGCATTTGCAAGGTTAGCAAACAACATTCCATTTACATTTACTACAGTATTATCTTCATGAGCAATTATTAAAGGTCTTTCTATTTCATCTGGCCCAACTCCTCTTACAAAAATATATTCTGATCCAATTCTCTCTACTGGAGCAACTTGATCAATTCCAACATCTTGCCCATAATCACCATCATCCAGATTAGCATTACTTCCAGTAAGAGATCCACTATTTACCGCAATTGGTTTATCTGATTCCACTAATACTCCAATAAAACCCTCTGCATTATCTGAATTTGAAGAAGGTGAAGCTGCTATAACATAACTTTCACCTGCATTTAATTGAATATTACTTGTTGCCGCGTCATTAATAATTGTAACGCCGTTTCCAAAATTTGAAAAATTTACGGTAGTATTATCTTGACTGGCTAATACGCTTATGAAATTTAAATATTGAGATTGTTGTCCTGTTAGGTTCCCTAAATTTCTAAAAGTTCCTACTCTAAATTCTTCCCCAAGTGCTGCCAGTCCTTTACTTACAATACCACCTGCTTGATAATACTGCTGACTTGTAAATAATCTGACAGAGACGTAAACTAAATCTTCTGCTTCAATTATAAAACCTTTATCTGATAGATTTTGTCCAGAAAGATTGGTTTGGGCAATAAAATTTGTATCAGTTCCAGTTCCAACATAATACTCATACGGGTTTGCATTTGAAACTTGAACTGTTTCTGGTGTTCCACCTATAGGATTAATTGTAACATTAAATGGTATTTCGTTAGGAGTAGATATATATAGGTATTGGATCTGAGGACTTGCAGCACCTGATCCAGTAGTTCCAATTGGAGGTATGTAATGAGTTTTACTAAACTGAGCATTTATGTCTTGAAAAACAAAACATAATATTATAAATAATAGAAATCTTAAATATCCACTAAATCCTTTCATTTATTCCTATTGAATTATTGGGAGATAAAGATAATAATAATCCTTTTGTTATTAATACAAAATAAAAAAAGCCCTGAATTAGGGCTTTTTTATTGATTGTTATTATAAAATTACTTGATTATATCATAACTTCTTTTAATAAAATTAGTCAATTCTTCACCTTTTAATAACCCATGAGATAGTCTTGCTAAATCTAAACTTTGATTGATTAGCCTCTCTTGTTTCTTTCTAGTTTTGGTCTTTAAAATTTGAACAACTAAATCAGAGTTAGTATTTACGACTAAATTATATATCTCTGGCATATTGCCAGCTCCAAACATTCCGCCACCACCTGTTTGTTGCATTTCTTTCATTCTTCTCATAAACTCAGGTGTTGTTATAGTAAACGGATCATCTTTACCATCCAATGATTCTAATTTTATAGTATATTTTTCATCAGGGATTACTTCTTTTAACACACTTTCTAGATTAGTTTTTTGTTCTTCATTTAATTTTGAAACTTTTGAATCATCTTTATTAATTAGACTGTCAATATGATCAGAATCAACTCTAGCAAATGATATTTTTTCTTTTGAACTTTCAAGTTTCTGAATTAGATGACTCACAATAGGTGAATCTAATAGTAATATTTCATATCCTTTAGCTTTTGCGTTTTCAATATAGCTATGTTGTGCTTCTTTATCGGATGCATAAAGGATAATAAGTTTATCATCTTTATCAGTCTGTTTTGCTTTAATTTTATTATATAATTCTTCATATGTATAGAATTTCCCATCTACAGAAGGATAAAGTGCAAATTTTTCAGATTTATCAAAGAATTTATCTTCACTTAACATCCCATATTCTATCACAATTTTTATATCATTCCATTTTTTTTCATAATCTTCTCTATTCTTCTTAAATAATGAGGTTAATTTATCGGCAACCTTTCTTGTAATGTAAGCTGATATTTTTTTGACAGCACCATCTGCTTGCAGATATGATCTTGACACATTTAGCGGTATGTCAGGTGAATCAATAACACCCCTTAATAGAGTCAAAAACTCAGGAACAATACCTTCAACATTATCTGTGACAAAAACTTGATTTTGATAAAGTTGAATTTTGTCTTTCTGCATATTTAAATCATTACTGATTTTAGGGAAGTAGAGTATACCAGTTAGATTAAATGGATAGTCTACATTTAGATGAATATTAAACAATGGTTCTTCAAATTGCATAGGATATAATTCCCTGTAAAAATTCTTATAATCTTCATCTTTTAAGTCTTTTGGTTGTTTTGTCCAAGCAGGTTGAGGATTATTAATAATATTGTCTACAGTTATCGTTTTAGGCTTTTCATCTTCTTTAGCATCTTTTGGGAGTGGAATATTTTCTTCTTTTGTTCCAAACTTAATTGGCACAGGCATGAATTTATTATACTTTGTTAATAGCTCTGTTATTCTACTTTCTTCAAGAAATTCTTTGGAATCTTTATCAATATGTAATATTATTTCAGTTCCTCTATTCTTTTTATCAGATTTGTCTAGAGTATAATTTGGAGAACCATCACATGTCCAATGTGCTGCAGGTTTCTTCTTATAAGATTTAGAAATTATCTCTACTTTTGATGATACCATAAATGCTGAATAAAAGCCTAGACCAAAATGCCCAATAATTCCGGTATCTTTAGCTGAGTCTTTGTATTTTTCTAAAAATTCTTCAGCTCCAGAAAATGCGACTTCATTAATATACTTCTCAACTTCTTCACCAGTCATGCCAATCCCTTCATCGATTATATGTAGTTTCTTTCCTTTTTTATCAATTTTTATCTCAATTTTAGGATCATTTAGCTCTATTTTTTCTTTTCCAGTACTAGCTATATGTTTTAATTTTATAGTAGCATCTGTTGCATTACTAATAAGTTCTCTAAGAAAAATTTCATGATCGCTATATAGAAATTTCTTGATTAGCGGAAAAATATTTTCAACTGAAACATTAATATTACCTTTTTTCATTTTTCACTATTTTTAATTAACATTAATTTTACTTTCAATAAAGATGCCAAAATTAATATCCTGACAAAGTGACATAACTAATTGAGCCTAATTCTAGATAAATAAAGCCCTATAAATGTTATTAAACCATTTATAGGAAGTAGTTCGTATCCAAACTGATATAAATTAGATAAAGCATAACTTTTAGCGCATAACCATTTTCCTTGGTTACATTCAATTAAATTTAAGTCAAAGTAGTACGCATATATTGTAGGAGATAAACTTAGCAGATATGTTAAAATTGGAGCAGCTAAAACTATTAAATAAATATATTTTTCTTTTAATTTGAATTTAGTATATAGTCCAAAAGCAAATAGACCTAATAAAGGACCATATGTATAGGATGCTACAGTAAGCAGACTATCAATTACATTACTGCTGAGAACATATTTAAAAATTATTATAATAAAAATTAGCGTTAGACTCATAAGTACATGGACTCTTTTTCTAATACTTTTTTGAATTGTAGCATTTTTGTTTTTTATATCAATAAAATCTATACAAAAAGAAGTGGTTAGAGAAGTTAAGGCGCTATCTGCACTACTATAAGCAGCAGCAATAAGTCCAAGAATAAAAGTCACGGATAATAATATACCTAATTCTCCATTTAAAGCAATTTCAGGAAATAGTAAATCAGTTTTTGGCTGACCATCCATTAATGGGATTAATATGTCGTTTTTATTTTTAAATATGTATAAAAGACTGCCAAGGATCATAAAAAAGTAAGTAACTAGTACAAGTACAACACTAAATACAATCATATTTTTTTGAGCATCTTTTAATGATTTACAAGTTAGATTCTTTTGCATCATATCCTGATCTAAACCAGTCATACAAATAGTGACAAACATTCCTCCGATAAATGATTTCAAGAAATGATGCCTTTCTAAAATATTATCTGTAAAAAAAACAGTATTATAGTTGCTAAACTCATCAGATTTTATAAAATCAATGAAAGTCCAGTTTAGACTATTTAGGATTCCATAAATTGATATAAATACCGCTAGAATCATAAAAAATGTTTGTAGTGTATCAGTCCAAACAATAGTTTTTATTCCACCTCTATAGGTGTAAATCCAAATTAAGATAACTGAAATAGTAACTGTTACAGGAAAAGGGATATTCCATTGATCAAACACAAATTGCTGTAAAACAATTGCTACTAAGAACAGTCTAAATGAAGCTCCTAACAGTCTAGAAATAAAAAAGTAAAAAGCACCAGTTTTATGTGCAACACTTCCAAATCTAAAATTTAAATATTCGTAAATAGAAGTTAAATTAAGTTTATAATATACGGGTAGAAGCACTTGACTTACAATTATATATCCAAAGAAATATCCAAAAACAACCTGTAAATAGCTAAACTGTGAAGATTCAATCCATCCTGGTACTGAAATAAATGTAACTCCTGACAAAGATGCGCCTACCATTCCAAATGCTACCACATACCATGGAGCATTTTTTCCTGCATTAAAAAAAATAGAATTACTATCATTTTTTCCTGTTATATAAGAAATTGCAAATAATAGGATAAAATAACCAACAATTAGCAGTAATATATTTGTAGCATTCATACAGGCAGATAATTATTCAAATTACATATTATTTGTATGATTTACCAAATAATTCTTTATTAGAAACGTTTTATTTTTCAATCTGTAAAATTTGTAAGTTTGCTAAATGGAATTTTCATCAAAACTAATTGAGACTGCAGTTAATGAAATATCAAAATTGCCTGGAATAGGCAAGAGAACTGCATTAAGACTTGTTTTATTTTTATTAAGACAGCCTAGTGATCAATCAAATGATCTTTCTAAGGCTATTTCTGAAATGCGATCAAATGTAAATTTTTGCAATAATTGTCATAATATATGTGATACAGATTTATGTGATATTTGTTCAAACCCCAATAGAGAGAAATCTGTTATCTGTATTGTAGAGGATATAAGAGATGTTATGGCGATTGAAAATACTAGTTCTTATAAGGGATTATATCATGTTTTAGGTGGAAAGATTTCTCCTTTAGATGGTATAGGCCCTAATGAATTAAATATAACTAGTTTAATAGACAAAATAGATAAGGGTGGGATTAATGAAATTATTTTTGCGTTAAGCTCTACAATGGAGGGAGATACCACTAATTTTTATATCTACAAGCTTATTAAACAATATAATATTATTACATCAACAATTGCTAGAGGAATATCTATAGGGGATGATTTAGAATATACAGATGAAATTACACTAGCTAGAAGTATAACCAATAGGATTCCTTTTGAAACTTCTATAAAAAATTAGATTTTGGATTTATCAGTCATTATAGTTAGCTATGATTCTAGGTTTTTCTTAGAGCTATGTTTAAGAAGCCTTAAGGAATCAACAAAAAATATAAAATCGGAAATAATCGTAGTTGATAACAATTCTAATGATGATTCTATTAATATGATTAAATCTTTATTTCCTGATGTATTATTAATAGAAAACAAAGTCAATTTAGGTTTTTCTTATGCAAATAATTTAGGTGTCAAAAAAGCTAAAGGAAAATATATTTGTTTATTAAATCCTGATACCGTTGTTCCAGAAGATTTTTTTAGTAGAATAATAAAATTTAAAGAATCTAAAAATAGTATAGGTATTGTAGGATGTAAAATGATTGACGGTAAGGGTAATTTCTTGCCAGAAAGCAAAAGAAATCTTCCTTATACATCGATGGTGCTTAAGCGATTCATTGGTTTAAAAAATGAGTATTACTTTGATAATCTTTCTAAAGATGAAATTGGTGGGGTAGATGTTTTATGTGGAGCTGTAATGTTTTTTGAAAAAAAGGATTTCCAAAAAGTAGACGGATTTGACGAAAAATATTTCATGTTTGGAGAAGATATTGATCTTTCACATAAGGTACTTAAACAAGGTTTAAAAAATTATTATTTAGGAGATTTATCTATAATTCATTACAAAGGGGAAAGTACTAATAAAAACCATAAATATTATAAGAGTTTTTATGGTGCAATGGGTATTTATTATAGGAAGTACTTAGCTAATAATATTTTGAATAAGTTATTGTCTTATATCACAATTGAATTAATCATATTTTTTAAATCATTTACAATCGCTTCTAGATTGAATTTTGAAAAAAAGCATAAGGATTGTTATTTAATTTCAGATATAATTTATGATGGCTTAAAAAATAGAGTTTCTAAACAAATTAATTCAATTCAAAAACTTTCTGACAAGTTAGAAAACTGTGAGATTATTTTTGATTCAAATCATCTTAGTTATAAAAACATTATTTGTACAATGGAAAAATTTTCAAACAATAATTCTGTTATATTTAAAATTATACCAAAGACAGCTAACTTTATAATTGGAAGTGATAATTCTAAAGAACATGGTCAAGTAATTTTATTTGATTTAAATAAGTAATTTATTACGTGTTTTTTCATTAATTTAGTTCATCATTTTAATCAATAATATTTTACTGTGGGCAAGTTTGAATTGAAATTACCTAAGATGGGAGAAAGTGTAGCTGAAGCTACCTTAACTTCATGGTTAAAAGATATAGGGGACAGTATAGATATGGATGAGGCTGTTGTAGAAATTGCTACTGATAAAGTTGATTCTGAAGTACCTTCTGAATACAAAGGCGTTTTAATTGAAAAATGCTTTAAGGTCAATGAGGTAATTAAGGTAGGTGAAACAATAGCTATAATAGAAACTGATGCTGAAATTCAAATCTCAAATACAGTAATTGAAGTAGATAAAGCTGTTGGCAACGAAAAAACTGATAGAGAGCCGGTTAAAGTAGAAGAATCTATTCCAATTAAAGAAACTAATACTTCAAAAAATGATAGTTCTGAAAATAGATTTTACTCTCCATTGGTAAAAAATATTATTAAAAAAGAAAATATTTCTGAAGCTGAACTTAATTCAATAAAAGGAACTGGAAAAAAGAGTAGAATAACTAAATCAGATATTTTAAATTATTTAAAATCTAGACTTCAACAAGCTGATCCAAGCATATCAGATATTCATATAGGTTCAGAAATAAATGTTGATAAAATTGAAAATGATCAAATTATTGAAATGACAAAAATGGGAAAGATAATTTCTAAACATATGTCAGATTCAATTAAAATTTCTGCTCATGTTCAATCCTTTATTGAAGTAGATGTTACTAAAGTTTGGAATTGGAGAAATAGAGTAAAGGATAGTTTTCAAAAAAGAGAAGGTGAAAAGTTAACTTTTACCCCAATATTTATCGAAGCAGTTGCTATTAATTTAAGATCATTTCCTATGTTAAATATATCTGTTGATGGTGAGAAAATTATAGTTAAAAAGGATATTAATATTGGAATGGCAACAGCACTGTCAGATGGGAATTTGATTGTTCCAGTAATTAAAAAAGCTGATCAACTTAATCTGGTAGGAATGACAAAAGTTGTAAATGATTTATCATTTAGAGCAAGAAACAATAATTTAAATCCAGATGATGTATATGGAGGAACATACACTGTTACTAATGTAGGCGTATTCGGAAGTGTGATGGGAACACCAATTATAAATCAACCACAGGTAGGGATCCTTGCTCTAGGAGCTATTAGAAAGGTTCCTGCTGTAATAGAAACTGATCAAGGTGATTTTATTGGTATTAGACATAAAATGTTTATTTCACACTCCTATGATCATCGTGTTGTTAATGGTGCTTTGGGTAGTCAGTTTATAAAAGGAGTTAAAGATTATTTGGAGTCTTGGGATGTTAATAGAGAAATTTAACACTAATGAAGATTATCTGTGTTGGAAGAAATTATGTTGATCATATAAAAGAGCTAGATAATAATAAGCCTAAAGAGCCTGTATTATTTCTAAAACCTCAAACGGCTATTATTAATAAGAGACAACCTTTTTTTATACCAAGCTTTTCTAATGAAATACATTATGAATTAGAGGTTATTATAAAAATTAATAGACTAGGTAAATTTATTCAAAGAAAATTTAGTCACAAATATTATGATGAGATTGGCTTAGGTATAGATTTTACAGCTAGAGATATGCAGTTAGAACTAAAGAAAAATGGTTTGCCATGGGAAAAGGCAAAAGCTTTTGATGGCTCATGTCTTATAGGTGATTGGATAAAAAAGAGTGATTTTAATAATGTTGACGATATAAATTTTAAATTGACAAAAAATGAAGAAATTGTTCAGAATTCAAGTACTAGTTTGATGCTATGGAAAATAGATGAATTAATAGAATATATATCCAAATTTTTTACATTAAAAATTGGTGATGTGATTTTTACTGGAACACCATCTGGAGTGGGAAAAGTTAATTTAAATGACAACTTAAAAGGTTATATGAACGATAAAGAATTGTTATCCATAAATGTAAAATAAAACATGACTTCATTAGAAAAATTAATAGCATCTAAATTGAAAGCATTAAATAAAACTCTTTCAGTTGCAGAAAGCTGTACAGGAGGATCAATATGTAGCAGCATTGTTTCAACCCAAGGAGCATCTGTTTTTTTTCAAGGAGGAGTTGTTTGCTATTCAACGGAATCTAAGATAAATATTCTTGGTTTGGATCCTAAAATAATTAATAAACACTCAGTTGTAAGTAAAGAAGTTTGTGAATTGATGGCCATTTCTGTTAAAAATCTTTACAATTCTGATTATTCTATTGCTACAACAGGAAACGCAGGACCTGAAAAAGGTGAGTCAAATGCAGCAATAGGGAAGGTATTTATATCTGTATCATCTGATAATGAAATCAAAACATATGAGTTAGATTTTGACGGTGATAGAGAAAATATAATAAATAATGCGGTTTTAAAAGCATTTGAATTACTAAACGATACCATATAAAAAATTGATAAATTTAGTTTGTGGGTTATAAAAAAATTGTAAATTCGCGGCTGATAATTTATTTATTATAATAAGTTTAATATTATGTCTAAAATTTGTCAGATTACAGGTAAAAAAAGCATGGTAGGCAATAATGTTTCCCATTCTCTTAATAGGACTAAACGTAGATTTAACGCAAATCTGATAAAAAAACGTTTTTATATTCCTGAAGAGGATAGATGGGTTACTTTGAAAATTTCAACATCTGCTTTAAAAACTATCAATAAAATTGGCATTCAGGCAGCTTTAAAAGATGCTAAACTTAAAGGCTTTATTAAATAATTATTAATTATGGCAAAAAAAGGGAATAGAGTTCAAGTAATTTTAGAATGTACAGAGCATAAGGATAGCGGTATGCCTGGGACTTCTAGATATATTACTACTAAAAACAAAAAGAATTCTCCTGATAGAATTGAATTAAAGAAATTTAACCCAATTCTAAAGAAAATGACAATGCATAAAGAAATAAAGTAAATTTTATTAATCATGGCAAAAAAGGCAGTAGCAACATTACAAACAGGATCAAAAAGACTTACAAAAGCTATAAAAATGGTTAAGTCTCCTAAATCTGGTGCCTATCTCTTTGTTGAATCAATTCTACCTGCTGAAAAGGTTAATGATTTTCTAGGAAAGAAATAAACAATTTTTTCTCATATCTTTTATAATTGCTCCTTAAACCAAAGCGGCATTTGTTATATATTTACTTATAACAACAACTAAAATACCTTAAACATGGGATTTTTCAAGAAATTATTTTCAGTTTTTAAAAGGAAAAAAAAATCTAAAGATGATGAATCAGGTCAAGAAGAATTAAAAAAGGAAGATGAATTAGAAGTGCTTGAGCCTGAGCCAGAACCAGAGCCAGAACCAGAGCCAGAACCAGAGCCAGAACCTCAACCAGAACCTGAATCTGAACCTGAACCAGAGCCAGAACCAGAACCAGAA
>MDSX01004330.1_pt1 | contig 11394 bp, 1 predicted proteins | sample 811141 | NCBI WGS metagenome assembly MDSX01 (sample SAMN05326642, study PRJNA326480) | marine metagenome | isolation source: seawater | place: Atlantic Ocean: South East | collected 2010
CCCACCCACGCCACCTCGTCGCGGCACCAGTCCCCAGGCATGTGTCACCAGCGTTGCCAGCGAGAGCTGAACCAGAGCTGAAAACAAGACGGCCACTAGAACCCGCATCGCCTCCGTTGGCTGTACACACCATGATTGTCCCCGAACTCGCCATGACGCCACAGCCAGTAGAAATACTTGCTATGCCACCGGTCTTTTCTGCCCGTGCGACACGACCTGCGCCAATAGCAACTGCCCCACCCCGGCCGCTTGCACCACTACCGATAGCAAAGCGTGCAGAACCAGCACCACCTGCGGTTGCTGTCCCTGAACCCAGACAAACTGTCCCAGAGTTGCTTGTCGTCGCTGTTCCAGAACTGAATGATAGGCGGCCACTTGATCCTGATTGGCCACCGTTTGCGCCGAGGGCGGAAACACTTCCGCTGCTTGAAGCGGTACCTTCACCGGCAATGATCACAAGAGCTCCACCCCTTCGAATATTGGCCCGGCCCGCCGAGGCCATGCTCCCTCCTCCTGATCCACTGGCACCAATGCCCGCAAATATGCGCAGCAAACCACCGGAACCACTTGTGGTCGCGCCCGTGCCCAGAAGCAACACTCCTGTGTTTCCTTTACATGCTGATCCCGCACTAAAAATAAGGCGTCCACTTGCTCCAGTGTGGCCAGAATTCGCCCCGCGTATGAATACGACGCCTGAACTTGAGGCACCACAACCTCCTGCAGAGATGGCGGCGAAACCTCCCGTGGATGTCGTAGTGCGCCCAGCTATTGCTGCTAGGTCACCAGCTCTTCCACTCATTCCACTGCCAACGATCGCTTGAAGTGTGCCACTCGAACCCCCAGTGCCCCCCCCCGACCCCAGCCGCAGAGCTCCACTGTTACCACGACGTGCAGTACCTGTGCTAAAGAGAAGACGCCCACTTACTCCGGCGCCACCTGCATTAGCAGCACGCATCGCGATTGTCCCTGTCGATGCTGACGCACCAGATGTAGCAGCCACGGCCGCAGCACCGCCCGTACGGCTGCAACTACGCCCAGCACGGAGTGCGAGTGTCCCACCGGTGCCGCTTGCACCAACGCCGGCAGCAAATGTCACTAAGCCACCACAGCCACCAGTAGCTGTACCAGACCCAACCCGCAAAGCTCCAGAATTGCCACCGTAGCTCGTGCCACTACTGAAAGTTAACGCCCCACTAACCCCGACGCACCCACTGTTGGCGCTGCGCAGGTGACATACACCTGACGTCGTAGCAGCAGCACCTCCGGCAGCGAGACACAACACGCCACCTGAGCGAGAAGCTGAACGACCGGAGAAGGCGGCACAGCTACATGCAACCCCACTCTGTCCGCTGCCAACGCTGAGGTGTGTAGCACCGCCACAGCCTGTTGAAACTGCACCAGTACCAAGATTGAGAGACCCGGTGTTTCCAGCATAGGCAGAACCCGAACTGAAGCAAAGGCGCGCGCTTGCACCATGGCACCCACTACCGTTGGATGTCATGATGACAAGACTGCCAGTTGTGGCCAAACCCGAGCTCGCGCCTCGGAGAATCAACGCGCCGCCAGAAGCTGTGGTGCTTCGACCCGCTCTCGCAGCAGCACCACCACCATTGCCAGATGTACCGCTACCGACCGTCATGCGCACAGCACCCCCCCTGCCCCCAGTTGAGGCGCCAGAACCGACCGAACACGAACCCGAGTTTCCGCGTGAAGCTGTACCAGCACTGAAGGTCATGCATCCGGAGACCCCTGTGTTGCCACTGTTCACCGCGACAATGCGTAGAATACCACTCGTACGGGCGGTTCCTTCTCCCGACACAATGAGTATGGCACCGCCGGTCTGGCTGCGACCACGGCCAGCTATGCTAGCCGCCTGCCCCCCTTGCCCGCTGGTGCCACTGCCAGCCGCCAATCGCATGGAGCCTGCGCGACCTCCAGTAGCGGCGCCCGACCCTACCTTGACAGCGCCTGCATTTGCATCAGCAGCAGAGCCTGAACTGAAAACAAGCGCCGCCGATGAACCTCGCAGTCCAGCATTGGGAATGGCCACTCGAATGAAACCACTGGTTGAAATGGCACCCTCGCCAGCTGTGATAGCAAGACATCCACCGGTTCCACTGCAGGCCCGACCAGCCACAGCACGAGCCACACCGCCTGTGCTCACGCCTGCCCCAACAAATGCAATCACAGCACCACCGCGTCCACCTGTGGCCGCCCCTGTTCCGTACACAAGTTCTCCCGAGTTACCCAGTGAAGTTGTACCAGAGCTGAAGCGCAAACCTCCACTAGCACCACGTGCTCCGGCATTTGCAGTGCGCACGCGTACTGAACCGGAAGAAGATGCAGCGCCGCCTGCCGCACCGAGGCGAGTGCGGCCACCCGTGTGCTCGTCACTCCGACCCGCTCGAACGGTGACATTGCCACCGCGACCAGAGGTTCCGTCCCCCGCGCTGAGGGCCAATGCGCCACCACGGCCGCCTCGCGCTCCACCTGACCCCAGGTAAATACGACCAGCGTTGCCACAGGTAGCGCCACCAGTTCGCGTGTTCAAAAAACCAGAACGCCCCGACGAATCAGCGCTCGCGGCTGTCGCAAGGGCGATATCCCCAGAAGAGCTGGCGTCGCCCCAGCCACTCCGCAGCTCTATTGAACCACCAGATGCCGAAGCGCCACTACCAGCAACTATGGTCCCAGTGCCACCATGGGTGGCTGCGCCTGAAGTAACAGTTACGACACCACCACCGTGACAGAAGTCTTCGTCAGCAGCTAGGGTACTTCCAGCTTCTATCACAGCACCCCCGCCCACTCCAGAGCTACCTTCGCCAACGTCACAGCACATTGACCCTCCACCACCCGAAGCTGCGTTCCCACTTGCAAACGAAAGTGCCCCGGAATTACCACGAGATGCGGTACCAGATGCAAGTATGAGCCAGCCTGATGCTCCGCCCGTACCACCATCTGCCGTGTGAACAATGATGCCCCCAGATGTCGAGGTGATACCTAGGCCACCATAAAGACGCACGGCACCGCCGGAGTCTGTCCGACCACAACCTGCGTGGCATAGAGCACTACCACCTGCGCCAAACGCGGACGCACGACTCCGCCCTGCTGCAAGAACGACAGAGCCGCCAGCAGTAGCATCATTTGCGGATCCACCAGCGCGCACTGCAGCATTCCCGCCATCGCCACTGTCACCAATACCAACAGATGCGACACAACGCCCACCACTGCCACCTACTGTCGACCCAGAGCCAAGGCGAAGTGCACCAGAGTCACCAAGACTCGTGGTACCCGTCGCAAGCAGGTGTGAGCCACTGACGCCCCGGAACCCGGCATTTTGTGTGAGAACTAGAATGCGACCCGCCTGTGCTCCCCCATCCATGCGTCCGGAGCCAGATACGAGTCCCACATCTCCACCGATTGTTGATTTACCAGTCACAAACGATGAGCGAAGGAGTGATTCGCCGACCTTGAGTGTCACGTCACCACCTACCATTCGTAAAATTAAATAGATCTAATTACTCATTTGTGGTTGAACGGCGAACATTGACAGTCAACGCGGGGGGCACGCCGGACCCCGAAACGGCTGTCCCGGTCATCAACCTCAGAAATCCACTGCTTCCGGCGCTTGTTGACCCCGTCGTGAGCGTCACAGAGCCACTCCGCCCGATATCAGAGCCCGATGCTGCAGTTGCCATGGCGAGGCTCCCGCTGTTACGATCAACACCTCGTCCGGTTGCAATGCAAACACTTCCACCTGCATCTCGAGCTGAGCCGCCAGCGTCGATTGAAACCCGGCCAGCCGAGTCTGATAAGCGTGCTGATCCTACAAACAAACGGCACGAGCCACCACCCCCATCTTCAGCAGCGCCCGTTCCTAGATACAGGGACCTATACTCAAAAGTTTCAATTTCACATGATTATAAATCAGCTTTGACGCACCCTGCATCTCCAGTTATAGTCGTGCCGGTTACGAGATCAAGGGCCCCACTTTCTCCCTCGCTGCCTGCGTCTGATGTGCGTAGCACCAGGCTTCCACTTCCCGACGAGGTCCCCGGACCCGTAGTAATATTTACCTAAGGACGAAGCGATCAGTAGTACAAGTCACACACTCGCGGCCATCGCATGCACATTACTAGGACACTGCACAATGGACATCACCACCAGGGTATCCCGGCCCCGCCACAAAGGTCAAGGCACCACCCCGGTCCCGGTCGCCACCAGACGGACAGCAAAAGTTGATCTCGCCACCACCAGCTCGAGTGCGTGCGGAGGAGTCACCCGCAGCTATGAGCACGTCACCGCCAGCATCGCCATGCGCAGTACCCACGTTCACTACCAGCCCACCGCCTGTCGCACCATCACCATTACCGGACTGCAACAAAACTGCGCCCGAGTTGCCATCTGATGATGTTCCTGAACCAAATTGCAACGTACCAGAAGCGCCTGCTCCTGTCGCTGTTTGTGAAGCAAGACGCACGGGCCCTGAGGCGTCACCTCCACCACCTCTCAAGGTAAGCTTGCCGCCAGTTTGAGCTGTCGCCGTCCCACCCGAGATCAAAGCAGTTCCTCCGGAAACACGTGAATCACCCAGACTGGCAGCCCCTGACAAAGAATCGCCTGCCTGGATGAGAACAGCACCAGCAGTGTCACCGCGGGCTGCTCCAGCAACCATGTATGCCGCCCCGCCGTCGCCTTCCTCGCCCAGTCCAACGGCTGCTATGATGCCTCCAGCCGAGCCTCCATGGCCCGCACCGCTCCTAAGCATAGAAGCACCGCCACGCTCACCTTGACCTGCCAATGAGACTACACTACCAGGATCTGAACGACGACTGACAGTCCCAGTGGAACCGACATAAGCTGCACCACCACCTTTGCCTCCCGCCAAAAAAATGGAACCACCCTGCGAGTTCGCTGGGGCACCAGTGCAAAGACTCACAGCACCTGATGATGAGACAGACTGAGCATCCGTCGGGTCTACTGACCCAGTGCCTAGAACTGTAAGACCACTACCCCCGTTAGCTGCCGCAGCTGTTCGCAACAGAATGGCCCCACTTGCAGTATCCTTCGCACCAAGGCCAGATACGAGATTTGACATGCCGCCGAGAAGCTTGCCAGCACCGGCTGTCAACACCACGCTGCCGCCGTCTGCACCAGCATCACCAAGACAGACGCTCGTACAAGTGCTCGACCCCGCACCCAATTCAAATGCCCCGCCGCAACTTCCACCGGACGTGGCGTCACCTGCGGTTGCCATGATCAGACCGTGGCCTTCAGCTCCGTTGGACCAATTTCGCCCAAGAAGGACAGAACCTGCACAGCCACCAGCAGTATTTCCGGTCGCCACAGTAACGAGCCCAGACGATGCCCCGCCTCCAGTCCCCAATATGACCCCACTGCCCGCCGCGGCCTCCGCAGAGATCCCGCTACTAGCTCCACGGCTGCTCGAACCAGTGGCCACGCAAATGGCCCCGCCATTACATGCGTGACCATCACCACTCATAAGCCGAGCCGCGCCACCTATACCTGCGTCGGCCACGCCCGCAGTCATGTTTACCAGTCCCCCCCCCTCCGCTGAAGTCCCCCCCCCCTCAATCAGCACCCCCCCTCCAGGACCTCCACTACTGCCTGCTTTGCATATAACTACGCCACCACCAAGGTCACCGTCGCCACCGCAAACCTGGAGTTCCCCACCTGAGCTGCTGAGACCGGCCATAAAGCGCAATCCCCCTCCATGTTCCGACAGACCGGCCTCGACAACGATGGCCGCACCAACTCGACCTGCCTGCCCAGCAATTATTTCCATCGAGCCACCCGATCCAAAGGACGAGGCACCCGTACTGATGAGACCTGGCCCGGTGGAACCAATAGTCGTTGCGCTGCCGGTCTCCATGCAACAATGACCGGAGGCTCCACTGCAGCCACTCGCACCAGATGTCATGATCGAGAGACGACCGCTCCGCAACCCACGGTCTCGACCCGTGGCAAGGGTGATGTGCCCACCGGAAGCCCCACCTGCAGCAGCAATCGAGATTCTACCACCAGACTTCGATCCTCTACCCGCAGTGAGTTCTACTGTGGCACCAGTAGAATCCACCGGACTCATGCCGACAGAAACATGGGCGTTACCACCATACGACGAAGCGAATGAACCGCCTGAAGATAATTCAACCTCTCCACCTCCGCGTTGTCCCGCGCCTGTGGCAATCGTACCGTGGCCTGAACACCCGCTGGTTGAATGCCCAGTCAAAATTGAGGTGCTCCCACCATTATTCCCAGTTGCCGCATTCACCAAGACGCCCCCCCCTGGTCCAGCTGCCAGAGCGAGCGCCCCTCCACTGAACGATGAGCCGCCACCACTAAACTGTGAACAGCCTCCACCCATGCCAGCTTGGTACATCCCGCTTGCACCCGGGCCCGTCTGTGCACAGCCTGTGATGGCGAGTAGGCGGCCACCATCTCCTTGCTCAGACCCAGACCCGGATCCAGCAGCTCCAGCGACCCCACCTCCAAGTGAAATGCCGACCCCAGCGTTCAGAGCAATTTGCCCCCCGCGGTCGCCGAGGCCGGCGCTCAATGCCATCAGCCCACCGTAGGTACCAGCCCCAGAACCGATACGTAGCTTGCCACCTTCAGTACCACTCCCGGCGCATACACTAACTGCAGAACCCCCACTTCCACAGCCGACGTGAAGAGTGGCATCACCAGATGCCACGCCGCACTTGGCAATGCTTCCGGTGGCAAGTTGCACTTTTCCAGCGATTGCTTCACCACATGCCCCGGCCGTTGTTAATAGGGATTCTCCACTTGTCCCTCCTGGGCCACTAGACACGTAAGTCGTACCGCCCACCGATCTTGAAATACCCGCAGACACGCTCACCAAGCCGCCAGCGCCATGCCCATCACCTCCTGATGCTGCCAGGCACCCACCGTTCGATGCCACCCCCGCCGACATAATAACACTGCCACCCGCTCCAACCGCTTGCCCGGGGGAAGCTTGTACAGAGCCAGTTGCCCCGCCTGCCGACGTGCCTGACGTCATCACCACGCTGCCACTGGCACCCGTACGGCTAGTAGCACTCGCCAAGATCACGGGCCGACTGCGAAGTGCGCAGGCAGTCTGTACCCTACATGGGCCTCCGTAGACTTGGCCTACACCAGCTCTGACACAAATATCGCCGCCAACTCCAGCCGTGGCGGTGCCAGCGATGATGTTGAGATCTCCACCTTGATACTCTGCCGAGCCACCACCGATCGAGGTGTTTCCCCCCACGCCCAAGAATGAGAACCCAGCGCAAAGACGCGCGTCACCGCCAACGTTACCTGTCGAGGTGCCAGCACCAAGAATTTCCTTGTTCTTCACAACCGCTGCACAACCACCTGCGATGCAACCATTGCCACCGCCGTAGCCAGAACCCGCAATGGCGGAGATGACACCACCTAGAGCCGCTGTATTACGATCTGCAACAGCTCCGCCATCCCCACCCGCATTAACGAGCATCGATCCTGTACACCCCGTACAACTATCCCCGACTAGGAACTCGACCCCGCCCCCCGATCCAGCTAATGTCGATCCAGAGGTCATACTGACGGCGCCTGAATCCGTGATCGCACGATCCCCACTGCGGAAAGCAAGCTCGCCTCCATCCGAGAATGCGCCTGCGGCACTCACCACAACATCGGCACGTTGCAAGGAACCGGCTGTTCTACCTGCCCGCACGAGCATATTGCCACCACATGTTTGCCCCGCACCAGAAACAAGCGAGACCTCTCCACCAGCGCCGCCGCCGGCCGAGTTGGAGCCGGCGAACAAGCTTGCGGCCGCCCCAGTCCCTGCGTGTGAGTTGCATGTCATCCCAACCGTGGCTCCCAGAGTAACAGCCCCCCCATCGCAGATAGTCGAGGTACCAGACGCCAGAGTATTAGTGCGAGCTTCTCCACTTGTTGAACCAGACATCATGCTCACTGTGCCCGTGGCTGCGGCCGCGCCTGTTGAAATACTCTCATTTCCAGAAGTTACAGCTTCCGGCGTAGTCAAAAATAGTATTCCACTCAACCCCCCAGTGCCGCATCCGGATCTAAGCAGAACCCCACCCGCCTGGCGCGAGTTGGCAAATTCTGATACACCGCCACCGCGTATAATCTCATCACCCCCGACAGCAGCCGCACCCATCGTGCCCCCTCCGGATAGCGCAACGACGCCACCGTGCAAATCGCTGTTACCGGCACTAAAAAGGGCCGCTCCACCCGCCACATTAGCTGAGTTGGCCCCGATCCTTGTACGCCCCACAGTTTGGCCATCAGCAGAGTTCTTCAGATTGACAGCCCCACCGCACGCAGCGGCTCCTGAAACGAGCTCAACGCTACCAGCCCCTCCACTCGCCGCATCTGCAGTTCCCGCCATTATCGAAATTGCCCCACCACTACCAGCTGCGGGACTCTTGGCAGAAATGCAGATTTGACCTGTCATGCGATTCGCGTGCCCTGTCTCAAAAGTGACAGCACCTGATCTGCTAGCCCGAGCCATACCAGTCTCGAGGCCTAACGGCCCCGTGTCTCCCAGTACGTTACAAGGGCTCGATACAACAATTTGACCAGCATTGCTTGATGCTCCCGATGCACCCACGAGGGTGACGGTACCCCCAGTTGCGACCATCCCAGCACCAGCTACAAGGTCTATTTGGCCGCCGTCTCCGCCCCGCCCCGCCAGAAATGTGGACGTTCCCCCCTGAACCATGTTGGTGACTGCGCTACTACCTGCGATGAGAGTGATGCTGCCTGTCCCTGCCCCACGGTCACTAGTACCTCTACCAGCGCTGATGACAATCTCGCCTGTAGTTGGCCCTGATCCAACCCGCATGTTGATGAGACCTGATCTACCAGAAGATGCAATACCGGCCGAGCGCAATAGTACGGAACCGGAGACTGACGATGCCCGAGCGGAGAGCACTCCCAAGGACCCTGTCCCAACAGAACCACCGCCGCTTTTTAGCTTTATAGCTGCACCGAGGCCACTGCCAGCAAAAATACCCAGACTGCCCCCAGACATACCACCTTTGCCCGCTACCATTCTCAATGCCCCCCCGATGTCTGCCGAAGCACCGGTGGTAAAGACGACCGTACCATCAGCTGATGCGCCAAATGAGATGTTACCTGAGAGCAAGGTACTACTGCCGCCTCGAAGCTGAACTCCCCCGCCGCCTTCCTGTCCATCGCCACCGCACATAGTTATGCCACCACCTGCATCGACTGCAGCTGCCGCCTGCACTACAAAATTACCAGCGTGGCCCTTTCTCGTCGCACCTGCAAGCGCCCCAACAGCGCCAGCGGTGAACGCGGAGGTGCCCGACGCAAGGTGCACAATACCGGCCGTTGCCTCGGATAAGCCTGTTGCTAGCCGGACATCTCCAGTGTCCACCATCATCACAGGAGTGATCAGAACAACATCCGCGCTGGTGTCGGAAATTAGCGTCGCGCCCCCGCCAAGTTGCGTCCCATTCCCAGCCCGAATAGCTAGACTGCCGCCCACCCCACCTCCATTACCGCCGTGGAATACCACAGAACCACCCTCTGATGAAGCATCTGCACTCCCGGAATTGATTGCTAGCCCACCTGGCACAGCACCAATCCCGCTAATTAATGAAACGGCTGCAGCTTTGTTACCGGAGGAGCCTGATTCAAGCGAAAGAGCGCCCCCATCGAAAGAACCTATCGAAATAGGACTAGAACCGATCTTGTCTCGCCCACGCGTGTCGAGTGTCACACACTCCCTCGCTGACGCAGCTAGTCCAGCCGCGGCGCTCACTAATGTGGTACCACCAGCACCATCACCCACATCGCGAGGGCCAATAATCGCCGTGCCCAGCACCGGCGCAATGAAACGAATGGCGCTCCTATCCGATTGACCATTTGCCATGATGCGTGCGTCCCCACTCGTTTCCATCCCAGCACCTGCTACTACCGTAGTTTCACCACCATGCTCGCCCGGTCCCCCGCTCAGGAAAATGGCACCTCCATCGCTCCCCAGAGCGCCTGCAAATGCAATGGCGCCAACAGAGTCTGCAATCCCAGATTGTAACTTGCAAGAACCACTGTTATGTTCGGTGGAACCCGACACCAGGCGAATATGACCCGAGTTCCCGCTTGTGGAATTTCCCGAGGCGACAGAGACGGCACCAGAACTAATTCCCGTGCTGGTCTGAGCAGCAATATGCCTCCCGTTGTAATTAGATGTAAAACATTCGTGCTTGGCCTGGACAGCGGCAATCAAATCGAGAATAAGACCCTGTTTGTCAACCTTGTACATGTTCTCTAGTGCAAACTCGCCATCTTTGTAGCTGGAAATATCGACACGAGCATCGAAAGGAGCGATACGCTTTAGCTCCTGTGCGATGACACCGCGTACCGGGGCATCCGAGTCAATGCCTCGAAGTGCGGCCCACGCCTCGGTGTATTTATAGCTCGCAAGGCGCAAGTCGACAAAACCTTGATACACGGCTGAAGTATCCACATCGTACCTGTATTTTGAGTGTTCTAAATATCAATTAGAGTTGGATCATACACGCGTACAAAAAAATCAAGAGCAAACCTCACACCAATCCGGAATTGATCGAGACGCTGACAACTGACGAAATGTCGCGTTTGATGCGATAATCTGAGGAGTAAGTAGCACTTGTCATTCGCAAAGGAAGGCAAGCAACTGCAGAGGGCAGAGTATCGTCTGCACGGAGGGCGAAATCAGTCCCGGCCGTTTCGTCGCTCACTCCCATGGCGACTTGCCCGTCGCCAGAATCTCGACTAAATGTCGTTCGACGTGTTGATCGCGAAACGACACTGCGCACACGCGACCTGATTATGTCGTCGTCAACGCAGAACGACAGCGTGTCTGTTTGGAGCGTTAGAGCACCAGAGCCACGCCCAGTGCCGGATTGGACACCGACATCGCCGCCAACATGACCATCACCAGCGCAGACGTCCATGGCTCCAACAGAGCCGGGTGCGCCTACATTGAACGATAACTCCCCTCCCAAAGCTCTGCATGAATGTCCCGCTTCCATTGACACGTCACCGCATGTCCCATGGAAGCCGCCCCCGGAAATTAAACGCAGTGAACCTGATGACGTGCCGTTTCCACTCGAAAGAATACATGCGCCACCACCAAGGCCACCGGACCCAGCGAGCGCAGCGAGCTTTCCACCTGCGCCAGAGCCGGACGTGCCAGGACAAATTTCTAATGCAGGTTTGTGTGGCGAGGTTACACCCGAAGACAAGGTGACCCTGCCTGAAGACTCAGAGACCGAAGCACCGCTGGACATGCGCACATCCCCGCTGGCGGGGCCATCGCTGCTGCAAAGGAATACCTGGCCACTCGAGCCCGCGGTACTCGCGCCAGAA
>MDSX01064056.1_pt1 | contig 11394 bp, 9 predicted proteins | sample 811141 | NCBI WGS metagenome assembly MDSX01 (sample SAMN05326642, study PRJNA326480) | marine metagenome | isolation source: seawater | place: Atlantic Ocean: South East | collected 2010
AGGCTCGTTGACGATCTTTGAGCTCAACATGGCACGACCGGCGCTAGTCTCGCTCTTGGCCCTAAAGGCCGCAACTGGATTCGCGCCTACGAAACCGATGAAGCGTGCCTTTTCACTGTTCGCTGAGAATTCTGAAGCATTTCCTTTTCTGAACCGCCCGGAGAAACTCGACGGTCTGTCGGTGTCGTTTATGTCGACTAGGACACTTATTCTGGTAGGCACGATGATCGGCGACGTTGGGTTTGATCCGCTCCGACTTGCTGAGGTGCAGGTGGACCTAAGTTACGCGCGTGGTGCTGAAATAAAGCACGGGCGCATTGCAATGCTCGCTGGCAAGCCGTGTCTTCGAATCCAGCTCAGGGTAATTCAGGTAATGTCACCAATGTTCGCATCAGGCAACTGTCGGATTCCTCGTACAAGAATATGTTCACCTTCCTGGAGAGGCCTACCAAAATTCACAACCGCACACATGCCCTGAGTCTTGCAATCATCCTTCTTATACCTGGCGCTTGATCACTCTCATTGTCATCCATAGGCTCAAGGCGCCGTGGACTGTGCCATGGGCAGCTAATTTCCAGATCTTGCTACTTGCAGGCTGCGTTGAGCTTGCCACTGCAGACAAGACTTACGGCGACACACCGTGGGACCTCGGATTTGACCCACTCTGCTTCCAGGAGGGCAAGTCACAAGCAGAACTTGATGACCTTGCTCTCAAGGAGCTCACAAACGGCCGTCTCGCTATGATGGCCTTCGTCGGTATGACAGTCCAGACGCTACTCTTTGACAAGCCACTCCTCTCCTTTTCGTAGCAGTGTCTTGGCCTGAGTGTTCCAGGTAATCTGGACATATTCCGATTGGTCGCGGACGGAAATTTACGTGGCCATCCCAAACCTTCAGTATCAGCCAGCCTATCCGCAATATGCGGCATGGAGTAAATTTGCCGCGAGCCCTGGGTCCGAAATCACACACCAATTACCCATGATTAACGCCACAAAAAACGTGGCCCAGGAACCCGCGGTCAATCACGCGCGACCCTGGCGCGACCCCCCCCGCCTGCCGACCCGTCTGGTTATTGACTGAGTCGCCAGGACGAGTTGGACACGGGAAACCCAACGAAGCTGAGTTTGCGACTTGCCCCCCTCCTTAGTCGCCCTTAGGAGCCCCGCATACTCAAATATTTAAGAAAAAAACTGAGTAGACTACTAAGTAAAGTTTCACAGGCGAAGATTGGTATGTCACAGGGGGTCTAATGCAAGTAGCAGAACCAAAGAAGAGAAAAGCAGAGACCGCACAGCCCCCCAAAAAGACGAGGGAACCACAAACTGGACACTGCATGGCAAAATCATCCTCCAAAAAGGCAAGAGCGGCCACTACTTTGTCTGTTCGAATGGCACCTTCAGGAAGATAAGCAAAGAGGTCACAGTTTTCAACGCCATGTCAGAAACTGAGATGGACGATTACCGCCCTCACCTCCTTTCCGTCGACTAGGACGCCCGGAACGCGTTCCAGGCATCTGGAACGGCCAGGAACCAACGTTTCGACCCGGTATCGACCCGGGAGGCGTTCGCGGCCCGCGAAACCGACGGCTCCCAGACGCCCGCCACGACGTGCGAACACGCGCATTCGCGCGATTTGGACGCGGCGCCCCCCCCCAGGACCCTCCCAGCTTAATCGTGACGCTCAGTCCGCCAGGAACCGGCGTCCGGGGACTGCCCTTGCTATTTGAGCTGTGGTGGCTGGGCTGATCTAGGAGTTACCCAAAGGAAGGCTTGTGTCCCCTGATTTGTGAGAAACGTCGCCCCTTAGGTGGCATCGACTCAAGGCAAAGCATGGTCATTGACTGCCGTGGCCACCCGACGCGCACATGCTTCCGCGGCGGCGAGCGCGCTGGCGTCGTTCCCTGACCAACCGCGGCAACACACGCCGGATTGCTCGCCAAGACGCCTCCTCAGCTCGCTTAGGAGCAACACGTAGCGCGGTGCGCGCTGCACTGGCAGGATGGCTAACGATGCAAGGGTGAGCCGTCGTGTGTTCGCCGGCTGGAGCTCGCAGCACTTTAGGAATGCCTCAACAGTCTTCGACTTTGCCCGCAGCGCCGCGAGATCATCCCAGGCCACCGTGTAACTCGCCACGTAACACCCGTAGCACCTGACCAGCTCCAGCTCATGCGCCTCGAAGCAGCCCCGCCAGTCGCCGCTCTGCTCCGCAGCGCGCAGCGCGGCGGCGAAGCGGCTGGCAAAGGCCACGATATCGTCCAGCGGGCCAAAGAGCCGCTGCGCCGCGCTGCTAACCTCCGCGCCGTCGACGCCGTCAACGACAGCCACACCGGCATCAATTTGCGATCCCCAAAGCCGCAGAGGCGCGGCAAAGACCTCAGCTAGAATGTTTAAATCGACCACCATCCGCTCTTCGGTCTCACCAAATTCAGCAGCTGCCTGCATAACACCCTCCATCCGTCGACAAGCTGGCACGCCATCCAGAAGTGAGAGGACAGCTGTCACACCAGGCGATGGTGAGATCAAGCGCCGAAATGAGTCACGGAGAAGGCACAGAGCGCCAGCAGCCTCACCCGGTATGTCGTGCCGAGGTATCGGGTGCCAGAAGTGATGGGGGATTTCACTATCAATGTGCTCAGCGACAGTCGCGGATAGTACATACGCCAGTGTACTTGCGGTTGTCTTGTTTCCGACAGAAAGATGCCCATCAAAGCGTTGCAGGTCACCGAGGCGGGACTGTAGCTCAGCAACAGCCACATCAGCCAAGAGCCTGATGGCAAGGGCCTGAATTGCACCAGAGGTTGAACTTAACAGATGAACAGCGTGTTGCACGACAGTCACGCCAAGATTGGCATGATGGTGTGCCACAACGCAGATATAGTCTTTATCTGCGACGTGGCCTGCTCCGAGTCGCTTCCACGCAGCATCAAGTGTGGCAATGGCGGAAATACGCATATGAGCAAACCTGAGCCCCGATGCGGTGAGGACGTAGCCAAGTTTATTGTCTGACATGCATGTTACATCTGTTCCAGGGGAGTGAAGAAGTGCGAGTCCAAGGCTAAAAAACTGACCAGAGTCAGCGGTCATCGGGTCAGCAGAGTCAGCACCACCCTGCGGTCCGCTGCTGGAGACAACAGTGGCAGCCTTGTCCAGAACTTGGGAGCACGCTAGCGACGTGCACGCGTTAAGTACGGGCCAAGCCAACGAAAATGGTTGCGCCATAAGAGCCCGGCACGCCCGAAGCTCTGCGTTTATCACGCGTGGATTGTCGGCGATGCCTCCAACTCGCAACATTGCAAGAGTTGCCATAGTGCAATCTTGGAAGGAGTCGCGCTGCAGGCCTCCAAAGGGGGGTTGCTCCTCTGCACCGATCACCTCAGCGTCCACGTGGAAGCTAGACGAGGAGCGGTATGAGGAAGTTTCATATCGAGGTCCAGCGTCGACCTGGTCTGTGTACCACTCCATGAATGCCGTGGATGCCACCTCCGTTAACCATCCAGGTAAAAATACAGTGGCCAGCATAGATGCATCATTGATCTCCCCGTTGGCTGTAGAGATAAGTTCACTGATTGCCTGTGCTCCAAGTCCCCAGCAAAGCACCAGATTATCGGAAGTAACGCATCCAATCCGAGCTGCATTTGCGCGTTTTAGTATATCAATGACGGCCATTCCAATTTTCAAAGCCAATGCCTGACGACCCTGGCGCAGGTGGCACACTAGTGGCATCCGTGAAATATCACGAAGAAAAACGAGCTCGCCAATAGCCGCATCAATACTGAATTCGTTGAATTGGCTTGGGATCGCATCAATAAGGAGAATGGCACGCTCTGCAGTTGTTGCAAGGGGGAAACAGCCTTGCAGTGCCTCTAATGTGCCGGCAAGCGCGCGTACGCTGAGTTGTTGCGCGTGGGATATCCATGCTAAGCGATCTGTCTTCAAGAACATGCGGCACACGAGTCTGAACACCTCATCGACGAGGTCGAGCATCAACGGGGCTGTGTGGTCTGGTTTCTCACGTGATGCTCCACCGGAGCGCACGTAGCTAGCACAGCATATTGCGAACAAAGCATCTAGGGATGCGACTGTCTCAGTTAGTGCAGACCGCCGCTGCTCCTCACCAGTTCCATCATCGTCCCAATCGGCACCAAGGACATCCAACCACTGAAGTGGAGCGGCAACCGCAGTCATGAGTGAAACATGCAATTCTGGTTGAGCTGGGGTATTCGATGGTGCTAACGATGGTTGTGAAGATAGCTCACGAGCGGCCGAGATCTCAAGAAACCGATTCCACTCGTGTTCGGCAACTCCCTCTTCCGTGTAAGAAGAACTACCTTTCAAGGATAGCTCCCTGGACACACCAGGGCGTGTCAAAAGTTCGACTTCACGTGGGATGGCATCAATAGCCGTCTGCTCGGCGGTGCGTGACGAGGATGGGATCCAAATTTCCACCATGGGACTAGGGGTGCGCTGCTTATTATCATCGGAGGGGGTTCCGTGGTGTGATACGCGCGAGGTATGCATCGGTGGTGGTGGACTTTCATGCAGAGGTGACGTGGGCACCTCTGACTCCAGTGTTGGTGGCCGTAGTCCTGGGAGAAAACTACTGATATCAGCGGCGAGAGCACGTCTGAGGGAAACTCTGTGAATATGTGCACGACCTGGTCGTATTGCGAAGTTTGCGAGGGTTGTTGCAAGCGTTCTAAATGCAGCAGCAGGTTCTCCTGGCGCGCGCTCTGTCAGAAAAATATCTAGGAGCGCATGGAGACCATAAGTAAACCGCGACGGCCAGAGTCGAGAATCATCGACAAGAGCGTCTGCGCTCGCAGCTGCATGAATCGCCCGGACTGTCTCCTGGCCAGGGCTAAGCTGCTTCCATCGGAGGAGTTTCTGTAACTCCGGTGTGTAGGCGCTAGCGCTGCACTCTGACACTAGTGTCGTCTCGATTGCCAGCCATTCACGTTCCCCGCCTGCTGCTGCAGCTGCCTGTGCAACTGCGCCAGACCGCGTCGAAGCCGTCGAGAAGAGAACGTCACCGCGCCTTGGGGCTCGCAGCGCACCTCCAAGGGCAACCGCCGCGCCACCAGCAGACATGCGACGTCCACGCTGCCTCGCGGCACCTCGCTGGAGGTAGCTCGGCATTCTTTTGTCCATGGCTTTGACTCCACGGCCCATAGACACTGAAGATGGCAACGGCTCGGTCATTGCAGTCAAGATTGGGCTGTCATGTTCGAATGGCTCAAAACAGGCGAGTTTATGTGCGCCATCTACAATAGGAGAAGCCTCATTTTCTTCTCGACCTTCGCCATCTACCCATTTCGCTGTCGAGGTAAGCACAGCGCCCCGTGCCTCTTCGCAAGCCAAGGGCAGAAAAGCGAATGCAAATATGTCCCGTGGAAGTTTACAACCGCAGTGAGCAAATGAAAAGAGCAAGTGGTACTTCCGTAGATCATCCATAGGAAGTGTCACTCGGAAGCACTCCTCCCACATGGGACGATTCACGTGATAGTGTGTTGAGCTGCGGAACTGGCAGTGGCCCACATGGCGTAGACAGCCGCGCGCTATGTTGGGAAGAGTTTTGCCAGCATCAGATATGAGGTGCGCGCGAACTTCAACGGACCGTGCTGCGAGCTTGGAATCCTGAGAAAATGAACCTGATACCAGTGTGACAAAGAGACTATTCCGTCGCCTATCGTCCATGATCGGCTCGGCAAATGTTGCGGCATCAGCACAAATGCCACCCTCTGGGGGGCGTATGCGATCTACTGGAGTGACGCTGGTACCTCCTGCAAAATGTGCCCGAATGGACAACTCAAGGGCGGCAGCATGCCCTAGACGTGCTGGAGGGACGCACTGGATAGACGCCGCAAGCTTTTGTCTGCCCTTGTCACACGCATTGGATGCGCATAAAGGCTGCACAGTGCTTTCGTCAGCTGACGCCCTGACGTCGCTCTTCTCTTGTTTGAAAGATGCAATCTTGCAACCGCCATCCAAACCACAACCTGCGATAATCCGGGGCAGACGCGCAAAGATGTCGGCGGCGCGCTGGTTATCGCTCGTTACTGGCCGCCAAAATGGCGCTCCAGGCGTATCCCACAAACAGTTCGCTTTTTCTGAGTCACTCGATTCGAAGACCCATAGATCGTTGCGATCAAGCGCTGCGCTCAAATTTATAGCTGCGACGCCTAGAGGTCGTCGGAAAGCTGCGACGTCGTCCACCAACAAATCGAACCTAAGAGCGCCATAGAGTGGACGTATGAAAGCGTTGGGATTTGAGAGACACGGATTATTTGTCCGGACTGCTCCATGGCAGCATCAGTTTTGACAGCTGTAAACCGTGCATCTACGCCGAGCTTGCGCGTCTCCTTGAGCAAGCCACTGTTGCCACGGCTCTCATCATCACATGCGGGACTCTTGTCGCCATCAGTTCGCAAACGACCGACGCGATATGCGCGGCAAACAAGCCAGATGGCTTTGTCACGTAGCTCGGAAAGTAGAATATCTCGAAACACCACACGCTTGCGCACTACTTTCTTCGGTAGTGGCTGGCTCTTGAGCGGCATGCGCAATGTCGACGCTTCCGACGAGAGAGTAGCCTAGAGGAGATTGTTCCAGAGAGACGGGATCGATCATATGAGACGCTGGACATGACGAACGCTGCTGGCCGCGGACTCGGCGATCGTGAGAGGCTAGATTTACGCTGCCTCTGTGGATTTGACCAGCCATGGTGGAGGAAGACAGAGTCGTCGCGAGGAGCAGCCACCAGGCGTTCCTCTGTGAGTGGGACAAAATCTTCGCCCACTTGGCTCCATAGGCTCATGTAGAAGTGCCTTGGCTCTTCGCCACGTGGAAGACGCCGCAATTCAACGTCAACAAAAATGCGGCGCGACACGCTCGCGCTAGAGGACGTCCTTCTCGCGCGTGCTAGGCTACAACACCGATGTAGGGCGATAAGACGTGATGAGGAACAATTGTTGATAGTTGCGAGATGACCATCTGCGGTGCGCGGCGACTCAAAGAAATCCATTATAGCTAAAGAACAATATTAAGGAACATTGATGCAAGCCTGAGATGTAGAATGATATAGGATGATATAATAGTTGGATTAGGAGCCGGGTGTGCCTTCAACATGGGTTCCACCCAGCTCGGGACTGGCTCCTAGTCTAGGACCCCAAAGGAAAAGAATAGGGCCGGCTGGATGGGAGGAGATTAGAGAGATAGAGAGTTTTGTATCTCCCTAGTGGCTCGCTGGTACAGAGCCACTCAATATCCTTCCCCTCCTTAGGTGGTTGCGTGTTGCATTGGGTAACCGCTCTGGAACGAATAGTCAGCATTTTGCAAGACAAGATGGGACCTGATTTTGAAAGAGAGGAACATATGCTGCACGCTAGGGCAATCAATTTCCACAAGAGACAATTCACAGCCCAAAATGTTACCCAGAACCCCCCCTGCGCTGGAGGGGACCCAGAGGGGACCCCAAGGGACCCGAACCCCCCCCGATAATTTTGGGTCGGCAGCTGGGGGCTTTACTCAGGCGCCGGGGGGGTGGGCGGGCCCCGAGCTAGAGCGCGTCGAGTTTCCCGCGTTCGACCTTCCCACCGTCACCAGGGCAAAGTTGCACATCCAGCGCCGCTCCTTAGCAAACGACGTCCTCGTACCCGGATGGTCCTTCCGATACCATATCATATAAACCACCACAAGAGGCGCAAGAGGCAGCGGGCCGCGCAGGCGGATGCCCGCCGATGCGCGGCCTGGACTGCGGGGTGGGCTCGAGAACCTCGGGGCTGCAGCCCTGGAGCCTCCCTGGTACTGTGGGTCGTGCCAGGGTGGTGCACCCTAGCTAATGGAATGGGACCGCTCAAGGACTAAAAACAACATATTTTTTCTGTATGGCGAGACGGCAGATGGGACATTCATCGATTGTACTACTGCAGTCACGGCAGACGACGAGATGCATGCAGTCGAGGAAAACCACATCCCTTATCCCATCGAGGCAGACAACGCAAGAGGCTGCCATTGCCGCATTGCGTGCTGCCTTTGCCTGCATAACACGGGGAAGAAGACTTCCCACTGCAATGGAAAGCCTCTCCAGAGCCTCTGATTCAAGGTTGATGGGCCTGACGGCCTCGAGCCAATCAAAAACACTTGTAGCAAAATCTAATTCTTGGCTGGCTTTGTTGGAGATATTTGCTGCTTCAGCAGCCTTCGATAGGATGCCATTCCCAAGTTTTAATTTACCACATATCTGGTGAAAGGTCTGCTTATGACCTGCTGCTGCAGCTATCAAGTCCAAAAGCTCCGAGTCAAAGGCCAGATACGTAGATTCCAAAATAAATGGCGACTGTTGACCCAGGAATGAGAGCTGATTGTGTAGATTGATAAGCATGCAATAAAATTCATCGTACACAGAGCAGGCCTGTTCACGCTTACGAGACTCGGAGATGAGACATCGCTTTGACATTAAATTGAGCTTTGCCCATCGCTCGATCTGCGCCTGGAGACTTTTGACGTGATGTGCACACTGTGTTCCCACTGCAATCAGCAAAAAGAAGGTAGCAGCAAATGACCAATAATGAAGAATCATGCGCACGCTTTGTAATCTTTCTAGCGCATGAAAGACATGATTTGCCACAACTTTGCCCACCCTGCTCGAATGCTGGACCGTAACAGCATTCCTGACATATTCATACACAGGCTGCCCCGAAAACAGGGCGAGCGTATCCTGAAAGTCTGCCATTCGAAATCAGTACGACCTATAGGCGGTACCCAAAACAACAGCGCCGTACGCTGAATATATAATATCCCACGACCCAGCCTGTTCCGTGCCGCTGAGCGCGAAATCCCTCGGGCGCGCAGTCATAGGACAGAAACCAGCAGTGCGCGAAACGCCAACGGCGCTGATATTGCATACGCAGCAGTATTTCTGTCCGCTTGGCCTTTCGCATCTCACTACAAGCAAGCACGGGGGCAAGCCGGGGACCCTGGCCAATAGTGATTGGCGCCGTTTGGGATGCACGTGGTACCGAGGAAATCGCAAGGGCCCTGAAAGGCGTCGATTGCGACCTTGACATTTTACAACGGCGTCGTCCTTGGGACGCTGTGGTCTGCGAAAGACACGGCAAGTTGCAGTACCACAGCCAGCAGTTTTATTTAGCTGGGATGATAGGAGGTCTAAACTCACTAACTCGTTACCGGAAACATACTGTACTGCCGTAAATGCAATTTTTAAAACCCCCATGGCGGCTAGGGTGACCAGCCCAGGCCTCTTGTTGTTCCACTACTATCCTACTCACCTCCCTTCCTTTATTGTTTGATCGTGGAAATGCAACCCGAAGTCGCCGCCACCTACGGACATTAGATGCAGTCAGCCAGCATGAATTCAGGCAGCCTGCGCGAGAAGGTCACTCCCCCGTGCGTAACAATCATATTCCCCTTTCTCACAGAGAAGGCACTTGAATCAGCAATGTGCAATGTGCTTTTTCCACCAATGGATAGAGCGCATCAGATTTAGACTACGGTTTGAAATGCACCCGCTCGTGTAAATTCAAAGTCTACCACAGTGAGCATATCAGAGTTCGTGTCTGAGGTGCTCTCTTCGAGAAAGTCGGCAAGGAGCTGCCTCGGTGGGACTTGAGGTAATTGATCACTTTCTTCTACAGCTTGCCATTCCTCCGGAGTAGAAGGCGAGAAAGGAGCTGGAGACTCGCGGCGTAACAAGCGATGCCACTCGATCTTTGCAAAGAATGACTGATTCTTCAAAGCCGAAACACCACCGACCTCAAACATGGTCGCTTTGATCGCACCTAGGCGCTTTGGAACTTGGCGCTCGAGCAAGCCTCGAAGTAACCTGATCGCTTCAGGTCCTATGAACTGGGGCCATTTGACCTTTTCTGAAAGGATTTTGCGGTGGAGCTCCTTTGTGTCTCGATGGGCAAATGGTGGTTTGCCTGTGAGCATCTCAAATATCAATATTCCAAGTGACCAAAAGTCCACAGGCTTGCCATACGAGCGCCTGGCGACCATTTCCGGGGCCATGTATGCATCTGTCCCACAAAGTGTGCGGTGTCGCTCTTCGTCCGAATCGAACATTTTAGCAAGCCCAAAGTCTGTCACAACCACATGGCCATCATCATCCATGAGCAGATTCTCAGGCTTCAAGTCCCGATGGATTACCCTGGACGCGTGCCTGGGTACGCTTTCTGTGTGATACTTGAAAATTTTCTACGCTGATTAAGCGCAGATGTTCTATCGCAAGAGTGACTTCTGCACTGTAAAATGCAGCGACGTCTTCGGGGAAAGTGCCGCGACGACGCAAAAACGTGAAGAGTTCTCCCCGGGGCAGATAAGCCATTACAAGGAAGAAATGACTAGCTGTCTGGAAAGAGCAGAGTAATTCAACGATGTAAGGGTGCGCTTCTATTTTCACTAGAACATCTCTCTCTAGCCGCCATTCTTCCTGAGCGATCTTTTTGCGTCGCAACACTTTTTTCGATATGGTTTTCATTGCCAAGACCCGCCTGGAGTTCTTATGAACTACTAGAATTACACGTCCAAAAGAGCCAGCGCCTATGTCTCGCTGGTACGAAAAATCTTCAATGGACATCGACTGCTGTGCGATTGTCATCTGCCTAGAGTCCGACAGGGAAGTTGCAGCGGGCTGCGAGGATGCAGACATCTCAAGCCGCTTGGCATTGGGTTGATCTGGCTCTAGACTTTGAACCTTCTTCACAAACGCTCCAAATGAGGAATGCTCATTGGACTTTGCGACGTGCATTTTCTCATCGTGAAACATCTCGGTCACTACTACAGAATTGGATGTTTTCATTGTGCAGCTAGAGGCTGCAGATTCAGACAGCTTCATTGATGTGTCGAAGGTAACATGCCGATCCATTCCATTCATTCTCTTGGAGCGCGCTATGATTGCCTCACTGGGAGTTGCGCAGCTCACCCCGACTTCTGAAACTCCTGGTATGGGATCTACTGTGATCGCAGCCTTTGAAGCAGTGGCAACGGGAGTCCACGCACTAGCTTCTGCGTTTAGTGGCATACCGATTGATCAATAAATCAATAAATCAAATAATCAGTAAACCAATAAATCGGGATGTAAGCAAAAAGCAGCCGATCCATCCGATGACCATGCATTAATCGAACAGAAGTATCAAGTGGCTCGCCGGATAGAATACCAAGTTTACTTTGCACCTCCGGATTCCGAGGGTTAGAGAGTTTCCGTCCACTTGGCCTTTCGTATCTCCCACTAGCCTGAGCTAAAGGAAGCAAGTAGGGAGAAATACCCCAAACTAGGGTACTAAGGAACGTTACGGGGTAGTGCAGTGTCATCTCCATAGTGTGACGTCGCGATAGTGAGGGAACAGGGTAATGTAAATTACGGGGATGATGGGGA
>MDSX01097048.1_pt1 | contig 11394 bp, 14 predicted proteins | sample 811141 | NCBI WGS metagenome assembly MDSX01 (sample SAMN05326642, study PRJNA326480) | marine metagenome | isolation source: seawater | place: Atlantic Ocean: South East | collected 2010
CACACCCGCGCGCCCGCCCGTCAACTACTTAACCTCCCCCCTCGACCACCCACCGCCCCACAACTCCCCGTCGGGCATGGAGAAGGCCGCCCAAGCAGCCAATCGCCGACCCCCCTTGCCCTACCAGCCTCTCACCCTGCTCCGCAGGCTCCCCCGCCCGCATTCTAAAAGTTGGGTGGCTAAGCAAGGAAGAAGGGGGTTAGAGCGCTTCAATACCGGAGAGGACGACGCGCCCACAATTGGGATACCCTTCTCGCTCATGACGGCGTCGCCTTTGCACTATTTGACCAACGGTTGGACAACGCCTGGGCTTGTTCCAAATGCACGCATGTGCGGTGCGTCGATGGTTGCTCCCCTTTGCGTTGCTGCAGTTGATGATCGCGGGTGAAGCCACGGAAGGCTTCCTTGGGAGAGTGCACGCTATTGCCAAACGGTTAGACGATGCTATGGAGTGGAGGGCGGCGGACATAAGGAACAGAACGAACCAAACTGTAGAAAGTGCACCGGATGTAATCTCGAAGTTATGGGACTATGTAAAGAAAAATGCGAATGATCCACCCCTAGGGAGGGTGATTTCGGACATAACAAAAATTGCTGTTGTTCAAGATGAGCTACTCGCGGCAATTCGTTCCGTGGGTGGCTGCCACACGGCGGAGGGTACACGGCATTGCGAGAATGCAAACTTATTGCTCGCCTCGCTAAGTGTAAGAGATAAGCCACATAGGCCATGAATAAATTTATTTCGTTCATTTCGTTTTAATGAGATCCGCAGTGTCGCTAAGGTTTCCCCTTGATTACCGACTTGGTCCCGTGTGGAAGACCCGTCCTTTCTATGTATTCCGCGAAAGGTTTATTAAAAAACCTAGTGATTTCTGCAAAAAACAGTCTCTTGAGCTCCTTGAACGCCGGTCCAGCGACCAATTTGAATTGCTTGCCGCTGTACGTGTCTACTTGCCCGATTTCTGCATCCATCGGCAATGGCTTCGCCGCTTCCTTTGGGTTGGCCTGCATTGCTTGGACTGCTTTTATCGCTGTCTCCACCGCTTGCTTTCTCTGTTCATACACGATTTGCAGGAACCCGTCGTTCGACGCAGTGACTTGTTTGGTTTTGAACGCGACTTTCATCTTTTTATACCACAGAGCCAGGGCCTCTCTCAAGGCTGGGTCTGTCACTGGAACACCACTGAAAGCTATATTCATCGACACTACACCCTCTTTTGTCACTGTTTTGATCACATAGTGTGCATTTCTCATTAGGTCTTTGACCTGCTTCCAAGTGAGCGTAGTGGCTAGCGGTAGAGAGGTCTCAGGCAACTCAGAAGAATTAACCGAGTCAAGGGTACCCGACTCAGTATCTTCATCGGGACCGTTTGACCAGTTTTCCAGATCCGTTCCGGTCGGTGTGCCAAATGGCATAATGATGCCAACCTCTTTCCCATCCAAATCAACAACCGTCCCAATGAGGATCTCACTGGTTGGGGTGGTTGCGGGCATGTTCTCATCTGATTCACGATTCGTCTGTTTGGTAGGTGGGGTGTAGTTCAATTCATCATCGGCGCGGAGCATAACTTTGACTTCGCGGTCTTCCCAGACGAGGTTATCGGTACTTTCTTCGGCCGCGGCTGCTTCGGGAGAGGCACACCACCAAGAAACGGATTCCATATCAACGGTCCTTTCTTGGGCCGCGGTATTTTCTTGGACCGGGAGTTGCGTCGGCTGGTTTGTGCCCCTCTCGATCTGATCTGCTGGGGTTGTCAAATCGTCGAGGGCTTCATCGATGTGCAGACTTGCGAGGAACGCATCGAGGGTTGTTTCTGGGCTTTCGCATGAATGCTGACCGTTTGAGCTGCCAGTTAGGTCGGCCATAATGCTGCTATCACCTTGCGCGGGTCGTTTAAATACAACACAAGTGACTGTTACCCGCCTCTTGAGTGATTAGCCACTCACACATGGCGCGGAGTGGCCGAAGCCGGGAGCAGTTGCGTGCGAACGCTTTAGCAGCCCGGCGCTGCAGGGAGAGGGTGAAAGCAGAAGACCATGCAAGGGAGAGCCGACTTGCTGCCGCTATGGAGCGCAATAAACAACTGATCGCGGCAAACAAAGAATTGGCAGAGTGTGTGAGGGAACTCCAAAAACGACAGCAACAACCACCACAACCCCTACAACCCCAACAACAGTTGGTCGACGAACTGGACGAAGAGCGACGAATGCTTGACATTATGACTTGTGACGGATACATCCTATAGAATATAGGAAATATGGCATTCTAACCACATAATATTTATTAAAGTCGTATGACGGGAGTGAAAATTCTTTCGTTCCTCTGGTGCACTGAGTGCATATCCGCTTCATATTGTTCCTCTTTATTTTGTGTTTGAGAAGATCCAAGGTTTTTGTAATAAAAGGTGGCGATACAGAGGGAACCAACCAGAGTCAGGCCGGGAATCAGTGGGTCAGCTCTGTATAGTGATCGTTCGCCGTCAAGACCGTTGTGATAGAAATGAACGACAGGCAATAAGATGGCTATGAAGGCGATCCACATAGAGGAGCATTTGCTGAGTTCTGATCTTATGAACGGTACCTCCATTGTAATCAGCAAATGCAAAACCGCAGGTAAAACATGTCGGATGTTGTTGTAAGTCACCATCGTCCCGATGCTCGTAAAGTCCGAGAAGCCACGTACCTCGAAATACCCGGCGTTGTTCAGAGGACTAGCGTGGGTGCCTGAGTAGTGGTGTTTGTAGTGTGGCAGCGTGGAAGCGTCAACTCGTTCGGAGAACAGTTCATCGTCGATAACGACAACAACGAAGAACGTCACAAGGATGGCAGCCAAAAGCACACCGCTTGCACAGAAAATATACGTACACCCAATGGTGTAGCTAGTCGACTTGCGACTTATGCACAAGTATAACAAAATAGGGTGGTGTGCGATTAACGACGCGATGTGTGACCATGAGGTCAAGTATCTGAGGTTCGCTGCCACGTCACCGGAACACTGTTGTAGCACGACGAGGTCGGCTGCCAACCAAATTATCCATAACAGTATGACAAGCAATCGCACCGACATCTCGCATATGCAATAGCTTTATGCTCCATGTGCTTATACTCATAGTGCCTCGTTCGAAGGGCACAACAGTGGCCCTAGTCCTAACGGGTCACCCCGTGTCGAGTGTTCTGTAAGATACCATAGTGCGAAAGCAGCTGCAAACGACACAGGTCTGGGTGTGCCACCCAAGGCGTGTGACCAAACACAGTGAGGGACAGGTAGGGCACCCATTGCAGTCGACTGCTTGCGCCATAAGCAAACGAAGCCTATGGTTTCCTCGCGGATGATACACGCCGCGGCCCAGACAGCATCACTACCTCTGTTTGTTCGATTGGACTGGAGTGCGACATTGTTGCCCATGAAGTTCATGTCTGTCTTGCCCTCCAATTCGTCATGCAGAATTTTCATCTCGACCAGCGTGCGTAACGATAACCCTGCAGGTCCTAGACTCGTTGTAGCCAAAAGCAGCGACAGATCGGTCGCGTGGATAAACTCTTCCGCATTGTCACTAGTACTCTTGTCGCGTCTGCTGCCTCGTCCCTCTAGTGTTTCTCGTGAGAAAAGTGCACCCTCGGTCGCTTCGTCGTATCGGATGTCTCTCTTGGCGAACGCACTTGCCAGCTTTGTGCGGAGTCGCGGTCCATCCCATAGTCCAATACGGCCACGCACAAAGGAGCGAATGCATCTTTCCATGGTTTGCAGGTTGCAAGAAGAGACACGCACCGTCTGCACCTGTGGGCGCTGACTCACCGGTGCGAAGTGGGTCCGTGTCAATAGGCCGGTCGACGACGCCCATCGTGCTGTTTCGAAAACGGAACAGGCTTCATTTGCTACCAGGCAACAAGCCTCCCTGTAGACTCCCATGAACTGATCAACGTCAAAGTTATTTCTCTGTGCATGCGACACCATGGCACCGAGTGCAAGGTCGATCACCGCAGCGCTCTGGGCTCGACTGCCCTCAGGATACCTGCCCTGTGCCAATGCTACTAGGACACTCTCTGCTTGGAAACAACATACGTTTTCGTTGACACCATCGAGATCCGACAGCTGGCCGCCTTCCAACATTGCAAGCATCCGTGAACGCCAAAGAGCCAACGTGTGTGCCACGGCATTAGCTTCTTGTTTGCTGCATCCACCACTCTCCGCCCAAATCACCAGCTCCATGAAAAAGGCAATCCTTGTGTGCACGGTCTGCAAATGCAGCTTTGAGATCGTTTCCTCCCTTGTGCATGTCGACATGTCTGGTGAGTACAAGGTACCACCCTGGCATCTAGTCACCCGATATAGCTCGCCCGCCATGAACGGTGCCTATCCTCGAGTCCCAGTAAGAAAGCTATCCTGTGTTGAGCAACGGGGGTGGGATATGTTCGTAGCGCTTATCGGCGAAGTCCGACCACAGGCAATCGGCACCGTCTCTTCAGAGGGAAACATCTACTGGGTTGGGCCCAAATTAAATGTGATGGCTGATCCACATACCCCCACACATTTGGCATGGTCGCGGGTTTCAGATGTCGATGCAGTTGAACGGGGTGTGTTGGTTATGCAAGCGGAGGCTACTTTCGACTCCAAGCTCCATCTGAATAAGTTTACTTTTCCCCGACAACCGATCTCACAATTACTTGCCAGGTTACATACCAATTTACTTAATATTCTCCCTCTTTTTGGCGACAAGGACACGATTGCTCTTATAAAATGGGAATAATACAAGCTAGAATTTTGTGTATTCTCGCAATCGACGTGCAAAATCAATCAAATCGGTTGCGTAGGTCCTCTAGAAACTGCGAGAAGAAATCCAGTAAGTTGACTTCATTCCCTCTATAATTCACCGTCCGTGGATCGCACCCTGCCAATAACCGAATTATATCATTGGTCGAAGTAACAAGCAAGTCCCACGAAGCAGCGGATTCGATTGCACCGCGATTACGCCGCGTTACTTTATGTCTCTTACCGCCCCCAAGCACTGCGTCCTGCCATCGCCTCCCAGCTTCACCAGAAGAACGCCACTTTTGGCGGATCAACGAAGCAACATAAGAATCGAACGAGTCCATTCGGAATTGTTCTTCAGGCCTGACACCTCGATCAGAAACCGACCCATCGAATTCCAGTTTTATCTCAATAGTCGATTTTTCCACTTCCCTACTAACATTCCGCCCCCCTTGCACCAAAGCCATTCTTCCTATCATCTCGTCCTTTGCTTCTACGAAATTTTCATCCTCTTCATCGTTACATCCACAAGCAAAACTCCAAGCTTCCATCATCTCCCCCCACTGCACAATCATACCCACAGGCCCAAGAACCCAACCCGGCCTCACATCACAATCTGCCCCACCTGCAGGTAGAAAGCAAACGCCCACAGCTTCTCCTGCTTTCTCTCCTTTACTCTCACACTCCAAACACCCATCCACCTCCATCTCCCAAACCATCACTTTCAAGCTGCTCCTATCAGCCTGCACCAATCCAACAAGACTCCCATGCTCCCACATTTCTTTACACACGAATCGCAACATCATCAAACGTGCACGTCCCTCTACTAAACCGATCCAGGCCGCATCCGTATGCAATAGGCTTTCGGGGAGGAAGGACAACTTTGTCCCAATCATCGATTGTGTCAAACTCAATTGTGCACCAATATCGTTGGCATCGGCCGCAACACGGCAAGCTGCCGTAAGAGAAGAGAGCTGCTTGCTAACGCTCTTATACTCGGAAGCAATGTAAGGGACAACTGCATCACATACACTTGGGTTTATGAGGCAATGCGTGGGATCCATGTGAGTTGGTATTGGTTCCAAATCTCGTGGTCCAAGCCGGCGAGTGCCGGAAACTGCCCATGCGCGGGCATCGTCGAGCGGCCATTGTATAAACGCAGAGATAAGATACATTTCAGAGTCCAGCTGCCATGCCTGACGTACGCTCGGTATCGCCAGTTGGACGTCGGCTCCGTTCTCGATCCCGTCCTCGATCCCGTTCTCGATCCCGTTCACCAGCCCGTTCACCAGCCCGTTCACCAGCCCGTTCTCGATCCCGTTCTCGATCCCGTTCTCGATCCCGTTCTCGATCCCGTTCACCATCCCGTTCACCAGCCCGTTCTCCATCCCCACCCCAATCTTTGCTGCGCCAAGAAGCGGCAGCCAGGAGAGCAACTCCAATCCCCGCAGACTGTAGCGAGTGCCCGAGTTGTGCAAGAAGGATAAAAGGATATTATGAAGGATGGAGAACATGTGTTTGGTGCGAAGAAGAGGTTTGTTCCGTGTGCTCGGAGAAGTGGGGATTTCACGATGCTAAAACGTACAAGTGCTTGATATGTTTAGATGAAAGTTAGTAATAAAAAGGTCATTTGAATCAAATGACAAATGGACGGCTGCAATCTACAAGATGCCCGCGCACGAGCGGGATGTAGCTTGTCGATGTGCACAGTTTAATGTGCACAGTTGAATGTGCGAACCAAACCATGTCCATGCAAAGCGGATATCCAAGGATCTGGAGCTTTGACACGAAAGCACTGGTTTTCGGCTCCTTTACAGACTTCAAGCTCTCGTCCACCGATTACATACGTGACACAAACCAGTACAGTCAAGTGCCGAACTGTTTGGCCTACGACAATTTCTTCACGGAACCAGATACAAAAGGCAAAGTTATTACAATCGGATCGATTTTACAAATCGAGAGAGATGTGGCAAACTGGAGAATGACAAGTGTTGAGTTCAGAGAAGTTGCTACAGGATGGTACATGATGAAATTCTTCAAGGGGGAGGATGGGAGAAGGTGGTTACTCTTGAACGTTAGATCGAAAATTGGGTACAAATTAGGACTGTTCGAACAGAGGGAAATTTGTACAAAGAAGGAGAGCGATTTCCACCTGCGCGAGAGAGTGAGGAATGCATTGAAAGAGGAATGGGAATGGTTGCTTAAAAAAACAGGAGTTGGGGGGGGGGCGGAGCCGGTGATTGTTGACGTAGCAGCAGTATTGGATAGACTGATGGGTAAGGAGCTAAAGAATTACGAAGAGCAAGAAGGAGTGGAAGCATCGCCAACGCAAACCAAGCAACATAGACAACGGGTGTGGGAGGCATTCAGAAGAGAGATTCGTGATAGTGATGCATTGAAGATGGTATCTTGGACCTGGAATCCAGAGACCAAAAAATGCAAGATAAGAGTGGCCCTCAAATCGCTAGTGATCCACGCTTGCATGATCGCGACCGATCGAAACGAATGTCACAACCCAAAAAATATGAATACCATTGCCCAGGCTGTTGCCGATTTTGACCGGCTCCGGCGACACGTCCAGATGTCGGAGTGGTCTCGTATGTTGAAGAGGACACTGCCAGACGGCGAAAAAGGGCGTTACATGGACGTAGACATAGACAAACATGGCATGCGGTCAAACGTCGCGAAATTACGCATGTTCCCAGAACTGTGTTTGCCCGCCGGCGAGGCACCCGCACTGCAGACGTTGCGAGATTTAATTGCATCTTCTCCTAATGTCCATACAACACAGGATGCATTCGCTGTGGTAGAGCAACAGTTCGAACTAAGTTGCCAGGCATTCGGGGTAGAACGGCTCATACTCCCGGGTATGCGTTCTCCTCCTTCCCAATAAAGGAATAATATTTAGGTTTAATATTTAATCTTTCAGATGATAATAACAAACAGGACAGTAATGTGCGCGGGTACGATATTAGACACATTCCCGACTTCATCGGTAGCACAACAACCCGACACATGCCAATCCCGTTGGTTCGATGCAATGCAGCCGAAGGACCCCACGTGTTCATCCTACCCATACAACGGTGTGCCGGTTGCGAACAAGAATCAACAGTCGGATCCCAAGCACTTTGGCCATGGTTCGATAGCATGAGATACGAGAGCCACACAGCACAAGAAGGTTGTCGGTTCTATCAAAATTAAATAATCAGTTTTATTCGTATCGACGCCAGGCTAATCCATAAGTTGGCTCAATTCATCTTCGATATCAATAGACTCGGAACGAATTGCACACACCCACTCGCGAATTGTTTCGATATCGGTAGCCCCAACAATTCCAAAAAGGATATGGAGTTCAGGAATAGACTTGATGTATTCTCTGATTCTAGATCCAATTCCTTTATCCCCCAAACAAGCGTCCAGACAACCAGGGAAGGTGTCTTTTACCTTTTCAAGTGCAACCAAGATTAACTCCCTGTGTCGTACAGTATCCGCATAACGCTTGCAAAGTGCTTGTGTTAAGCGTTCTTCGACTTGTTGCTCGATGATACAAATCATTATCGGGGATGGGACATATATCCGCACCCAGCTACACTCCGCTGAAGTGAAATGCAAATCCGGAGTATTTTCCACAACCCATGCAACCTCATCTGGACATATTGGACTTAGTTTCCTTTTACGGTGTACCCCAGAAGCCAAACTATTCGATGCAAAATCTCTTTGAAAAGGATATCGATAGAGCCTACGTAGACTGTACAATCTTTGTCTCAAATCCCTTACTTTTCTCGATACTTCCCCTATTTCTCCATCGATTTCTACTCCGGGCTGTTTTACCACGTCTGCTCTGTACACCACGAGAGCTCCTTTTTGGTGGACAAACAACCATCTGTAGTGTTGATCTGAATAAGATGTCGCAATACGTCTCGGACCAAATATGTCAAACAGCTTCTTACTCGTACACAGTAGAAGGGCACACTCGCCCCAAGCACTCATTAGGCCGTGAAAATCAATGGAGCTCAGTGGACGGTATCCGATTGGCGTGTGACGGACAATAGAATCGAGTCCAATACTTGAAAACTGGTAGTATGCCATGTGCAGGATAGTTAGATCTATCCACGTTGATAGTAGAATTTCGCCTTTGCTAAGTCGGTGAGTCGCTTCCGAAACAGATTTGGGCATGTCAAAAATCGTCCTTCTCACAATCAAGCATCGATCGATAGGTATATACCTTATGTTTGGGCTACCCGCGCACCGGTAGACCAACTACCCGTGCACCGGTAGACCAACAAGCACTCAACTAAACACCCCCATGACTAACCTGATCACACCTTCTATCTTGATGTTCTGGTTTCTTGATGCCACGGACAAGAGAGAAATAGAATCATTGAAAGAAGCATACATGTACACCGAGTGTCTCGAAAATGCAATGGACAGATACTTATCCTATTCGTTTGAGAAGCAAGTTTTGCTCAAAGCGAATATGCCAGCTACTGTTCAGGAGGAATTCGAAGTCGTGGTGAATCAATTTCGTGGAAAAGAAGAATAAAGTAAATAACAAGATAACACCCTCACCCTCTCATCACTCTAACCCCCTTGTCAGCCTCTTGGCAAATGGACAGGGTGGGCAGGGTGGACAGGGGTATTTGTGACTTGGAATAAATATTCTATATCTCCACAGTAGAGGTCCTGCAGAGCTTTAAGTTATTTTTCATAAAAAAGTTTCAATTTTAAATACTTGCACGGATACACTCCTTGAATAAACCCTGAGTAATTCTCTTTATCCACTTGTTTTCCCGGAGATACCTCTGATGGCCTGGGCGAGACAACGCAGATGCTTTGCGTTTTTTTTGAATTCGACAGGGTTCGTCGGGAGGGAACCACTTTCCTTCCTTCTGTAGTACTCTTTCGCTGCGACACACGCAGCCTCGTCGTCGATGCGTTGTTGTTTGTCCATTTTCCGCTCGTAATCCGCCATTCGTGGGTCCGCCACCCTTCGCCTCGTCTCTGCCACTCGCCTTTGCTCAGTCGGTGAGTCGCTTCCGAAACAGATTTGGGCATGTCAAAAATCGTCCTTCTCGCAATCAAGCATCGATCTATAGGTATGTACCTTATGTTTGAGCTACCCGCGCACCGGTAGACCAACTACCCGTGCACCGGTAGACCAACAAGCACTCAACGAAACACCCCCATGACTGACCTGATCACACCTTCTATCGTTGTGCGTTACCCCGCCCAGCTCGCAATGCGCCCAAGAGAGGGACTTCCCATCCAGTTTGGTGACCCGACCGCGGCACTGCACAGGATCGTAAACTCGATCGCAGCCAACTACAACGTACCTGCATCGGTTGTGGACCTGGAGCGGCAAGCGGATGCGATGATGTTGGACCCACTGGACGACTTAAGAGATTTTGTCCACAAAATTCAGAGAGGTGAATGGGGGAGCCCAGTTGAGCTCTACAATATGAGATATTGTGGGGAAAGGGGAGCACTTTGTTTCGAATCAGTAAGGGCAGTTACAAATGCTCAGGTGGAAGAAGTAGTAAGGCGATTGCGGATGTTGGTGTGGCTCGATCCGTCGATTGTTGCAAACTCAGGGGCGAGAGGCAAGGACCCTCCACCGTTTGTGGACGTGGGACACATACGAGGAGAATGCGGAGTATTGATAAAATGGTGTCCCCACTGGGTCGGCATGATAAACCATGTGAAGTATAACAAGGTGTCGGTTCGGGTATCGGAGTGGATCACTGGAGTGAGAAGGCTTGCCCAAAATGTGGCGAGATTGGGTTATGTTGACACGAATGGTTCGATGAGCGTCAAAGATGTCGAGCATTGTGTGTTCTGGGAGAGGACCGATGCAACGCCACGCCAGGACGCGTGGACTGCGTTTTCTGGTTCGACGGGAGAGAATGTAGGAGAAGAAGAGGTGTAAATATGAATAAAGTAAATAACAAAATAACACCCTCACCCTCTCACCACTCTAACCCCCCTGTCATGCTCTTAGCAAATGGACAGGGTGGGCAGGGTGGACAGGGTGGACAGGGCGGACAGGGTGGGCAGGGTGGACAGGGCGGACAGGGCGGACAGGGCGGACAGGGCGGACAAGGCGGACAGGGGTATTTGAGACTTGGAAAAAAATATTCTTTTCCAGGGAGACCATGCAAAAGATCTGTCGTGAGCTCGTCCACCATGTAAATAACACAATGACCAATAGGTCATTCTCAGCCCACAGATTACGTGTTGACCTGAATCTGTGGTCTGAGCATGGCCCATGGGTTACTATAGAAAAGTCAATTAGACTATATCTTGCCTCACGACACTTTTGCTATTAAACCACTTTTGCAAATTCGAGGCCACTTTTGAAAAAGTGAAAAAAGGCTCTAAAAAGTAATAGCATAATGTCGTGAGCTCGTCCACCATGTAAATAACACAATGACCGATAGGTCATTCTCAGCCACATATTACTTGTTGACCTGAATCTGTGGTCTGAGAATGACCCACGGGTTACTATAGAAAAGTCAATTAGAGTATATCTTGCCTCACGACACTTTCGCTATTAAACCACTTTTGCAAATTCGAGGCCACTTTTGAAAAAGTGAAAAAAGGCTCTAAAAAGTAATAGCAAAAATGTCGTGAGCTCGTCCACCATG
>MDSX01059482.1_pt1 | contig 11391 bp, 13 predicted proteins | sample 811141 | NCBI WGS metagenome assembly MDSX01 (sample SAMN05326642, study PRJNA326480) | marine metagenome | isolation source: seawater | place: Atlantic Ocean: South East | collected 2010
AACAAGTGTTTTAAAAAATCTTGACGCGATAAAGAAAAATTATTTACGAGTAATGTGGTTTTTAAAACTTAAATTTCAACTATTTAGCATCTTTGAAGTTTCTAAATGCGAGAGAAAATAAAAAAAACAAAACCACGACTGCGGCCTCCATGCCAATCAAATAAAAGGGCCATTCGCCTTGAACAAGTGGGTGATTAACTGGTGGTGGCTGATTGACATACCAGTAATTTGAACCGAGGCCCGCATTGATTACCATCATTATAAACCCAGCAATATTTGTTATCAATATCGTGCGCCAAAAAGTGCCAGAGGGGAGCCTTTCTCCTCCTCGAGCCATAAGATAGATGGGAACTAGAACCACAAAGCTGTGTGCCAGGTAAAACTGAAGGATATATGGCCATGTGGGCTCTGACGATAAGGCGGGAGTGAGGAATGCTTGGATCCCTCCGAGGGGGCCCCAAAAAACAAGGATGGGAAAAAGCTTGCGAACATCAAAAGCCAGAAAGGCAAAAAGCATCAACTGGCTAATCCCACACATGTGCAACGGCAGGCTTTCTTGAAGTGTAAATGTTCCATCAGAGATCGAAGACACCCAGTAAAATGCTTGATTTAAAAGGATTATAATTCCTAAAGCCTTTTTCCACTGTGCCCATTTTTCGGCCCCTACCTTCGGTGCGAAAAAAAACAAGAAGAGCGCCATCAACGTTAAAACAGCAAACCCTACAAACCAGAAAAAACTTCCAACCTCAATGGCGGTCATCTTTAATGGTTCCATTTCTTAATATTTTTGATTCTTTTCACCTTTTAGTATGCTTCTCCAAAAAATTCCCGTTAATACAAGGTAGTGGGCCGTTCCAAATAAAATAAAGCCGATAAGATAATATGGCCAGTCCCCTATAATCATCGGGTTTTCTACAACTGGCGCCTGGCACAAGAACATATAATTTCCTCCCGTTAGATAGTTTACAAACCCTACTGGGATCATAAGTAGAAGATTAAGGGTCAATACTTTTAACCACGTCCATCTTCCAATGCGCATACCATGAATGAAGAAATAGTATAATGGGATAATGATAATTCCACCATGAACAATGTAATATTCAATGAACATATAAGTGGTTTCTCCTGAAGTAAGCTCTGGTGTCAGTAGAGAGTAAAATCCCCCCACAATTCCCCAGAAGAAAAGGGGATAAAATGCCCAGCGAACTCCAAAAGCTAAAAGTAAAATGCTTAACATCCTGCTAAAGCCGCAAAGGTGGAGCTCAAGATTGTCCATAAAATTCCACAGGTTCTCTTGAACGAGATGAAAATGTTTGCCAATTAAAAGAACGATCAATGCAATTCCCCATATTTTTTCAAATACAGATCTCTGACTCTTATTGAAAAATTTAACGGCAGCGAAGACTATCAATAAATAAATGGCAAAAATTCCAATACCAATTAGCCATTCTTTGGAAAATGGCTCATATACCGCATGTTCTATTTGTAAAAAATTCATGTCTTTCAAATGCTTAGGCGACGTGAATGTATAAAAGTATTTTGAACTAGAAGTTTGGTTTGCGTTTTTCGATAAAAGCTTTTGTTCCTTCTGTAAATTCTGCAGAACCAAACCTTTCTCCAAATTCATTGATTTCAGAATCAAAACCATCACCCCCTTCTAAAGTCGTATTTACGACCCTTATTATGGCGGCTTGGGCATCTCCGGAATTTTTTATGAATGAGTTCGCCATTTTCAAACTTTCAACCATTAATGCTTCCGGGTCGCAAACCTTATTTACCAAGCCATATTTTTCTGCTGTTTCTGAATCTATCATTTTGGCAGAAAACATCATCTCCAGCGCTCTGCCCTTGCCAATGAGTTGGACAAGCCTCTGAGTTCCTCCATAGCCAGGGATCACCCCCAGGGAGGATTCGGGTAAGCCCATTTTTGCACGGTTTGAAGCTAATCTTACATGGCAGGCCATCGCAAGCTCAAGGCCGCCCCCAAGGGCAAATCCATTAATTGCCGCTATATATGGCTTTGACGCATTAGATATTCTATTAAAAAGAGAAGTGTGGCCTTTGGCGGAAAGCACTTTGCCCTGCTCCTTGTTAAAATCCTTAAACTCTGTAATATCTGCTCCTGCAACAAAGCTTTTTTCTCCTTCACCTGTAAGAATAACAGCTCTCACCTCATCATTCCCGTCAAGAAATTCAACAGCTTGGTGTAGCTCAAAGATCATCTCTTTATTCAATGCATTCAGCGCTTTTGGGCGATTCAATTTTAATGTGGCTATTCTATCCTGAATTAATAGATTTAAATGACTGAATTTCATACTTTTATTTTGGTATTTAAATTTGCCCGGATTGGGATATCATTTTATCAAATATACCTAACGATAAACCGCCTGTGAAAAAACTTATTCAACGATGGCTTCAAGACAAAATAGGAATTGGCCAAAATAGAGATCAAATAAAAATTTTAGAAAATAAAATTGCGTCATTATCACTTCTATTCGAGTGGTCATCTGGTCCTTTAATTCAGATCCCATTGAACTTAATCGAAAAAACTAAAGAATCGCTTAAAGAAAACTATCACTCTGTGAATTTCCAAATTAACAGAAACGATCCAATGTTTCGCTATCCTTTGCAGGTTCAAGGGGCCTTGCCTCTTAAAATCCTTCAAGAATACTTTTACACCGGGGCTGAGGCGGCTGATTACATTTATAAACAGGCACCGAACGCAAAAAATATTCTTGACTTTGGTTGCGGCTATGGACGAGTTAGTCGGTTTTTAAAAATTTGTTTCCCAGATGCGAAACTTCTGGTTAGTGACCCGAAAAATTCTGCGATAGATTTTCAAGTCAAAAATTTAAATACTATTTCTGACGATAACAGCCCTGTCGATTTAATCTTTGCTGGAAGTGTATTTACGCATCTACCGAAAAATCTTTTCCAAAAAACTTTACATCAATTAATGAAACGACTTAACTCAGGGGGGTGCCTGATACTAACCCTTCATCCATTCATTGATAATGACTTTTCTATTTACCCATATACTGAAGAGAGCACGCTGACTGGCCTTGAAGACCCAATAGATAGTGAGGTCTATGGTTCTGTTTATTGCTCAAAGGAGTTTTTTGAGTTTTGCGTGTATTCTCACGTTGAAGGAAATAAATATGAGTGCTCTTTTGATAATTCATCATCTTATGGGGGGACCCAGCAGTATATAATACTGAAATATATTAAGCACTAAAGCTCAACAAGTGGTAAAGAAAAAATGAATTCTGTTCCATCTCCACTCGTGGAATCCACCCAGATTCGACCCTGAAAGGATTCAATTATTGTCTTCACAATCGCTAACCCTAAGCCTGTTCCTCTTGATTTTGTCGTGAATTGAGGAACAAAGATCCGTGCTCGTAGGTCTGGATCTATTCCGATTCCGTTATCCCGAACAAATAAAATAGCATTTTCATCATCCTCACGGATCCCAAATGAAACGAGCGGCTTCCTTGTTCTGGGAACGGATTCAAATGCATTATTCAACAAGTTGTTTAGTACACGCAGTAGTTGATTCTGGTTTGCTAAAACAAGATATTTTCCTGACTCTGGAACAAGGAGAGTTGCGTTTGGATAGGCGGCAGCACATTCCCTTAAAAGCTCCCTTAGGTCAATTTCTTTTCGATTCTCAGAAGAAATATTCGTTAGTTGACTAAAGTCCCCAGCGACCTGAGCCATTGCATCAATTTGTGCTAACATTCCTTCTGAAAATTCCTTTATGGATTCTTTTGTTTGATCTTGTGCCTTTAAAGCATGCATTTGGGTCATCAATCGCATTGGTGTTAGTGGGTTTTTTATTTCATGCGCGACCTGTTGCGCAATCTCTTTCCAGGCGCTTTCTTTTTCTGCTTGAGCTAAGGCTTTTGCGTTTTTTTCAACAACATCAATCATTCTGTTATACTCGCTTACCAACTTCCCTATTTCGTCTTTAGAGGTCCATTTAACTTTTGGGTCACCACCTTTTGCCGAACTTCTCATGGCGACCGAAACGGCCTCAAGGCCCCTAGTAATACTTTTTGATAGGAGGTATGCAAACAGTGTGGCAGAGAGGAAAAGGAGCCCGTTTAAAAGAGCTAACGAGCGGTAAAATTTCTGATCCTTTAATGGTAAATTCACGCCATCACTGTAAGGAACAACCATTACGGCTAAGGGAATTTCATTAGAGCCTTTTATTTCAGATGCATACATCAATACCTCTTTAGCGTCAACTGATTTTAAAAGAACTGCCTCATCGCGTTGATAATTTAAATCGTCAGGAAGCTGGGGTGGAAATGTGACTACTTCATCTAACTCTGAGCTAGAACTCTTTAATAAATCTCCTGACATAGAGTACAAGGCAACATCCATATTGTGAATATCTGCAATGGCAGATAGCTCCGAATCAAAAACATTTAAAGCATCTTCTCGACTTTTCAAGTCATCGATATTTCTCTCAAGCTCACGAGAAAGGTGAGCTGCTATTGCCTTTTCTTTTCTAGCTAACCGCTCACGCCGATACTCGTTTTTTTCTTCTTTAAAGTATAATTCTAAAATTTTCATAGATGACCCAAAGCCAATTAAAACAAGGGTCAGCATCGCCAGCAGTATTCTCGCGGGAAGATTTATAATTGGTAAACGAAAAGAAAGGGCCATTCTAAATAATCGGTTTCAAAAGACAATGATAACCACAAAAAGACAATAAATGAATTGAAAAAAACTTATATCAACTGTTTAAGGCTTCTGCTCCGCCCACAATTTCTAATATTTCATTGGTGATGGCGGCTTGACGGGCTTTATTATATTTTAATTTCAAATCATCTCTCATGTTTGTGGCGTTATCTGTCGCCTTATGCATAGAGGTCATTCTCGCTCCGTGTTCCGAGGCTTGGGAATCTAATAAAGCCTTATAAACCTGAGTTTTTATACTTAGAGGTATTAATTCTTCAAGCAGCTTTTCCTGATCTGGCTCATAAATATAATCCGCTACTTCGTTTTTTTCCAGCGGGGCTTCAGCGAATGGCAGAAGTTGCTCTTCTTGCAAGACCTGAACAGCAGCATTTCGAAATTGATTATACACCATAATTACTTTGTCATACTTGCCCGATAAGTAACTTTCCATCACAGCTTGCGCAACCTCCTCCGCTCCTTCAAACGGAACGCCGTTTACCACTTCGATGTTCTCACCTTCAACTTTTCCTGTTTTAGAGAGAAGGTCTCTTGACTTTTTTCCGATAGCGAAAAACTTTACTTCCAAACCTTCCTTTTCTAATTTTTGAGATAAAGCAATTGACCTCTTTATTACAGAAGAGTTAAAAGCGCCACACAGACCTCGATTCGCTGTTAGCGACAAAATCAGAACCCTATTCTGTTTTCTTTCCTTTAAAAAAGGATTTTCCGATGAATCTACAGCAGCAGAAACATTACTCATTAAAAGAGTTAATTTTTGAGAGTAAGGCCGCATTTGAACAATTGCATCTTGCGCTCTTTTGAGCTTTGCCGCAGAGACCATTTTCATGGCAGATGTTATCTGCATCGTGCTAGATACTGATGTGATTCGGGTGCGAAGATCTTTTAAATTAGCCATTATTCTCGTTTATTCTTCTTCAAATTAGTTGGTATATGCCGGAATAATCTCTCTCGCTGCTGACTCTATCTTATCTATTTCCATTTTACTCCATGACCCTGCTCTTAGCGCATCTAAAACATCTTGGTGTTTGTTTTGCATAAACTCAATAAATGCATTTTCAAAAGGCTTTATTTTGTCAACTGGAATCTGATTTAGGAGTCCTTTTGTCCCAATAAAAATTATTGCAACTTGTTTTTCGACACTCATTGGAGAATTTACCGCTTGTTTAAGGATCTCTACATTTCGTCGACCTTTATTAATAACATTCATCGTGGCAGCGTCTAAGTCTGAACCAAACTTAGCAAACGCCTCAAGCTCACGATATTGTGCTTGGTCTAGTTTTAGTGTTCCCGCCACCTTTTTCATGGGCTTAATTTGAGCTGATCCTCCTACTCGGGATACTGAAATCCCAACATTAATTGCTGGTCTAACTCCAGAATTAAATAGATCTGCTTCTAAGAATATTTGTCCATCCGTAATCGATATTACGTTTGTTGGTATGTATGCAGAGACGTCTCCAGCTTGTGTTTCAATAATAGGTAGTGCTGTTAATGAACCACCGCCCTTTACAATCCCTTTTAAAGATTCTGGAAGATCGTTCATTTGAGATGCAATTTTATCATCCGATATGACTTTTGCTGCTCTTTCTAAAAGTCTTGAGTGTAAATAAAATACATCTCCTGGGTAGGCTTCCCTTCCTGGAGGGCGACGAAGCAATAAAGACACCTCCCGATAAGCAACTGCTTGCTTAGATAAGTCATCATAAATAATTAGCGCTGGACGCCCCGTGTCTCTAAAATATTCTCCGATAGCGGCACCTGTAAAGGGTGCATAAAACTGAAGGGGCGCAGGGTCCGCTGCGTTTGCTGCGACGATTGTTGTGTAAGCCATAGCGCCCTTTTCTTCTAAGTTCTTAGCAAGTGCGGCTATTGTCGATCCTTTTTGACCAATTGCAACGTAAATACAATAAACAGGCTCACCTTTATCATAAAACTCTTTTTGATTAATGATCGTGTCTATAGCAACCGTTGTTTTACCTGTTTGCCTGTCTCCAATAATCAACTCTCGCTGACCTCTTCCGATTGGAATCATTGCGTCTATCGCTTTAATTCCTGTTTGCAGAGGTTCATTAACCGGCTGGCGATAGATTACTCCTGGAGCTTTCCTCTCAAGCGGCATGTTATACTTTTTTCCATCAATTGGACCCTTTCCGTCAATTGGGCTTCCTAATGTGTCAACAACTCGGCCCAACATCCCTTCACCAACATCAACAGAGGCAATGACGCCTGTTCGCTTGACAGTTGATCCTTCTTTGATACCTTCCGCCGGACCCAAAAGAACAATTCCTACATTGTCTTCTTCAAGGTTTAAAACAATTCCCCGGAGCCCTGTTTCGAACTCCACGAGTTCGCCAGATTGAGCATTTTCCATACCATAAGCGCGGGCAATTCCGTCACCTACCTGAAGTACAGTTCCTACTTCCTCAAGTTTAGCATCGGATGAAAATCCGGATAGTTGTTGTCGCAAGATTGCTGAAATCTCTGCAGGTTTTACGTCTGCCATAATTTTATTTTTTAAAAGTCAGCTATATATGAATTCTTATTAAATTCCCGCTTCAATTGACTTAGTGCCTCTGACGCGGATGCATTTATTTGTTGATCACCCACACGCAGTGTAAATCCACCTATAAGTTCAGGGTCAACGGTTTCTTCAAGCACTATGCTTGATGCGTTTTTAAATTTTAAGAGAGCTAATAAGCGCTCTTTCTGGCTCTCCACCAAAAGTGTTGGAGATGAGATTTGGGCTTTAATAATTTTATTTTCAATGAAATATTGAGAAATATACTTTTTTAAAATATCTTCCAGATGTCCTTCTCTACCGTGCCTAATCAAAAGATTGACAAAGAGATTGGTAATTTCACTTAATTCGTTTTCCAGAGCCGCCTTGAACGTTTGAATTTTTTGCTCAGGTTTAATAATTGCACTTTTTAAAAAGTTTCTAAAATCTCGGTTTTCATCGATAATCATTAATAGTAAATCACTATCTCTTTTAACATCTTCCATAATCCCCTTTTCCCGGGATATGTCCAACAGAGCTTTTGCGTAACGAATAGAAGCGCGAATTGATTTCATATGTTAATTTAGTTTAACCTCATCCATCGCACGATTTACCATTTCTTCTTGAGAAGTTGGATCTTTTAACTCTGAGCGCAAAACTTTTTCTGCCATGTCAATTGCCAGCTTTGCAGCTTGATTCTTAACCTCCGTCATTGCCGCAAGCTTCTCATTGTTAATTTGCTCCCTGGCAGAGTCTAAAACTTTTGAGGCCTCCATTTTGGCAAGTTCTTTGGCTTCTGAAATCGTGTTTTCTTTGATTTCCCGAGCCTCTTTCATTATCTGGTCTCTTTCTGCTCTGGCCTCCTTAAGTAAGTCTTCATTCGAAGACTTTAAAGACATTAAGTCTTTTTTTGCCTTTTCAGCAGCTTCTAAAGCCCCATCAATAGCCTCTTCTCGCTCTTTTACCGCATTTAAAATTGGTTTCCACGCAAACTTTGTGAGTACAAAAAGTAAAAGCATGAAAGTGATGGTCGTCCAAAAAAGAAGTCCAAATCCTGGCGTTACTATATCCATAGCGTTTTATTTAATTAAAAAAGTAAACTTAAATTAAAGTCTCCCCGTAACCAACGTTCGGGGTGACTTTAAACTTTTTATTTTAAAAGCGATACTACTATACCAAATAATCCCGCTCCTTCTACAAGGGCTGCGGTAATAATCATATTCGAAGAGATTTTGCTGGTCGCTTCTGGGTTTCTTGCAATCGCATCCATGGCGTGTCCACCAATCTGTCCAATGCCAATGCCAATACCAATAACTGCGAGTCCTGCTCCAAGTGCTGCGATACTTCCGGTCATAATTTTAGGGTTTTGAGGTTAAATTTATAGTTAATGTTTATTATTTAATGATGTTCTTCGTGAAGGGCTGCCCCTATGTATAATGCTGTAAGTAAGGTAAAAATGTATGCCTGAAGCGCTGTGACTAAAATCTCTAAGACAGAAATAAAAAGAGTCAATAATACAGACACCGGGCTTACCAAAACTGTTTCAAAAATAAAAATTAATGAGATCAAGCTTAAAACAATTATATGTCCTGCTGTAATGTTTGCAAACAAACGAATCATTAAAGAAAAAGGCTTTGTGAAGATTCCTATAAATTCAACCACTGCCAAAAGAGGTTTTACAGCAACAGGAACGCCTGGCATCCAAAAAATATGGGCCCAATAATTTTTATTTCCATTGAAGTTAGTCACGATCATTACCACCAAGGCTAATACCATAGTTACGGCAATGTTTCCAGTTAAGTTGGCCCCTCCTGGGAAAATAGGGATAAGGCCTAAGACATTATTTATCCAGATAAAAAAGAAAAATGTTAACAACAATGGAACAAATCTCTTGTAGTGTTTTCCAATATTATTTTTTGCAATTTCATCGCGAACAAAAACCACTATTGGCTCCATAAATGCAGCGATTCCTTTTGGTGAGGAGTGGCCTTCTTGTTTCTTGTAGAACCGAGCCATCGACAAAAAGAGCCATAAAATTAAAATAGCACTGAGTATTAAAGATGCCACGTTCTTTGTTATCGAAATGTCAATGGGTTTAGCATTTTCTACAACATGAGATTCTTTGTTGACGTTTACGAAAGCACCATGGCTATTTGACGAACTTGAGGCATAATAAATTTTTTCATGGTAGTTCACGAGGCGATGTCCCTGGGCTTCCACAACATGTTTCCCCTCATAATCGTGGTGAAAGGCTGAAGACAAAAATGTAACTAAACCTTTTTCCGTGTATAGTATTACAGGTAACGGAACACTTACCGAATGACCTTTCCAATCAAATAAATGCCAACCATGGCTATCAGAAATATGATGCATTATGTCTTCCGTTGGGTCATAGGAATCTTCACCTTTTGAAGTGGATGATTCTACCTCAACACTTTTCGTCTCTGCAATATCTCCTTTCGCCTGAATTAAGAGAGATGTAAAGAAAAAAAGTAAAAAAAAGAAGATTTGGTTTTTCAAAATTTGACTTTTCAAAATGCGGTGCAAAGATACTCTCCGCATCTTAAAAATCCTACTATTTCTTGACCCAAGAAATAGCGATTATTGATTCCAATATTAAGCAATAAAAATAAGCTCCTACAAATTCAAGACTTAGCTGACGAAAATTCTCTTTTTCGCCAATAATAATGGGAAGGGCCACTATTGCAACGCCCAATAGCATACGAATTAACCCTCCAAATAAATAAACAGATGAAAACTTTCCAGGTCTTGATTTGTCCATAGATTTTGCTACCCCAAATAAGCTTATTCCTGTTCCCGCCCAGTATATGTCTCCCAACCAGTATGGCTCACCAAGGCCTGATGTTTGGAATGCTATGAAATGAAAAAAAAACATTAAGCCGTAGCCAATAAATATTTTAATCAACCACGAGTTCATTTATTAATTTTTTGAGCTTGATAGATAATCCAAATGAGAGATAGAATTGTAAACAATAATGATAAAAAAATAGTTGCCCATTGAGTTTTGGGGCCCGACCATCTATTGGCTTCCTCATCTATCAAATAACCCAAATACGTACCCAACGAAATGAATACTGCCATTTGAATTCCCATTCCTGAAAACTTGAGTATGTTTTTCATAAAACCTTCATCAAGCGGCAGAAGCTTTTGACTGCTCGTCTGGCTTAGAAATTGGAGTGGCTAAAGCAGACTTGCCATTATTCATCGTACATGTTCCTGAAAATTGTGCCCCTGTTTCAACAGAGAGCTTCCCTGTATGCATTTCTGCCTGAACGTTAGCGGATTGAGAAAAAGTTGTCAATCCTTTGATCTCTAGCTTGCCAATAACACGGCCTGATATAGTTGCTTCTGAAGCTTTTACATTACCATCGATTGTTCCTGTTGGTCCAACGACAAGCTTACCGCCAACCGTCATATTACCCTTAACCTGTCCATCAACACGAATGTCTCCAGGTGAATTTATATGGCCTTGGATAGTTGTTCTCTCAACAACTCTGTTGTGCTCGCCGGCCGTTTCTGTTTTTCGATTTGTGTTCATCATTTTAGTCCATATACATTTTTCACAAAGCTTTGATAGCCTTCAATATCTTTTTCCGTGTAAAAATGAGAAAAATTTTGCAGTGTTACGGGCCAATATTCAGCTGAATATGGTTTTAAAAATTGTGTTACCCCGTCTGCGCGCATCAGCTTTGTTCTGTAACCTATTGCCTCACTGGCATTTTTAAACCCGTCGACCAATATAATTTGTGCTAATTCTCCCAAGGGAAGAGGCCTAATGCTCATGGGTTTTCCTGTGAAGTATTTTTGATGAAAACGAGCTAATGCGTTTCTGACGTCGTTTGGGCTCCCCTCTGTACTGAGAATAATCATTAATTGATGACGAATGTCAAGGGATTCAACATAGGGGCTTAGCTTAACCTCTTTATTAGTTTTTACACTTTGAAGAGCCATTTTTATATTCCCAGCAGCAATAGATTGCGCCGTTCCGGGAAAGGTTTTTTCCACTTTTGAAAGTGCTTCTAAGTAATTCTCAACACCCCCTTCACCGCCGGCGGCATGAGCTTCAATGAGGGCCGCTTGGGGAGCTTCACTTGAACTCCACAAAGTCTCTTGGTAAAGCGTTTTTAGAGATTTCCAATCTCGATTTTTATATAATTTCATGAGAAGGC
>MDSX01081428.1_pt1 | contig 11390 bp, 5 predicted proteins | sample 811141 | NCBI WGS metagenome assembly MDSX01 (sample SAMN05326642, study PRJNA326480) | marine metagenome | isolation source: seawater | place: Atlantic Ocean: South East | collected 2010
ATGGTTGAGATTATGAACGTGTACACACCCGAGCTCGCCAAGTCGTTCGGCAAAGATGGTGGCGAGGGATGGGCAATTTTGTCTAGGTGCATGGTGGCGCCTTCACCTTCGGCCGTTCGTACTGCGGCGTTCAACCTGATATCTGGTGAATTCGTCGCCGCGTTAAATAGCGGGCCGAAATCACAGCTGCTCAAGATTTTGTTCAGCGCCGTGAATGCCGATACTGACGACATTTCGAGACGTGAAGCGCAAAATGCCGTCGACGCGCTGACGATTGACGCCAAGGATGTCGTTAAGACGTTGAACGCTGCGTTAGCTGACGCACCGACAGCGCCGCCGTCAAAGAAGAAAGGTAAAAAGGCGGACGATGACGCACATTCGAGTCTCTCGCTCGGCTCGAGCGAAACTACGCAAGCAGCGGCTACTTCGCTCGAAGTGCTGGCGTGGAAGCTTGACAAGACCGATAATCTCGACACGCTTGTCGAGCCGTGTCAAAACTTTCTAGAGGCGATGATGAATGATGCGGCTGCGCGAGCTAAAGCTCGCGAGACGATGGACGAAGACTCAGACTTTGAGGAGTCAGACGACGACGAGGCAGGTGTTGCTGCAGGAGGTTATCTCGAAGCGCTCGCTTTGCGTACATTGGAGTCTCTCGCGCTCGCAAAAGTCGGTGGGAAACAGTGGAACGTTCCGCTTATCATTCGCGCCGTTCGCGAGGTAGACGAAGGCGCTGCGCGAAGCGCAGCGCTTGCGTGCTTGGCACAAATTGCGCACACGAAACCGGAAGCGGTCCTGAGTCATGTGTTTGACATCGGATCTGCTTTATCCGCTCGTGCCGCTGCGAACGACGACGTACTGTCTCAACGCGCTTTAGAGAGTGCGCTCGTTGCCGTCGTTCCGGTGTGGTTGCAAAGTGGTGAATCGCTAATGAACGTCGTCAGCAGGCTCATAGATTCGCTGCCTCATGCGCCCACACGTCGACGTGCTCCCATTTGTGCGGCGCTTGTTCGTGCGGCACCCCCTGGCGAGGCGCTTCCGGCGATTATCTTGAATTTGATACGCCGTTCAAAGTCTTTGGAATCGTCTGCTCGAGAAGCGCGAGCTCCATACGCCGCCGCAGTGGATACCTCTGACCTACCTGTTGCCGATGACGATGCATGGGTCGCGGAATTACTCGACGCGCTACTCGTTCGCGAAACCCCGATTTCTGCGGTGAACGCACTCGTGGACGCGCTCAAGGTACGTACGACTCGATCGCAAAATAGTTTTCAGCGCCGCTCGTGTCGTGTTTGGTTTTCGATGATGAAAGATTCATTGTGTCAGGATTCTGATTCCATTGATGAGACATACGAATCTGCTGCTTTCCTTCTGAGAAATCGCTCGTACGCGATTTGCCACGAGCGTGACACCATGAAGCCGCGACTAACCTACTTTTTCGACTTGTCAGGAATCTGCTTCTGAGGGAGGGCGTATTGTGCGCATGTGCGCCGAGTCCGCCGCCAAGCATCTCTCTTCGCCTCGATTCGTTCGTGCGCAACAACGTCCGATGGATCAGGATGAGAAAGCAGGCCTTCAAAGGGGTTACGCCGCGTTAGCTGAGTCCGCTATTGTGCTCTTGCAATCGGTGGGAGTTAATGATGGCACGCCGTCAGAGAAATCAAAATCTCCAGGTAAATCTCCAGCGAAACTTGCGGCAAAGGCGGAGGCGAGCGGACAAAGTCTGTTGAGCGCGCTCAACGGCTTGCTGGCTTCGGGTCCATTCTTGAGCGCGTTGACACCATTACTCGATCATAAGGAAGGGCGCGTCCGTCGAAAGGCGCTCACACTCGTCACCGAACGTCTACAAAACGCGAGTACCGAAAGTACGGAAGAAGATGATGTGGAGACGCAAGCGGGTATCGCGTTGATCGAAGAGCTTTCAGCGTTGATTCAGTCCAAGAGCGTGACGACGTCACAGGCAGCGCTCATGGCTCTAGAAGCTGCTGCTGTGCGTTTCAGCGTCGCACAAGCGGCGACGAAGCCCTTGTTGTCTGTGGTTCCCGCCGTCATCTCGCAGCTGGAAGGGGCGTCAGCTACGCTTAAAGCGTCCGCGGCGCTGTCGTTGGCGACGCTTTCAAAGATCTTGGGTGTTCGTATGGTCGCTGTCGTCAACACTGCGATACCAGCACTTCTTAAGACTACATTGGCGAGCGCAGACGCGCTTCATGGCAACAGCGATGTGGGAGAGCTCGTGCTCGTTGCGCACTCGTGCCTAGCTGCGCTGCGCATGTTCGTCAAGCACGTAGCCGGATTTATTTCACCCTTTCTCGGAGACATCATCAAGGTCGCGTTGCACCCAGCAATGGTGCCACAGTGCGATGGCGAAGCCGGCACAGAAGCGGGTGAGACGAAGGCTTTACATGATTTAGCGTTGGAGCTTCGCGGAGAATTACCAGACGTCGTCGAGCTCCGATTGCTCATTCGGCCACTGGTGGAATCTTGGGACTCGTGCTTAACTTACGGCGGCGAAGACGGCGCGGCGTCGTGCGCGTCGCTCCTCGAAATCATCGCCGCCGCCGGCGATTCTGCAAAGGCGACGAACGCACACAGACAGCAATTATTCAGCATAGTACTACGCGCGCTCGATATCAGGCGTGATGCGCCGGTGGGCGCCCCCGAGAAGGCTCTTGACGTCATCGAAGGTAAAGCCGTCGACGCTTGTGTCGCCTTGGCGCTCAAGTGCACCGAAAGTGAATTCTTGCCGTTTTTCCTGCAGTGCGTCGAGTGGGCGCGCGCGCGTTCTGGCGAAGCCGATGTCACCCGCACACGTCTCGCCGCGCTCTTCAGGCTCGCCGCCGCGCTCGCGGACGAGCTTCGCGCCGTCTTCGTGCCCTTCTTCCGACACTTGCTCGATCTTGCGGCTGCGGCGCTGGACGTCGCCGCCGATCCAACGAGCTCGGGGAAAAAGAAGCGCAAGAGCGTGAACGCCGAGAGTTTGTCAGAACACGATATCTGGCGCATGCGAAAGTGGACGCTCGCCGCTCTGAGACGTTGCTTCCAGTACGACAACGTCGGATTCATCGAGTCGAACCGTTTCAACTCGCTCTATCCGATGGTGGTCGAGCAGCTCAAGGCGGCGCCACCGTCGGATTCCGACGAAGACGACTACGACACGTTCATGCGCGAAGGTTCGTTCGGTGTTGAAGCAGTCGGTGCGTGCGCGTCGCTCCTCGCCGCGGCGCCCGATGACGCTCACTGGAAACCGTTGCACCGCGCAGTGCTCATGTGTTCGCGCGACTCGAAGATCCGTACTCGCGTCTTGAGCATCATGACGATCGAACAAATCGTCGACAAGCTCCAAGAGGAATACTTGCAGCTCTTACCGGAGGCCATTCCGTTCTTGGGCGAGCTCTGCGAAGATATGGAGCCCGAAATCGAAAACCTCTCCAGGGCGTTGACGAAGAAGCTCTCGAAACTCAGCGGCGAAGACTTGAAGACGCTCATGACGGATGGTTTCACCCCGAAAGCGAAGAAGAACGCCGACGAAATCGCCGACGACGAACACGACTCGGACTAGACCACCGATTCTCTCACCTCCTAGCTTCCGCGGCGATGTAAGCGATCGAACAAACAACCGCGCGAATTCGCCGCGACTCCAGGCGCCTTTTTGAAAAACCGTTAACGATGTCTAAAGTTAGTTCGCGGCATTACGCCGACCGCGACGCCATCGCGCGATGGCGCGCGTCGCGCGCGCGCACGAGAACGCTTTGCGGTTTGACCGCACTCGCGCGTCGCCCGCCCCGCCGCGCGCGCGCGCGTCCCGACGCGCGCGCCGCGTCCCCGCGCGCGCGACGCACGCGGGTGACAACGCTGGCGACTTGCACGAGCGCGCGCTTTGCATCAAGCAGCGCGCGTTAAATCTCGCGCGGAATCGCGTGCGCGGCGGCGATTACGTCAACGACGACGTCACGCAGATGCGCGGGCGAAAGTTCGAGGCCGAGGCGCGCGTGCGACGGCTCAAATCCGACCTGAACGCGCGACTGTTGCTCGAGCGGTTCAGCGAGGCGCGCGAAATTTCGCGGGAAATCGAACGCGCGGAGGATGAGATTGATAGAATTCAACTGGCGATCGCGGCGGAGCAAGAACGCGCGATCGAACGGTTTGAAGACGCGTGAATGAATAATGCGCGACGAGCGATGCGGGCTCGTCGCGCCGTGTACCTAAGACCGCTACTGTTGTAATTACCTATGAACGCTACTGTACGACGAATGCGCTCGCCGTGGTTAAAATTCCATGTCGATGGTCGCGCCGAGATAGAATTCGTTGAAATCGACGCGTTGGATGAAGCCAACCGCGGCGTCGGAGGAAGTGATGCGCGCGCGGAAGCACAGTTGCGTCATCAACGCGTGAAATTTCGAGTGGATTTGCTGCGCTGCGGCGCACGCGAGACCATCTTCGAGTAACGATTCGGCGTCGCTCGACGCGAGAAGAGACTTCAACTCTAGGGCGAGCTGTAAACCATCGTCCACCAGGGCCTTGAGCGCCGTGTCGATGGGGCGCAAGAAACACGCAGCGTACGTGCGAGCGCAGAATTCATCAAACACGTCGCGAAGGGCGTCGATGTTGCGTGGGAGGATGTTCCCGCCGTCGTCGCGAAGACTTGCAAACAAGCGTCCTCGCGCGCCGACGTGTACGGCTTCGAACACATGCCCGTGAAGAGCATCGACGAAATGCTGAAAAGATGACGCGAGCAAGGATAGTTTGCGCAATCGCCTCGCACGCAAATCCAAATTTGTTTGCGTCGAATCCAGTAAAGCTCGCGTTCTTGAGCTCGCGTGTACCAACGCCGAAACATCTTTGACAGCACTCGCCGCGTGCCGTATTTGCAATAGCGCAATTTTCGTGTGCGCGAGCGGGTGGTCGTCTCCCGCATCCGCAAAAATAAGGTTCAAGGGCCAGGGAGCAGCGTACGAACACTCGACGGCGGCGGATAAATTCAAATTGTACGGGTCAACAGACACCAGCGCATCGGCATTCTCGCATAAACGTAAACGCTTACTCATGTGGTCATCTCGCAAACCTGTATCGTCGATGGCGCCCTCCAATACAGTTTGCATGACACGCGCGGAGCCTTGTGTCATTCGTTCTCGTGCGGCGACGCATTTTGATTGTAGATTGCTCAGCAGCGCGTCCGCGAAGCCGAGTTCACCTCCCATGGTGAACCGAACGATGGCGTCAAGATGAAGTTCGAGCGCGAGATGATCCATAAGCACTGTCGTGGTGTACCGTCCCAAAACATCGGATTGGCGTGTGATGATTTCGCGCATTTCTTGTTCCAACAAAAGTGGCAAAGGCGTGCCGAAAGCTTCACCCAAATACGCTCGAGATGTGTGGTCGTGCGTTTCAAGATCTTTTGCGCCGTCACGCATCTCGTCCATGTTGTCCGGCGCCGAAACAGTTTCCACGATGTCTTTCTCTTTTATATCCACGCTGCGCTCATCGTCATCTGCGGAATGTAAGGATAAGACTGTCGACGGCGACGACGTCGCGGATTCGTCGATGAACATTTCGGAAGCGTCGGCAAAATCGTCTGATGCGATGTCGTCTTCTTCGATAACATTCACCTCTTCGGCTTCTTCAATTATCACTGTTGGCGTGACACTCTCGAAGGGCTCGATGAAGAGGTCGTTCGACGGTGATGGCGACGTCGCGAAACCTAAGCTCATCGCGTTTGCGAGCGCGGTCACTGCTTCTTCTTCTTGCACTGATTCCATTGCGCGCACGAAGGCTCTTCGCTTATCATTAAGCGCCAGACGGCTTTCGTGCCATCGAAACCACGCTAATTTCGCATCCTCTTGTTCAAGGCGTAAGCGCGTTTCTTCCATCTTCTTTTCCACTTTTTGTTGCTCAAAGGCGCGCTGCTTTTCCTCTCGATCTTCAAGCCATGCGCGCTCGTCGGCAATCTTTTGCGCGCGCGCGTCGCGACGTTGCTTTTCACGTTCGTCCAACTCTTCGAGCTGCCCTTTACGCTCCACTCGCTTCGATTCGTCGATCTCCTCAAGACGTCTTAGTCGCGCTTTTTCGCGCGCCAGTATTTCGGCGCGCGTCTTGGCGACGAATGCTGCTCTCGCCGAGTCCAACTCTCGCGCTCGTGCGGCGCGCATCTCGTGCATGCTGTTCGTGCTTTCTCGAGCCAGCGCGACGACGCGCGATTCGAGCAAGCGCACTCGATTAAGCCACTGCCTGGCATCGCGCTCTGTGTGCGCTTGAAACGCCGAAATTTTGACGAATGCATCTTTCACAGCGCGTGCAAACCCGCGCGTGTGCGGCAATCGCTGTAAAATGCGAAGCTGCAAACCAATGCGGAGGACTTCTTTCGCTCGATCGACCGCCAGAGCGGGGTTCACACTCGACCGAACACGCGCGATGGTGAGCGTATCGGTCTCCGCGAATTCGTCTTCGCCATCGTGCGCGCGGCCGCCGAGCCAGCACGGCGGCGCGCCTCCTCGCACGGGACTTTCATGAAATGTAGAAAGATTTGACCACGTTGGCGAGCACTCTATGAAAAACTCTGACTTCGAAAACGGCGGCGCCGCAGCGTATATCCAAGACAAGGTGTCGTCGATGATAGGTTTTGCCGCTCGCGCATACAAGTACTGAATCATCGGTGTTTCTTCATCCTCCACGTGCGACAGCGACGTCTCCAGACGACGGATCAACACCGGATGCGGCACCAAAGAAGTATCTAACGACCGCTCGTCGGTGATGAGGTTGAAAATAATATCCACTTGACGACGCAAACGTTTCGTGTGCACGGTGACCTCGAGTAACGTGACGTCGCCTACGTCCGATTGCGTTTCGGTCAGGTCGTCAACAGTATCGCGCTCGGCGAGACGCCGTTCCGCCGTCGCCTCTGGCATGGCTTGCAACGCTGCGGCGTGGGCGCGAAGAATATCGCGTATCGCGCTCGCCATCGGTCGCATGTATGGCGTCGTCATGCGGCTGACGGCGTAGTCGAGCTCGCATCGGCGCTCCGCCGCCGACGCCATAGTTTTCAAAGCGTTCCTAAACGCCAGCGTCGAGCTCGACGCGAAACGCATGCGTACACCACTACCTGTGCTTGCTGCCGCCGCGACGAGTATGTCTGCGCTCGTTTGACACCCACTGAGCGCCATTGCGACGACGTGCGCGCAATCACGCTCGCTCGCGATGACGGGCTCGGTATCAATCCCCTTCACCGGCCGAAACGCGCGTCGATACGCAAGATCAAACGTTTCCGCGTCGAGCGCACTCGAAGTCGCACGCGCACCGGCGTTTCGCGTATCCCAACACGAACGCAACGTCGTAGTCTCGATATCCGCCGCGGCGGCGAGCCAAAGCGACGCAGAGTCGCCTGACCCTCTGTCTAACGCGAGCGCCTTGTCCGCGACGCCGGCGTCGCGTCCGCCGGCGTCGTCATCTTTCGCGCTATCTATTTCACCACTCACAACACGGTCATCGTCGTCGTCGTCGTCGTCGTCGTCGCCGCCGCCCTCATCCACGACCGCCCGGTCGAGTCCGAACACCGCACCGTGCCGCAATCCCGGCACGCGTCTCGCCGCCTCCGCGCCGTCGTCCTCCATCGCGAACTCTCGCGTCGTCGCCGCGGCGATTCGCAACCGACCGACATCCGGCACCGCGCTCCAATCCCGCCCCGCGCTCGCGACGACATCGATCCTCTCGAGCCCCCCCGCCCCGCTCGCGCGCTCGTTCCCACCACCACCGCTTCCCTCGAGCGCGAACGCCAACCTCTGAATCGCCGCCGCGTCTTCGCCCGCGCTCGCCTCCAACGCCGCCAACATCTCATCCATCGCTCGCGCTCGTCCGTCGTCCCCGTCCCGCTCGCACAATCGCACGTACATCTCATCCGCGCCGATCGCGCGCGCCTCGTCGTCGTTCGTTCGTTCGTCGTCGTCGCGCCTTCGTCGCGTCTCGCGTCTCGCGAGCGCCGACGCCGCGCGTCCCGAAAGCGTCCGTCGCTCCGCGCCCAGCGCGCGCGCCCACGCCCGCGCCGTCATCGCTCGCACCAGCGCGTCGTCGTCGTCGTCGTCGTCGTCGTCGCGCGCCGCCGCGCCGTCGCGTCGTCGTCGCTCGACGTGCGTCCGCGCGAGGCGTTTGAACAAATCAGTCAAAGACGGCGCCGTCGACGCCTCGCCGTCGCGCCGATCGCCGTCGCACGCGCGCGGCGCCGTCGACGACGTCGTCGCGCGCATCGTTCGCGGCGCGCCGACGTCGCGCGCGCGACGTCGGCGACGCGCGAGGCGATGATTGACGCAACGACCGGCACTGCGCGACGCGCGCCATGTCGAGCGACGGCGCGGGCGACGACGGCGGCGCGGGCGAGGCGCGCGCGGCGCGCGCACCGCCGCCGCCGCTGCCCGCGCTGCCGCTGCCCGCGTACGGGCTCCACGGCGCGCGCGGGGAAGGATTCGCGACGGCGCCGCATCGGGAGGCGAACGGGCGCGACGACGACGCGACGACGCGCGCGAGCGACGACGCGACGACGGCGCGACCGACGCTGACGGTGCACCGTCGCGCGAGACGGTCGCAGCGGAGCGCGCGAACGCCGGCGAGGACGCGGATGAAACGGTTCGGGTTGGCGCGGCTGCGGCCGCGGCGGATGAAGCGGCCGCGAGCGTTCGAGCGGGGCGCGAAGAGGTTGGCGAGAGAGCGCGATCGAGGCGCGGAGTGGCTCGCGGGCGTCGGCGCGGTGGTGGGAAGGGCGACGTTGGGAGCGGTGGGGGAGTTTAAGCGCGCGAGCGCGCTCGGGAAGGTTGGATTCGGGTTGCGCGCGCTCGGCGGCGCGGCGAAGGCGTTCGGATGCGCGGCGGCGAGCGCGACGCTGCGGTGCTGGGCGCCGAAGGTGCACGGAGTGGTGACGGCGGTGATCGTCGCGGCGGCGTCGACGCGACGCACCGGAGACGCGTCGCCGATCGTGCGATTCGTGGAGCGGAAGATTCCGGGACCGGGAGGGCGGGCGTGCGCGCGCGCGCTCGCGGCGGCGCCGGCCAAGGCGAGGGGGACTTTGAGGCGGTGGGCGACGTGGCAAGGCATGCGGCTCGTCATGCGCGTCACGGCGAGGAAACAACAGAGGAAGATTGACTACTCTATGCGCGTGGCGCCGGTGATTGGGTCGTATTTGATCGCGAAGAGGCGCATCGCGAGGATTCGCGACGCCGAAAAGCGCGACGAGGCGTGGGAGCGACAGCATCAATGGGGGGCCGAGCGCATGCGAGACGTCATAGAAGATTTCGGTGGATTTTATAGAAAGGTTGGACAAATCGCGGGCACGGCGAAACAGATGATGCCGGCGCCGTACATTGAGTGCTTTTCGAAAACCATGGACAACAATCCGCCGGTTTCGTTTCGCGAGGTGCGAAAGACGTTGGAGGAATCTCTCGGTGGACACCTCGGAGAGCACTTTGCCGAGCTCAGTCGTAAGCCTGTGGCGACGGCATCGATCGCGCAGGTGCACTTCGGGCGTTTACTCGACGGCCGTGAAGTGGCGGTGAAAGTGCAAGCGACGGACGCGGCGATGATGATCGGCGACATCGAGAGCATGTTGCAAACCACCAAAGCCATGCGTTGGCTCGGTCTCGACGAAGGGCTAGATTTCCCGACCATTTTTCGCGCTTACTTGGACGTCGTCGACGAAGAGTTCGATTTCACCATCGAAGGCGCGAAGACGGAAGAGTTTGGAAAGTTGCTCGACGCGGCGGGTTTGGCGGATCGCATATCCGTGCCGCAAGTCATAATGTCGACGCGTCGCGTGTTGATCATGCGACGCGTTCGCGGGATGAAACTGCTGACGCTCTTCAATCGCGCGCGGGCGCAGAACAAAATTCCACGCTGCCCCACGCCCGTGTCCAAGTGTCACGGCGCGGGTGGGTTCGGCTGGCAAGGCGTGTTTCACTCAATGTTCACCGCGTGGGGGGTGATGATGTTGAAGCACGGTCACTTCCACACCGATCCGCATCCAGGAAATTTCATGGTCGCTAACGATGGAAAGCTAGTCTTGCTCGACTGGGGACAAACCAAGCGCGTGAGCGAGGTAGAGCGCATGCACATGTGTCGGTTGTCGCTGTACATGGCGAACGAAGACCACGTGTCCATCGCGCGGGAAATTAGCGAACACGGCACCGTGCGACTCCAGCGCCCGACCACGGAAGCGTTGAGCGCGCTCGCGTACGCATACTTTGATACGCGGCCGTCGCCTTTGGCGGAAATGAACGTCATGGATCTAAAGAACTCTCCATTCGTGCAGAATAAAATTGTACAAAACACGCAAGAGGGCTTCTTCGCGATACGAAGCGTCTTTCTCTTGCGCGGTATGCTCAGCACGTGCGGCTTGCGCATGTCCATGGTCGAGGCGTGGGAAGCCATCGCGCGCAACGCGCTCGTACTCAACGGTGAAGTCCCGCCCAGTCGATTTAGGTTGAAGACGAAACTGCTCGTGAACCGCTCTTTGCTTGGCTTGCAGCGCAGGCTAAACGTCGGCGCGGGAAGCCGCTTGAACGCGGTCGAGGACTACATGTCAAACAAAGAGGACGAAGAAGACGGCGCGCCGAATGGAAGAAGTCTTTGGCCGAGCAGTTCGAGTCTGTTCTAGCGATGCTTACACTTTCTACTAGCGATGTGATACACGACGACCTCACGACGAGTCGCCCTCTTTCGCCGCGCCGAACACGTCCTTGGCCAAATTACACTTTTTAAAGTACCCCCCCACCACACTGCGCCGATACGGTCGCGTCGCCAGGCACGTCACCACGTCTTCCGGCTGTTCTCTCCACAGCGCGTGTTCGATTCCGTCTCCTTTCAATTTTTCGCTCAGCGCCGTCAACTGACTCTCATTCTTTATCTCCAGCACCACCTTGCGCATGTTCGCCATGTTTTCCTTCGAACAATACTCTCGCGTGTCCTCGCGATCGGCGTACGTCCACACCGCGCTCACCGCCGCGTGCGCGCACTGCGCCGCGAGCGCGCCGAGCGGCCAGCGCAGCGCGCGTCCCAAATCTTTCCGCAGAACGATGAACTGGTACAATTCATCATCCGTCGTCTTCGTCGACGCGGGCGCGCTCGCGCTCGCGTCGACGCGTCGCATGCGCGTCGTCGGCGCGCGTTCGCGCGTCGCGCGCGTCCAGGACGCGACGAGCGGGCGCGCGGTCGCGAGAGACGCGCGCATGAGTGCCGCCCGCGCCGCCTCGGCCGCCGGCACTCGACGAGACGACACACCGCCGCGCGTCGCGCGCGCGCGTGCGCGCGCGACCGCGCGCGAACGCGCGCGCGTCACCGCGCGCCGCGCGCGCGCGCGTCCGCGCGCGGTCGAGCGCGCGAGGCGCGCGAACGAAGGCGATGTCGGCGGAATTCATCGA
>MDSX01105089.1_pt1 | contig 11390 bp, 23 predicted proteins | sample 811141 | NCBI WGS metagenome assembly MDSX01 (sample SAMN05326642, study PRJNA326480) | marine metagenome | isolation source: seawater | place: Atlantic Ocean: South East | collected 2010
ACACAATACCAAGGTACATTCAGAATGTGTGAGTCATTGCTATCTCGATTCAAGATACGAGCAATCTTCCAGCCATTGACTGAGGCGAACATGACGAAGGTATTAGTGAGCAGGACAGGAGTGGATCAAGACTTCGCTAAGAACTTATCTAGGGTGGTCAAGCAGGTGCAATCCAAGTGTGGCGTAGTTGGTACTGGTTCGTATGACAAGCCGATCACATACAGACAGGCTGAAGAGTGTTGCTTCCTATGGCCCGAGTTAGGCAAGGATGCAATCGAGCATACCATTCTTAATCACTTCGATGCTGATGGCCCTGAGTCAGATAGGAGTAAGGCACTGACATTATTTGCAGGTGTAAGTTTAATGTAATTAATACCATGACATTTAAAGAATCAGAAAAGTTCATAGCCGACTGGCAGAAAGCTCAGAGACAATTCTGGGTAATGGAAACAGGATTCCTTTGCCTGATCGCCCTGATTGCAGGGTATTTAATAGGAGTATATTTATGAGTAAACCATTGTGGGAAATAAGAGTAGATGAAGCAGCAGCAGAAGAACGTAGATACGAGAGTAGAAGGGATGGCACTAGCCTTTCTGATTACCTAGATAACTGGGGTAGCTCGCGTGGTTCTTATGGTGGTGGGTATGGAGGTTGGACATCTGTAGCTAAGGCAGATGAATCAACAGTAGAAAAGGACAGGCTCAAGAGAACTGTAGCCAAGAACCTTAACGTACTGGACAACAGTGTTAGTGGCGAGAGGTCACTGAAGCTGGGGTTTGCAACAGTCGGTGCGGTTAATGATGTCGAGTCAGATACCGTATATATGCCAGCAGATATATTCACTAACACTGAATCAACTGGTGAAGCAACTGACATCATGTCGGGGTTAGCAATGATAGCCTCAACCATGAAGAGAACAGTTCATCCTAGGGCAGCTAAACAGGCGAAGCCATTCAACAGGGAGCGTAGTAAAGCTAAGTATATCTGGGAAGCTATGGAGCAAGCAGTAGCTCGTAAGGATGTACTGGATAACTGGTCTGGCTTCACAGGTTTCTTCGATGCTCACCGTGACTATTCAACTACGGTCAATGATGAGTACATGGACAACTTAACTGAGCTAGATGCAAGGTCAGCAACGATAACAACAGCATACAATCTACTTAATCCTATAGATGCCAGATTCATGGATGATGGCAGGATGAAACAGATAATGAATGAAGCGGCTGAGATCATGCTGTCAGGTAAACCAAGGGAAAGGTTTGAAGATGCACAGTTGTTAGAGAAAACCATCAACGATCTGTTCGAGGTAGAGGAAGAGGAGGAAGAGGGTGATGCACATACTCCTATCAATCCTGTACCAGAAGAGGAAGGTGAGTGTGAGACTGAAGGTGGAAGTGATGAGGGCGAAGGCGAAGGTGAGAACAGTGAAGACAAAGGTGAGGGTGATCCGTTACCTAGTCAGGCTGATGCTCACTTGTTTGGAGATGAGATGAAGTCAGGTGAGGATGATACTCCAACTAATGTGTCTGAGCTGGTGCTTCCTACTATACCTGATGCTGGTGAGCCACCGTCTTGTGTTGAGTGGGTGGTTGAAGATGAGTTTGATTTGTCTACACCTGCAAAGAAAGCAGCAGCTACTAAGTTGTCTAACAAGTACAAGCAAGTGGTCAGTGATAATAAGGATTCAATCAAGGCAATAGTTAATAGCTTAGACTTCCTTAACAATGATCCTCGCAGTTATGTTCGCGGTCAGAAGAGTGGACACTTAGATCCTGCGTCCTTGTATAAGTTATCATTCAATACGGACAACCCATCTGTCTTTGAGAAGCAGCAAGTCATATCGGGTAAGAAGATTGCGGTAGCACTGTTAGTTGATAGGTCAGGGTCGATGGGAAACTATGACAAGTCTGGGGGTAGTACTTACAAAGCTCCTGTCACTCGCATGGACTCAGCTAATAAGGTGTGTGTGATTATGTCTGAAGCACTCAAGCAGATTAAAGGTATTAGTCTTGATATATACACACACTATGCTGATTGGGAAAACAATCATGGTGAAAAACTAATCAAGTCTGTCCCTTCTAAAAAGAAAACGAAGAACGAATGCTGCGTAGTTATACATGAGTACCTAAGCCAGCAAAGAGATGACACTGTTCGTATCCCAGCTATAAGAGATAGGGGTGCTAACTATGACGGGTATGCAATCGAGGAAGTTAGTAAGAAATTAATGAATGACTACCCATATTATGATAACCGAATCGTGTTTGTTATAAGTGATGGTGAGCCTCACGCCCATCATTACAGTGGTGACGCTGCTATAAATCATGTTGCTGATACCACTAGCTTCTGTCGTTCAATCTACAAGATAGATGTGTATGGCATAGGTATAGCAAACGCATACACAAAGGAGGAAGGAGCGAAGATGTATGGCGAAGGTAACAATGTTGTACTTGGAGGTATTACTTCATCTATCGGAGTGATGACATCCTTCCTAAGAAAGATAGCAACAAAGGTAAATTAATTATGAGTGAAGAGATGAAGGAAGTATTAACGAATGTCGAAAAGGCTTTGGCCATAGCAGAACTTCGACGAACAATAAAGACAGGTAAAGCACCAACAAAGTTTGATCTACTACCTGATAAGGAAAGAAGGAAACTTCCACCTATATATAGTCAGGAAGAAGTAACTGATCCCGTAGTATGGGTTAAGTATTTCACACCTGATTCCAACTGGACTTGGTACGCCACAGAGTTTGATGGTGAAGATCAGTTCTTTGGATTGGTGGAGGGGATCGAGGCAGAGCTGGGCTACTTCAGCTTGGATATGCTGTGGAAGTTAAGAGGTAAGTTAGGACTACCTGTTGAGCGTGATATATATTTCAAACCTAAACCATTATCAGAAGTAAGGAGGACTACTAGAGTATGGAAGATGAAATAAGAGGAGAGTACACGGAGCCGGACATCCTCAAGTTTAAGAAGGAGGAGGTGCAAGCAGTTATAGATTATTCAATCAAGTACCCTAGAGATACAGGTGATTGGTATAACGGCTTCGATCTACCATCAATGAATGAGTTAAAAGAGAAAGCATCAACAACCCCAACGCTTATTATTGTTGGAGATCAGGGTGTTTACTTTATGACGGGAGGAGGAACAGACCGTAACGGTGTCAGCCATACTCATCCGATTGCATACGCCGAGGGATGTAACCCAAAGGTAGATGAGTTCAATGATTGGTGGGAACTTAAACGTGCAACATGGGGCGGTGATGATGGAGCGGATACAGTTCAGGTATCAGAGATTCAAAGGATGCTAGATAAATGTAAGACACATCTGATCGTAGCCTTTGAGGAGAAAAGTTTCACAATAATGCCAGACACCATAGGAGAATGATTCAATGTATTAAAATCTATCTCATTAACCTGATTAAACACGGAAGAGATTACGCATTGTATTCAGTTATGATGCGGATACTCAGTGAGTTCTATCCAAGGGTGGGGGTATACAATGATGGGCAAGTTATATATGCAGCAACAAACGAGTGGCATCTAACACAATGCATGACCACATATTTTGACGATGAAGAAACTAATACTAATGATAGTGATAGTCCCTCTGATCTGGGCGAGCAGTCGAGACAAGGGATTCAAGACAACTGAGTGTAGTTATTACGGAGAAGGTGACAGCTACAAGAAAGGTGATCTTATGGCAAGCGGTCAAGAGTTTGATCCAGATAAACCATACATCGCCAGTTTAGATTATCCATTCGGGACATGGCTCGAACTAAAGCATGGCACTAATAGAGTGTTGGGTGTTGTGCTAGATCGAGGGCCATCGTTCTCACTATATAGGAAGGGACGGAAGCTAGATGTTACACCGTACCTAATGGGTAAGTTAGTAGGCACAAACCTAGTTGAGTACAAGGGAGAGATGTTACCTGAGTACAGGCTAAGAGGAGTAGCAAAGGTAGAGTATAGAAAGGTAAACGTAAGGTGAAGCGAACATGGTTTGGTATTAACTTTTCAGATGACATAACCATGTGGAAGCCTGAACCATCGAGTATAAAGTTAGGTGAAGGTGAAGATTGGTTTCGTGGTGAGTGGGCTAGAGAAATGACTGTTGGATATGACGGTTGGTACCATACCACGCCAACTCCAGATAAAATCTTTCTTATACATTGGGAAACAAAAGACATAGAGGAAATAATAGGATGAGTATAGCAGCACTAAATAGAATAAAGAAAAGCGGAACAGCAGCAATCAAGAAGACAAGTAAGTATCCCGTAGTTGAGGATGCCGAGCTTGTCGATAGCATGAAATTGTTAGCTGAATTAAAACCAGCATGGAAACAGTACGACTCAACATCCAAGATGATTAAGGAAGGCGTACCTGATATGCACTACAAGCATTGGTCTGGTAAGCAAGGAGTAACAGGCACATGGGATGCAGTGCATGGTAAGATCATTATGATGAACAGCTATCGCAAGGTAGACTTAGCAGCACTGGCAGACATAGATCCATCTCTACCTAATCAGTTCGAGGAATCGTTTGAGGTTAAGGTAAAGAGTGATGCCATACCCAAGGACAAACAGGATGAGCTTATAGGTAGGCTCGCTGATCTGTTCGAGGAGTATGAGTGTAGTGATGCACTTGAGTTAGCTGAGAAGTGTAAGCCAAAGGAAGGGTTCCACAAGGAGAGGCATAGTATGTACTCACTGGAAACCAACATGGAAATACACGACCTCATGCCATGCACAATACAAGTAAAGGTTTAACATGGGACTAGATCAGTACGCATACAAGGTAGACAAGAGAGCAGTAGATAAACCAGTAGACTTTGATCCAAGTGTATCAGATGCAGATGAGATATTTGTTTCTGACCAGATAAGTTACTGGCGTAAACACGCTAACCTCCAAGGTTGGATGCATAAGTTATACTTCGAGAAAGGGGGGGAGGACAGTGACTTCAACTGTTCAAACCTAGAGTTAACAAGTGAAGACATAGACAAGTTGGAAGCTGATGTTAACAGTAACAGTCTACCTCCAACACAGGGTTGTTTCTTTGGGGAAAGCATTGATGAAGATAAGGAGGATGACTTGAAGTTCATTAGTAAAGCTAGAGAAGCATTCGCTAATGGTGAAGCAGTTTACTACAGCAGTTGGTGGTAGAATATGAAAGCAACAGACTACATAAACGATACGATATGTGATGCAACAGACAATGGCCAAGAGCAAGACGCTTTACTGGCTGGAGTTATGAGAGGACAGATCACATTAACATACAACCCAGACATCGACGCATTACAAATGCACAGGGAGATTCCTAAGTTGATGGAGTGGTACAAAGAGTTCCAACAAAAGGAACAATTCAATGACCTACTAAGACTATGCCCAGCACTACAACCAGGCGAGTTAGAATTGGTCAGCTAGATGTTTACATTGGGAGAGACACACACTTGATGGTTAGGCAGATCTTTCAAGACCATCCCGATACATACATCATTAACGGAAATGACTGTGCGATTGATCCCATGATGTGGATTAGCCAGCACATAAGAGCATGGGGAATCAAGCCAGTTGCTTGGTTTCATTCAGGCCCAAGTAAAGACTTCTGGACGGGCGTTGTCATAGAGAAGGATGACATGTGGCAGGTTCAGAAAAGATTCAAGAAACAATTCAACATACCAATACAGGAAGTGATGGACATATGGAAGAGAGAGACATGATAACGTACCCAGCAAGACCAACTAACGGTGGGCCTGTAGATAAGGCAGCATCTAAGTATGGTGATTGGATGTATGAACCTAAGTACAATGGATGGAGAGCATTAGTCCATGTACCAACAGGCAGAATGTGGAACAGGCAAGGCGAACCTCTAAGTATTACAGACAAGTTCGACACAGCTTTAATGCAACTCAAAGAGACAGACCTAGAATGGGTAGACTGCGAAGCATTAGAGAGAAGGCATGACATTGGGAAAGGTTCCTTGATTGTGTTTGATACACCGATGAAAGGAAGAGGCCCGACCTACTTGTTTCGTAAGGGATTGGTTTATGACACGCGATTACCTTTCGCATTCTGGAACAATGAAATGGAAAGCCTTAGACCTGTTGACCCTTTAGATCTTAACCCTACTGGATTCAGTATAATGGCTGGTGCTTACATTGCTCCTCACTTTCCAGAGTGTGAAGTCAATGCTCATTGGGAAGAGATGAAGCAGTTCAATGAGAAGCAAGGGTGTGAGTTCTACGAGGGTCTAGTAGCCAAGAAGACAGACAGTAAATATCACATACAACTACGCAGTCCCAACGAGAAGTATGGGTACTGGATAAAGCACAGGTTTAAAGCATGAGTTACAATCACGAAGAAGGTAGAGACTATTCCAATTGGGACAGAGATAAGCTCCAAAAAGAATACAACAAGACAGTAAAAGAGATAGGTAAGATACATGACAAGTACGGTATCAATGAGACATGGAAAGCATCAAGAAAGCTGGATGTATTGAGTGCAATGAAATTCAAAATGGAATTGGCGTTGGATTTGTGACACTAAATATGGTAATCACGGACAGTAGATGTCCCATACAAAAGAGTAAGATAAACAAATGAAATGCAAATGGTGTAGAGGTAAAGGGTATCTGTATGTAGAGCAGGGATCATCCCTTTCATACAGTTGTCCTGATTGTTATGGCAGTGGTGAAGAACCTGAAGAGGAAGAGTGTGAAGAGTGCGGTGAACAGGTAATGGAAAGGCAAGAATGTGGACAATGTAAAAAAGTACAAATTAGGTAAGTGCCAGAAGACAGGGCAGGATCATGCTCGAATCTGGATTGAGAACAAGAGGTTGTCAGAGGTTGGCTTCACTCCCGGTTCTTATTATGCACCTCAATGGATACAAAGAGGAAGAGGTAGGTCAGTTAAGTTCTGGTTACTGGAAGACGATGATATAATTGTAGAACGTAGAAAGGTTTCTTCAAAAAAAGGTAGGCCCGTCATTGATTTAACAGGCTGGGAAATAAAGCAGTTCTTTGATGGGTTTACTCATTACACCCTCAAGTATGAAGAGGGCTGCGTCACAGTAAAGGGAGTGAATGAGTAAGGTTATCCTGTCCCTATGTGATTACAGTGGTAGATGGAGTCAGCCTTACAGAGATGCAGGGTACGAGGTAATACAGGTAGACATTAAGCTAGGGTTTGATGTTCGACTGTTCCCTAAGCTGAATAAAAAAGTACACGGTATCCTTATGGCTCCCCCATGTACTGAGTTCGCAGTGTCAGGAGCTAGGCACTGGAGAGGTAAGGCAAAGCATACTCCTGAGAAACTTACGAACAACATAGGAGTAGTGGATGCTTGCTTGAGGACAGTGGTTATCTACAGCCCAAAGTGGTGGTGCTTAGAGAATCCAGTGGGAAGGATGAAGAACTGGTACGGTGTTCGAGAGTACGCATTCCATCCTAATGAGTTCGCTGGTTGGTTGCCAGTGGGAGAGAGAGAGGAAGAACAGTACACCAAGTACACTCTCTTATGGGGGAAGTTCTCTAAACCTAAAAAGAAAAGTTTACCTCCAGTGCTAGGGTCTAAGATGCACACTATGTACGGAGGCAAATCAGAAAGGACTAAGGAGATGCGGAGCCAGACACCAAGAGGTTTTGCTCAAGCATTCTTCGAGGCTAACAAATGAAGACACCAAGACACACAACACACGTTAGATTAGATACCAAGTTTGATGGAACTAAACGCATGGCAATGCTGGCCGTGAAAGATATGGATTGCATAGCTGGTACAGCGGGGAAGGTAACTTACTTGCAACAGCTACATGGTAAGGACAAGTACAAAGAGCTTGGGTCATTCGCCTTCGATGGCAAGTGGCCTATACAACAGACAGAAAAAAATGGAACTACATGAAACAGTAATGGGTAAGCGACTCATAGAAAGAACGCTACCAAAGATGACGGACGCATTGGATAGAATTGCTAATGCAATGGAGCGGAAGGAGAAGGAATGGTATGTGGTGTTTACTACTACAAATGATCTCTTCAATGACGGAGAAACAATAGACAACATAGCAATGTTTGAGACTGAAGAAGATGCTAAATCAGAATACAAGAAAGCATTAGACCTTGATAACTTGCACAGTGCAGGGATGGCAAGGTTAGTGGAAGGTACTGATTGGCCTGATTGGAATACAATTGACAAGTAAAGTATAATAGAAATAGAAAGCAATGAGTGAAGAAACAAAAGCAGAACAGATGGCTTGGCTGTCAGAGGAGATTCAAGAGAAGATAGGCGAGGCCATAGAACTAGAGTCAGAGTTGAACGACCTAGAAAGAAAAGTTCTAGAGCTGCAAGGCAAAGATTGGAAATCGGAAGAGTGTTCCAACTTCAACGTAATGGAGGCAGAGCAAAGGCAATACGAAGCAGAAAATTACGAGGAGGAAGAAGCATGAAAGAATGGAACGATAACGATTGGTCTAAGTTCGTGATAGCGAATGATGATAATAATGATGAGCTTGTTATCCACCTACATAAGCCTAGGTTTATAGGAGTTGTTACTATAAAGCCCCCAATCATTAGCATTGAGAACCCCACGTTCATTGATGATCCAGGTGTAGACGCACAAGCTATAGCTAGACTAATGAGAGAGGCAGGAGAATTCTACGCAAAGCAAATAGAAGCACAAATAGAAGCATGAACCCAGAGAGATTAACAGCAGACCAGCACGACAAGATCAATAAGTTATTCGATCAACTTGCTGTGTCATTACAGATCAAACCACAGGAAGCGTTATGGTCAGTGATGCTTGGGCAAAGTGTCGCGGCTATCAAATCGCTTGGAGTTGCAGAAGCAAATAGATCTATCACTGAGATGTTGGAGTCAGCATTCGAGGTGGCAGCAGATGAAACAGGAGATCCAAGTAGGAACTGATATGAAATTAGAAAAAAATGTTTACGGTGATGGTCAGTACGAGTGGCAGACTGAGTACCTTGGTTGTCGCCTCACATTTGGTAATGACTTGCAACGATTACAAATCCAAAAGATAGATGGCGATGAGATAGGAGAAGAGTACGAACTGTGGGACTTCTATCAGCATGATGAAAGGAACGGATATTATGAATGGCGTTTATCAACAACTGGAGATTTGTCTATTGCTAGAAACTGGGACGATGAATGGAAACCAATTATCTCTATGGGGGAGTGTTACCTCACTGCAAACAACCGCGATCTTTGGAATGAAGGTCCAGACCAAGATGGCCACACAACTGATGAGGAATGGGAAAACGGAACGGTTGCTGAAAGGATATTGTTTATGCACGAGTGCGGCATGTTGGAAGAAGTCTTCAATTTAGCGGAGGATTAATTCCCCAACCTCCACGCCATTCCCTTGACTTGACGAAAAATTATGTGACACTAAAACCGTGACTCACTGGTCTGTCACAGAAAAATTCTGGAAACGTGTTGATGATTACCCACCTGTGTTATGCAGGTTAATGGCCAAGCATCGCCCCGGTCCAGCCATGTCTACCAAGGAGATCTCAGATAAGTCAGGGCTATCAGAGTATGAAGTTCTAACTATATCAGAGATGACTTCTTGGAAGGGTGTAAGCCTTGAGAAGTTCAGAAGATTTACAGGTGCTTGCGGTGTAGACTTCCTTGATTCCACTTGTATGAAGTATGTCAGGGACTACCTACGCAAGCGGCCTATTCGTTTTAAATACCTTAAGACTACGCCTGATTGGGATGACTACTATATTCCACTGATAAAGAAATGGAGACAGTGTTATGCAGTTAAGCGAGGAATATCAGAAGGAAATTGAGGAACGATGTGCCAAGAGTAAGGCTATTCAATCTAACCTAAAGATCGTAGACCGTATCAATGGGAAGATAGACAGACTGTTGGCTCAAATGGTTCAATGTAAATTAACAATAGCCATTACTAGAGAGAAGATAGTTGGAGATGTTACGGATAAAGCAACCGCTGACATGAGAAAAGAATTCATAAAGAAAGCAACTAAAGATAAAGAGATAGAACTATTCATACAATGAAAGCAAATGAAGCATTGAATAAAATGATGGAGTGGATGGAGGCAATAGGTAAATCCAACAAGACTGCCGAAAACACTTGGAGAGAGGTCGCTCACTTCTTGGAGGACAAGGAGCTATTAGATACGCATACCGAAAAAATAGATGAGTTTATCGTCAATGATTATATCAATAACGGTAAGAAGATTACTGCTGTTTCTACTCGTAGGTATAAGCTGTCAGCGTTGAGGACATTCTTTAATTACTGTGTAGCTAAGGGGTGGATGGTTGGCAATCCTGCCTCACTGGTAAAGGTTAACATCAGGAAGGTTCCACATAAGAAGAGACAAGCACAGAAGAAGGAAGCATTCACACCTGCTGAGGTTAAGTATATCATTGCAAACACTGAGGGGTTCTGGAGATCTGCTGTAATTATAGCTGTCGAGACAGGGTTACGCTTAGGTGACATCGTTCAGCTTGAATGGGATTGCTTTAGCCCAACTCATGTTGAGGTGTGGACAGACAAGAAGGATAAGAAGGTTGCTTTAAAGATGAGTGCTAGATTGCGTAAGACAATAGGTAGTCTGCCACAAGAGGATGATTCATATTTATTCCCAGAAGAAAGAAAGAAATACTTACTGCCAGATGATGGTGGAGCGGGACGTAGGACATGGTTTCAACAGACGTTTAAAAGAATGCTGATTAGGTTTGGTATTGAGGATAAAACATTCCATTGCTTTAGGGTTACTCATGCTAGTCAGCGTAAGAAATCAGGAGAGGATATAGAAACAATAGCTAAAGATCTGGCTCACTCTAAATCCTCTACTACTGTTAAGCATTATATTACTTGAGAAAGAATCAGTACAGTAAAGGGGAGCGAAAGGCTATTCACCTAGCATTGGAAGAAGCTGATGGTGATGTAAGTAAAGCAGCTCTATTACTGGATATGCCAAAGGGTAATATCTATAAGCTGATATATAATGATGAAGAATTTAACGCAAGGTGGAGCAAAGACCCTGTTGAACCCCCGACTAAACAAGAGGTAGTTCACAGACCTGACCCTTCTCTTAAGTTCACCGAGAAATTAAAGGAAGAGGAACGGGCGTTAACGCATGGTCTGGAGGCAGTAGGTATTGTAGGCAAAGCAAGGGAGGAGGCTATAGCAGCAGCCGCTTTTAGCAGTACACATCTTCAGGCCATGCGGCAAATCACAGCGGGAGGAATACTCAAAGACTTCACACAGTTGGGTGTTCTCATGGGGGAGATCAAAGAGGAAATAACTGCGGGTCAAGAAGAGGAGAGAGAGCGAACCTTATATGAAGCCCTGTTTAATACGGTCGAGTATCGTAATGAAATCAATAGGGACATTTTAAAAGGGG
>MDSX01017157.1_pt1 | contig 11389 bp, 10 predicted proteins | sample 811141 | NCBI WGS metagenome assembly MDSX01 (sample SAMN05326642, study PRJNA326480) | marine metagenome | isolation source: seawater | place: Atlantic Ocean: South East | collected 2010
AACATCAGGTCGGTTGAGCGTGACCAAAAGGACTTTGCCATATGTGCTAAGGTTAACGAATTCATAGGACATTGCTGCTCCTTCACAAAAATAGCGTATCTCACAAGCCGATGTTTTGGCGGCTTGTGCCGGGCGCTACAACATAGATCTGCCGATGCATTTTATCAAAGTAACCGGTTGATCTCTGCAGTTCAACGGCGCTTTGGGGGGCAAGCTAATATTGCTATTGTGCGATTGACCCTCACACCTAAGACCCGCCCGCCATTTAAAAAGATGGCTGGCTGGACGCCGGACTTATCCCGCAGGCAAAGCGACCAATTGCAAAATAGATCTTAGCGATCTTCAATATTTACATAGTCGCGCGCTGTATCGCCCAGATATAATTGGCGGGGACGACCAATTTTCATTTGCGGATCTGCGATCATTTCTTTCCATTGCGAAATCCAGCCAATGGTGCGGCTCAGAGCAAAAATTGGTGTGAACATTGAGGTTGGAAAGCCCATCGCTTCCAGAATAATTCCCGAATAAAAATCTACGTTTGGGAATAATTTCTTTTCAACGAAATAGGGGTCACTAAGGGCCACTTTTTCAAGCTCTTTGGCGACTTGCAGCAATGGGTTATTGGCCACTCCGAGCAATTCAAGAACTTCATCTGCCGATTGTTTTAATACGGTGGCACGCGGATCCGTGTTTTTGTAAACGCGATGACCAAATCCCATCAAACGAAACGGATCATTTTTGTCTTTCGCCTTGGCAATAAAGGTCGGGATATTCTCGACGGTTCCGATTTCGCGTAGCATTTCCAAACAGGCTTGGTTCGCGCCTCCATGCGCGGGGCCCCAAAGGCAGGCAATACCCGCGGCAATGCAAGCAAAAGGGTTAGCGCCAGAACTTGAGGCTAGTCGTACGGTGGATGTTGAGGCGTTTTGCTCGTGATCTGCATGAAGGGTAAAGATCCGGTCCATTGCGCGGCTAAGGATCGGATTCACTTTGTAATCCTCGGCCGGTACGGCAAAGCACATGCGCAAAAAGTTAGAGGCGTAATCAAGATCATTGCGCGGATATTCGAAAGGTTGCCCGATTGTATATTTATACGCCATGGCGGCAATCGTCGGCATTTTGGCAATCATTCGGATCGACGCCACTTCTCGCTGCCATGGATCAGAGATATCGGTGCTGTCGTGATAAAAGGCGGACATAGCACCAACGACACCCGTCATAATTGCCATTGGATGCGCATCCCGGCGAAAGCCTCGGAACAAATACATCATTTGTTCGTGAATCATTGTGTGATTGGTGACGCGGCTTTCGAAGTCCTCTAGCTCCGCTGGTGAGGGCAATTCACCGTAAAGCAGCAGATAACAAACTTCTAAATAATGCGATTTAGAGGCCAGTTGATCGATTGGATATCCGCGGTGCAACAGCTCACCTTTGGCGCCATCAATGAAGGTGATGGTGCTGTCACAACTGGCTGTTGAGGTGAAACCGGGATCATAGGTAAACACGCCAGCATCTTTGTATAGGCTGCGAATGTCAATTACGTCTGGCCCGGCGGATGGGTGGTGAATGGGCAATTGATACACTTGACCGTTTAAGCGCAACTCTGCGGTTTGTTTTGTATCAGCCATATTCGTTCCTTTTCCCATTGGCACTATGGCCTTGTTCTTTCTGATTATGCGCGATGTGAGCAGATTTAGCTTTCTGCTATGGCGTCTTTGATTCGCGCTATCGTTTCGTCGCGGCCCAGCAAAACCATCATATCATACACGCTTGGAGTGGCTTTTCGCCCAGCAAGTGCGGCGCGTAATGGCGCCGCAAGCTGCCCGAATTTGATCCCGTTAGAGCCAACAAATTCGTGGAAAAGCACTTCCAAATGTTCCCGGCTCCACGTAGCATTTTGCAATTGCGGCGTCAATGATTGGAGTATACCAATGAATACAGAGTCAAGCGTTGCCTGCGCGGGCTCATCGATGGAAATCGGGCGTGTTTGTAGAATAAAGCGAGCCTTTTCAAGAAGTTCAGGAAGTGTTTTGGCCCTTTCCTTGAGGCAATACATGGCCGTATCCAACCCCTGTAACTGCGCGTCCGTGAATGGCGGGGCCGCGATCGCAGATTGATAATTCGTGATATCTTGCAGCAGTGCAGCATTTGAAGCGGCTGCTATATGTTTGCTTGAAAGATTTTGTAGTTTTTTGAAATCAAACCGCGAGGGCGATTTGCCTATGCCTTTAAAATCAAACCACTCTTGCGCCTCAGCATCGCTGAAAAATTCATCATTCCCATGGCTCCAACCAAGCCGGGCCAGATAATTGCGCATCGCAACCGCGGGGTATCCCATCTGTTGGTACTCTTCGACGCTGGTGGCCCCATGACGTTTCGAAAGTTTTTTGCCATCATCGCCAAAGATCAAAGGAATATGGGCATAGACCGGCAGGGGCCATTCCATAGCTTTATAGATCAGCATTTGGCGCGCGGCGTTGTTTAAATGATCATCGCCGCGGATCACATGCGTGATCCCCATATCATGATCATCAACCACGACCGCAAGCATGTAAACTGGTGAACCATCCGAGCGCAGCAACACCATATCATCCAGTTGCGTATTGCGAATGACCACCTTGCCTTGCACTTCATCATCGATATGCGTTTCGCCGTCGCGCGGGGCTTTTATTCGGATCACAAATGGCGCATCGGGATGCTCTGAGGCTGGAATATCACGCCAGGGGCTTTGAAACAGCGTCGAGCGCCCTTCGGCGCGCGCGGTTTCTCGAAAGGTTTCGATCTCCTCTTGCGTCGCAAAACACTTAAAGGCATGCCCCGTTTTTAAAAGATGCCAGGCGATCTGGGCATGGCGTTCGGCGCGCTCATATTGACTGATAGCTTTTCCATCATAGTCTAAGCCCAACCAATCTAATCCGCGCAAAATGGCGGCGCTGGCTTGCGGAGTTGATCTTTGTCGATCCGTGTCTTCAATGCGTAACAAAAATTTACCACCGCGCCCGCGGGCGTAAAGCCAGTTAAACAACGCCGTGCGCGCCGTCCCTATATGCATATATCCTGTTGGTGAGGGGGCAATTCTCGTAACAACCTGTGACATTACAGATTAACCTTTCAGCAAGTTTACGGCGTTAATTTTTACCCGTGTCTAGCGATCCTGTGAGGCAAGGACAAGCATGCTAACGCTCAAGAATTTTTTGCGACGCGAATTGGAAAAGCAACGGGTTGTTTTGTTTTACTGGCTACCGGTTGCCTTGGCCTGTGGGATCGGGTGTTACCTGTCGCTTCGCCAGGAACCCGCGCCAAATTTATTTATTGCGATGGCGTTGCTCGGAGGAATTTCTTATCTGGGCTATCATTTTCAAATATGCAGCTTAGCGCCGTTTTTCCTTTTGTTGGCGGTGTTCTGCCTTGGTTTTTTTGCGGTGGCCGGAAAGGCTCATTATGTCGCAGCACCCACGCTTACCTACCGATTTTATGGAGAAATTGAAGGTCGAATTATAGGTGTCGATCGCGCGCGCAGTGGTGCAGTAAGAGTGACGCTGGATCAAGTGGAATTGGAAAACATATCCAAAAGCAACACTCCCCATAAAGTGCGCCTTTCGATAAGTGACGCCCCTGCGGCGCAGCTTTTAACGCCGCAGGGGCGCCTGAAAACCAAAGGTTTTTTGATGTCACCTCCGGGCCCGTCCGAACCTGGAGGGTTTGATTTCCGGCGTTACGCTTGGTTTCGAGGGCTCGGGGCCGTGGGTTATACGCGGGAAGGGGTGCAGATCACCTCTGGCCCGTCATCCGGAATTTTTACGCGGCTTTTCGACAAAAGAATGGCGCTTTCTGCGCGGATAAAAGCCGGTGTTTCTCAGGTAGCATCTGGCCCCGCCGCGGCGATAATCACGGGCGACCGCTCGTCTCTGACGCGCGCGCAGCTACAGGATTTGCGGCGCAGCAATTTGGCGCATTTGCTAGCAATTTCGGGGCTGCATGTGGCTTTGTTAACCGGGGTGGTGTTTGGATTTTTTCGCCGCTTGTGCTTATTGAATACAAATGCCTTCCTGCATTTTAACGCTAAAAAAATAGCCGCGGGTTTGGCGATTTTGATCGGGCTTTATTACTTGCTGATTTCTGGAGCGGCTGTGTCAACGCAACGCGCCTTTATTATGGTTTCAATCGTGATGCTGGGGGTGTTTTTCGATCGGCGCGCTTTGAGTTTGCACAGTATTGCTCTTGCGGCTTTGGTCATTTTGGCTTGGCGACCTGAAGATGTAAGTTCAGCGGGGTTTCAAATGTCATTTGCCGCTACGATTGCGCTGGTTACGGTGTTTCAGCGTACTCCTGTCTTACCGGGGTTTTCACGTTGGCGCCAGTTGCCGGTGATTTCGTTGGTTTTGTCTTCATTGGTGGCGGGCTTGGCCACGGCGCCTTTTTCGGCGGCGCATTTTAACCAAGTGAGCCATTATGGTTTGCTGGCAAATATTCTAAGTCTTCCGGTTATGGGCTTTCTCGTGGTCCCCTCGGCGGTATTGGCCATGATGTTGATGCCTCTTGGCGCCGAGGCGGTTGGTCTTTGGGGGGTGGATCTTGGCCTTCGTTGGATTTTGACTGTAGCGCATTTTTTCGCGCAGCCAGCAAGCGCGGTAACCTTTGTGACAGAGCCAGATGCGTGGATCTTACCTTTATTCAGTGCATCATGCGCTTGGATCATTTTATGGCGCGGCTGGGGGAAGGGGTTTGGAGTTTTAGGCGTTGTCGCGGCTTTAATGGGCTGGCATGGAAGCGATCGGCCAGATATTTTGATCGCAGAAGATGGCGTGCTTGTCGGCCTTCTTTTGCCGGAGGGACGGGCACTTTCCAAGCCAAGTGGTGGAACGTTTTCGGCCCGTATATGGGCGCAAAACGATGGGCGGCCGATGCCGCGCGAAAAAGCCTATGCATTGTGGAAAGATCGAAAAGGCGACCTTTATCACCACTGGTCGAAAAAAATGAAAGGATTAGAAATTATGTGCGGCCAAGGAGAAATACATATTTTGGCGCAGCAACGCCGCATAAGCGGGGAATGTTGGCATCTGTCTCATCGTAAAATAAAACGCAACGGTGCAACCGCTATATGGCTGGATAAGCAGGGGAAGCCGGCGAAGATACGCCACATAAATTCCGGCTTTGCCCGCTTATGGAGCAAGCATAGGTAGTGGGCCTACGCGATCGCTGGATTTTAACCCAGTGACCTTACCGGAAGACGCTTTTGCAGGGCCTCAATAGGTTCGGATCAATCCAACCAAACGACCCTGTACCTTAACTTTTTCTTGGGGCAAAATGCGCGTTTCATAGGCCGGGTTGGCCGCTTCCAGCGCAATCGCATCGCCGCGATGGAAAAACCGTTTCAGCGTGGCCTCGTGATTTTCAACCAACGCCACAACGATATCGCCATTGGTCGCTGTTTTTGTTTCTCGGATCACGACAACATCACCATCATTGATGCCGGCTTCGATCATCGAGTCGCCCTTTACCTCGAGCGCATAATGTTCGCCGCCTGCACGCAGCATATGACCTGGAACCGCGATGTTATGGGAAACTTGGCTGATTGCTTCGATCGGCACACCGGCGGCAATTCTGCCCATAACGGGCAGTTCCAGCGCGTGCAGCGCCTCAATCGGGGTGGCGCTTGATGGGCGCGTTTCTGGCCTTCCCCCTTCGATCACGCGGGGTGCAAATCCGCTGGGATCCCCCCCCAAGCTTTCTGGCAGCTTCACGATTTCGATCGCCCGCGCCCGATGTGCAAGCCGGCGGATAAAGCCACGCTCTTCCAACGCCGAAATTAATCTGTGAATTCCAGATTTTGACCTCAAATCCAACGCCTCTTTCATTTCATCAAACGAAGGGGGCACGCCGTCACGGGTTAGGCGCTTATTGATGAAGTTTAATAGATCAAGCTGTTTGCGGGTGAGCATCACATCCTCCAAGGCATAATTTTGCTTTGTTCTATAGATGTTCTTGATTTGTGTCAAGTTATTGCCGCGAAAGAGGCCTTTTTTTGCGCGGCGGCCGCTTTAAAGTGGGATATACTCGATCCTGTCCCCTTGCGTTGCGGGGCCCGCATAAGCTGGACGAATGGCCAAAATATTGGCTTCTGCCAGAACGCTTAGCAAAGCGCTATCTTGCCGTTCAAACACATGCACGCGCCCCTCGTGAAACTTTGCCCGCATATAATGTTCGCGGGGGCCGTTTGCCGCGACATCCTGCGCCAAGGGCGCGGATTGTCGGATTGGCGCGGATCTTGGTAAGCCCAAAAGAGCGTTCACAACTGGGAGGACAAAAATATGGCCGCAGACCAAAGCCGAGACAGGGTTTCCGGGCAGGCCGATCATGATCGTATCGCCCCACGCCCCGGCCATTAAAGGTTTGCCTGGGCGCATGGCGATTTTGTAAAAGCTTTGCCTTATGCCGATATCAGCGGCAACTTGCGCCACCAAATCATGATCGCCGACCGACGCGCCGCCAATGGTAAGAACCATGTCACTGCCGGCAGCTAGGGCGAAGGTGGCTTTCAAGCTGGCGCTAGTGTCGCGCGCGATCGGTAAAATCCGACATTCGGCGCCATGGCTGTTCAAAAGGGCGGCCAGCCCATATGTGTTTGACGCTAAAATTTGATCTGGGCCCGGCTGCTCTCCTGGCATTACCAATTCATCACCCGTTGACAGAAGCGCAATCGTTGGTCGCTTGTAGACCGGGATCTGCGCTATATTCATTGAGGCCAAAAGGGCAATATCCGCCGCATTAAGCCGTTTGGGTGCAGTCAGGCAACTGCCGGCCTTAAAATCATTGCCGGCTGGTCGGATATGGCTTTGAGCGTGGGGATCTGCGCTCAGCTCGATTCTATCTGCGGTGCGGATCGCATTTTCTTGAATAATGATGGCGCTGGTGCCTGCGGGCACGGGGGCACCGGTAAAAATGCGCACCGCTGTATCGGATGTCAAATCACCTTCAAATCGGCGTCCTGCTGCGGCTTCTCCGATCACGCGATAACTATCGCCGCGTTTCGCTGCTGGCTGCGCGATCGCGTAGCCATCCATGGCCGCGGCATCAAATGGCGGTTGATCGCGCAAGGCTGTCATCGGGCGCGCCAAAACGCGGCCCATGGCTTTGGTGAGATCTACCCATTCCACATTCGGTTTCTTGACCAGCGCGAAAAGAGCATCTAACGCCGCTTGGACAGAGATCATGGCGCTTCGTAGCGGCCCGATTTACCACCATCTTTTAAGGCCAAATGAACGCCCCCGATCTGCATCGCCTTATCTGCGGCTTTTAACATATCATAGACAGTCAGCGCCGCGCCATTCACTGCGCAAAGTGCTTCCATTTCCACACCGGTTTGCCCTGATGTTTTTACCGTTGCCTCAATGCGCACCCCCGGCAAATCGGGATCGACCTCCAAATCGACAGCGATTTTCGTGATTGCCAATGGATGGCAAAGGGGAATGATCTCAGCGGTTTTTTTAGCGGCCATGATCCCTGCAAGACGCGCCACGCCCAATACATCGCCTTTTTTGGCAAGGCCTTGGGTGATGAGATCCAGCGTTTCAGGCAGCATGCTAATCCAGCCTTTTGCCACAGCGATGCGATCGGTGTTTTGTTTTTGCGAAACATCAACCATATGGGCGTTTCCGCGGCTGTCAAAATGGGTGAGTTTGGGCATCCGAGCTTACCTTGGATCCGATAGCAGGCTGCGCGTTGCCGCCGCCACATCCGTTTGCCGCATCAGGCTTTCTCCGATTAAAAAGATACGCGCCCCGTGCCGCGCCATATCGGCCAAGTCATCTGGCGTGTTCAACCCAGATTCAGAAATCAAAACGCGCTCAGCGGGAACCATTTTTGACAATTCTTTGGTGGTTTGCAGCGAGGTTTCAAAGGTTTTCAAATTGCGGTTATTCACTCCAATTAGCGGTGAGCTTAACAATAAGGCCCGTTCTAATTCTTCTGCGTCATGGACTTCTATTAAAACATCCATCCCCCAAGCAAATGCAGCCTGTTCAAGCTCTTGTGCTTGGCTATCCGCGAGCGAGGCCATGATCAATAAAATACAATCCGCGCCCAACATGCGCGCTTCGGCAACTTGATAGGGGTCATACATGAAATCTTTGCGTAAAACCGGCAGCCCGCAGGCCTGCCGGGCTTGGGAGAGGAAGGATTTATCGCCCTGAAAACTGGGGCTATCCGTCAAAACTGATAGGCAGGATGCTCCGCCAGCCTCATAGGCTTGGGCCAAATCTGCGGGGTTAAAATCAGCCCGTATCAATCCTTTGGACGGCGAAGCCTTTTTGATTTCTGCAATCAGCCCATAGCCCGTTTTGCTGTCTTCAATGATGCGCTGTGCAAACGGGCGAACGGGCGCTGCGGTTTTGGCATCTGCTTCCACATCTGACTGCGCGCGTTTGGATTTGTCGGCTTTGATTTCTTCAAGCTTATAGGCTTTGATTCTGTCTAAAATAGTGGTGCTCATAGGGTATCCGATGTGAAGGAGGCCAGCTGCGCCAGTTTTGTTTTTGCGGCATGGCTGTCAATACTTTCGCGCGCCATTGCCACCGCCTCTTGTTTGTCAGTGCTGCGCCCGGCCACAATCAATGCAGCCGCGCTGTTGAGGAGAACCGCGTCTTTATAAGCGGAGGCTTCACCCTCAAGCAGGGCGCGGAACGCCACCGCATTTTCTGCAGGGGCGCCGCCAAGAATAGCCGAAAACGGGTGCGTCGGGAGACCAAACTCTTCCGGGTGCACTTCAAATTCCGTAACCGAGCCATCCGGGTTAAGCGCGGCAACTTGGCTGGAGGCGCTGATTGCCAGCTCGTCGGTGCCGTCACCGCCATGAACCAACCAAGCGTTATGCGCACCCAATGCCCCTAATGTTTCCGCCATGGGCCGAATTAAATCGGCGCTATAGGCGCCGGTGAGTTGGCGCGTTACGCCCGCCGGGTTAGTTAAAGGGCCTAAAATATTAAATATTGTGCGCGCGCCCAGTTCCGCGCGCACGGGCCCTACATGTTTCATCGCAGGGTGGTGCATTGGTGCCATCATAAAGCAGATGCCAATATCACGCAAAGCGGCCTGTGCCTTATCGGCGCTGATCATCACATTCACGCCCATCTCACCCAGCGCATCTGCGGCACCGGATTTTGAAGAAAGATTTTTATTGCCATGTTTGGCCACGGGAACGCCCGCACCGGCAACAACAAAGGCAGTCGCGGTTGAGATGTTCAGCGTGCCTTTTCCATCGCCGCCAGTGCCAACAATATCCATCGCATCGGCTGGTGCCGACACCGCGTTGCATTTTGCGCGCATAACCGAGGCGGCGGCCGCAAATTCGGTTACGGTTTCTCCGCGCGTGCGCAGCGCCATCAGAAACCCGCCGATTTGGGCTGGCGTTGCGGCGCCTTCAAATAAAATCTGGAAGGCGGCCTCGGCTTCATTTTTTGTTAACTCGCGGTCAGAGGCCGCCGAGATTAGGGGTTTCATAAAATCGCTCATCAGCCCAATCCTGCAATGCTCAGAAAGTTTTTCAACAAATGATGCCCGTGTTCAGAGGCGATCGATTCTGGATGAAACTGCACGCCATGGATTGGCAGGCTGTTATGCTGAAGCCCCATAATGGTGCCATCGCTTAATTCTGCCGTGACCGTGAGGCAAGCGGGCAGGGTGGCTCGCTCTACGATTAATGAATGATAGCGGGTTGCCTCAAACGGGGTAGGGACATCTTTAAAAAGACCTTCGCTTGCATGATGCATCGTCCCCATTTTTCCATGCACAATTTCGTGGCATCTTATAACCTTGCCGCCAAAGGCTTGACCGATTGATTGATGTCCTAAGCAGACGCCCAGCAAAGGTGTTTGGGTTTCGCTTGCTGCGGCGATCAGCGCCAAGCAAATCCCCGCTTGATCAGGATCGCAAGGCCCTGGTGACAATAAAATAGCCTCTGGTTGCAGCGCCATGGCGTCTTGAACATCCAGCGCGTCGTTGCGTTTGACCATAACTTCCGCGCCAAGTTCCCCAAGGTAATGCACCAGATTGTAGGTGAAGCTGTCATAGTTGTCGATTAGCAGCAGCATTGCGTTTCTTTTACCTTGTATTAAATGGGGCTGGCCCCCACACCTTAGATCGATCTATACTTGCTCAGGCTTCGGTGTCACCGTCAAGGGGCGCGAAGCAAAAACAAGTGTATATCACGCCAAATTATCGCGGCGTCAATGAGGGCAAGAGTAGTGAAGCGGGGATTTTTCAGTGGGCTGGTCTGGGGGGCGTTAAGCGCCGTCATTGTGATCGTTGTCGGGCTGGTATTTCAGAGCTATGAGCGCATCCAGATGCCAGAAGCCGAGGCGTTCGAGGTACCTGCCGGATCAGAATTCACCCGTTCGCGTGAAGATCAGGCTGCCAGTTTACCTGCGCCCGTAGAGGCGCCTCAGCAGCTTGCCAAAACGCCCGCCGAAGCACCTCAACCAGCGGCGCCTGATGTAGCCCCTGATGAGGATGTCGCGTCAGCAACAGTGCCTAAAAGCGCACAAAACAAGCTCACAGGCTTAAGCACAAGCACCTTGCCGCAAACCGAAACCAATTTGCCAGTTTTATCGGATAGCGCTGAAAAGCCGACTCTCTCAACCGATGGCTTTGCGCAGCCGGGTCCTCCGAGCATGGATTTTGGATTGAGTTTTGATCTTGATCCGGCGCAGCCCGTTTTTCCCAAACAGATGATGTTGGACGCGCATGTGCCCAGTGAACCCCAGGCAGGGCTCGATCTGGCAACCGCGCCGAGCATTGATAAATCAAGTGTAGCGGCCCCTGTTGCCAAGAAGGCTGTGCCCAAGGCCGAAGAGCCTTTACCCGCACCGGAGAGTGCATCAAAAGCCAAAGTAAGTGCTGATAGGGCGGTGGTTTTAGAATCTGAACCAGAGGACAACTTGAACAACCGGTCATCTACGCCTGATCCCGATCTCACCGCATCCGCAACCGTATTGGCCTCAACCTCTTCAACCTCTTCGAGCATTCCCTCGGGCACTGTTCTGGCACAGCTCGGGGCGTTCCGCAGTGCCGATATTGCCGAACAGGAATGGCAGCGCTTATCGGCTAAATTTGCAGAGCAGCTGAACGGCTTGGACCATGTGGTACAAATGGCGGAAGTGAACGGGCGAATTTTTCATCGCTTGCGCGTTGTGGGTCTTGAAGATTTGGCTGAGGCTTCGGCGTTTTGCGAAACCTTCGTCGCAAGAAACACCGCCTGCCTTCCGGTAGTGATGCGCTAGATACGCAGCTTTTTTGCACGTGTTTTAGAGCAGGTTTTGGATCAGCCATGCGCCGGTATACGGCCAAAATGCCTAGTATGGCTGGCTTTTCTGTGAATTTTTAGGATGATTTA
>MDSX01041566.1_pt1 | contig 11384 bp, 10 predicted proteins | sample 811141 | NCBI WGS metagenome assembly MDSX01 (sample SAMN05326642, study PRJNA326480) | marine metagenome | isolation source: seawater | place: Atlantic Ocean: South East | collected 2010
CTCTGCCGGATCCATCGCGCGCCGCGGACGACCGCGGTGACGTCGCACCGCGCGACGCGACGATGGCGACGCGAATCCTCGCGCGCACTCGCGCCGACGCCGCGCCACGACGTCGCGTCGACGCGCGACGTCCAACGACGGCGCGTCGACCGCCGGCGACGCGCGCGCGCGCGAAGAAGACGTGGGCGGAGGCACAGCGCGACGACGACGACGACGCGACGCGCGGCGACGACGGCGGAGACGCGCGACGCGAAGACGCGCGAATCGACGGCGCGGAACCGCGAACGTTCGCGTACGAACCGCGATCGAAGTCGAAGCGACGACGGGGGAAGACGACGCGACGCGCGACGGTGGAGGTGGACTCGCCGGCGGTGGACGCGCTGCTGGGGAAGCGCGAGAAGACCATGGGGCAGGAGACCGAGGAGGCGTACGTGACGTTTTTGTTCGCGTACGTGGGCGTGATATTCGTCTTGGGGGTCGTCTTGGGGGTGAGCGCGTTCGGGAAGATGCCGGAGGCGGTGGACGGGTTCGTGAGCGAGCGGCTGTATCCGTTCTTCACGCCCTTCGTGGGGGGGTTTTTGGCGTTCTCGAGCGCGTACGGGGTGATCAAGACGCGGGACGATCCGAACGGGGGGTGAGCGCGCGCGCGGGTCGCTCGGTCGCGCGTTCATTTATTAAGAATCGCATCGATTGATTACGCGTCGACGCGTCGACGAATCGTCGCTAAAAACGCGAACCGCGCGATCGCGAAGCGACGCCCGATCCGACGATCGCGCCGCGTCGAGCGAATGTAAAATCACGCGCGCGATCGTCAAAACATGTGATACATGGGCGAGTGCGCGGCGTCTCTCAAAATCTTCGCCGCCGCCTCCCGTCCCGCCTTGGTCAACAGCGCGTGCGCCGCGCTGTGCGTCACCCTGTACGCCACGATCAGCTCCACGACCCCTAAAAACGCCAACTTTCGCGTTCGTATCTTCCTCTCGCTATCGGCGCGCGCGAATATCTCCGTCGCGTCTATCCGCAGCGTCCTCGCCTCGCGCCGCGCGCGCTCCCAGTACATCATCGGCGCGTTCGCCGCGAACAGCGCGTAGTGCCCGCCGCACAGCATCAGCGCGCTCGCGCACGCGTGCGCCGCGATCTCGTGATTCACCAATCGATTGATCCGCCTCGACGCGTCGTGCGGGTTCACGAAGTCAGCCTGCAGGTCGTCCAGCGCCGCGAGCACGTACAGGTTGACGAACAGCGCGAACCCGTACAGCAGCGCCGCGAGCGCGTACGTCGCGAAGCGCCACACCGTGGACAGCGCCTCGTCCGCCGCGGCCGCGGCGTCGAGCGCGGTCATCGCGTCCTGGTCGTGGAAGATATTTTCGCGCGACGATCAGTGCGGTCGACGGTCGTTGTTAGTTTTGCGATGCCGATCGCGATCGGCGCACCGCGACGCGCACGAGCGCGGCGCGCGCGCGTCGATCGTCGAGCGCGCGAACGCGGTCGACGTCGCGGTCGCGAACGCGGTCGAGCGCTCGACGGGGTGGGAATCGGCGCGGGAGACGGCGATTTTCGGGTCGGATTGGTGAATTGTCGCGGCGAATCGCGCGCGCGCGACGCCGACCGCGACGCGGTCTCGGGCGAAAACGATCGAGCGAGCGACGGAAAGCGCGATTCGAGCGGTGACGGTGGGTCGGGGCGACGCGCGAGGCGATCGAGGGCGCGCGCGGTGGACGAGAGGGATTTAGGATTCGCGCGGCGACGGCGAGCGCTCGGGACGGGGCGGCGACGAGGACGCGCGGCGGCGAGACGCGCGACGACGAAGGAGGTCTCTTCCGAGGGATGAGGGGTAAACTCGTGCGATGCAAAGACGTGACGACGATCACGGACGCGTACGAGGTGCTGGAGAAGATCGGTACGGGAGGGTTCAGTACGGTGGCGCGCGCGCGGGAAAAGGCGACGGGGCGAGACGTGGCCATCAAGGTGGTGGATAAGAGCAAGTACGCGCCGACGGATCGATCGTTCGATCGCGAGGTGGAGGTGCTCTCGGAGATACGACACGTGAATGTCGTGGAGCTGTACGCGACGTACGTGACGGATCGAAACGTGTTTATGATTTGCGAACTCGTCCAGGGCGGCGAGTTGCTCGAACGCGTGTCGCGCGTCGGGTCGTTCGCGGAGGACGAGGCGCGGTCGGTGATCACGCAGGTGTTGCACGCCGTGGCGCACATGCACGCGAGAGATATCGTGCACAGAGATTTGAAGTTGGAGAATATTTTGTTGAGCGACGACGGGGATCGACCGACGGTGAAGCTCATCGATTTCGGGTTGGCGCGGTTCAAGCCCGAGGGACAGACGATGCGAACGGTGTGCGGGAGCCCGCTGTACATCGCGCCCGAGATTTTAGAATTGGAGACGTCGAAAGACGAGAACGAGTTTTACTCTCCCGCGTGCGACATGTGGAGCGTGGGGGTGATTTTGTTCGCCCTCTTGAGCGGGTACTCGCCGTTCGATCACGAAGACGAGAGCGTGCTTTATCAAAACATACGCGACGGCATCTATCACTTGGAGCCCGGGGTGTGGGATTTCATCAGTAATCCCGCGAAGAATTTAGTCGCTGGTTTACTCGAAACCGACGCCAACGAGCGGTTGAGCGCGGAGCAAGCGTTGGCGCACGAGTGGATCGCCGCCGGCGCCGTCGACGCGGCGAGCGCCGACGACGTCGAGATGATGGACGCGGGCGACGCGTCGGCGACGCGAAAAGGAAAGAGCGCATCGCGTGCGGCGACGCAGCTGGACATCGACCGCGCCGAGCGACTGAAGCACCAAGCCGAGCTGATTCGTCAAGTGCGCGAGGAGGAGGCGCTGGCGTTGAAGCAAGCGAATCGAATCAACCCCGGCGGCGACGGCGGTCATCCCGCGGACGTGTTTTCGTTCCCATCTTCGTAGCGTCGCGTCGCGTCCCGAAATAAAGCATCGCCATGTACTCTTGTCACAACACCGAACACCGCTCGCGCGATCGATCCATCGCTCACGAAATCTTCGGCGGCGGTCGGTTTAAAAATCGTCGCCTCGCGAACGCCATCCAAAATTTATCCCTCGTCCCATCCTCCGCGACGTAACACCGCTCCACCATCCTCACCGCGATCGCCTCTCGACACCTTCGCACGAACCTTCGATACCGCTCCCGCTCCTCGTCCGTCCTCGGCGCCGCGCACACGCTCGCCAAGTCGTAATCCGCGTCCCCCGGGCACGCGAATCGCCCCAGCGCGTCCTCCATCGCGCGCTTCATCGCCCCCGATTTCGTCTCGCACCTCGGTTCGTTCGCGAATCTGTACAGCAGATCCATCGCGTACGCCGCGAGCGTCACGCGCAGGCGATCGCGCGGCGCGCGCAGCGCGTGACTGCGTCGCAGCGCGTCGCGTCGCAGCGCGTCCAGGACCTCGTCGACGACGTCCGCGGGTTCGCGCGATCCCGCGGGGCGGACGAAGACGTTCGTGGGCAATCCGCACGCGAGCGCGTCGGCGTCGCGGTCGTCCGCGCCGTCGACGAGCGCCATGGACGCGAACGCGTCGCGATGTGGCGCGAATGCAGGTGTTCTGACACACGGGTATGGGTTATAGTCAGACGATATATAGTATACGCAGATGTCGAGTGATACCACTTAAAATACGTTATATACGAGACTCCAGGACTCTCGTCGTGTACACGACGCGCACGCGCGCGCGCGAATCGCGACCGCCGGGACGACGACGACGCGCGATAAAAAAGAGCTGCCCCATGCGAGCCTCGATCTCGCGACTTTAGCGTTTCCAGCGTAGGCGTCCGTCGCGCGTCAACGCGACTCGGGCACATCCGGGCGGATATAAGCACTACACTCTAACCAACTGAGTTAATGGGGCTCAGTGCCATCGAAATACGGCATTCGACGATCGGTTCGATGATACCACTGTTCCGTGGCGCTTGGGGGGTGTTGTCGAATTGGGACTCAAAGGGGTGGCCCCCGGGACGCGCGCACGTTCGCGCGCGGTGTTACGGGTCGCGGGTCGCCGCGCGCGCGTCGACGGCGCGCGCGCGCGGGGGCTAGGCGGCGGCGAAATTACACGTCCGCGCGGTGACGCCCGACCCATCGGTCGCGACGATGGTCTCGCAACTCTCGACGCCGTAGACGCTCGCGTCGGCGTCGCGACATCGAACGACGGCGACGTCGGGGTCGACGACGACGGCGACGCGCGACGACGACGACTGCGCGTCGAGATCGGCGAAGAGTGGGTTCGAGCCCTCGCAATCGATGTACGCGCGGTCGGCGGCGGCGGACGCGACGCCCGTCGCGGCGCGCACGCGGACCGAGGACGTGGGGTCGGCGACGAGCCTGACGGCGCCGGCGCCGGCGTACGCGCCGGGGGCGAGCCGGACGACGTCGGCGTTCAACAGCGCGTTCGCCGTGGGATTCGCGAGGGCGAACTCGCGCCCGATGTGCGTGTCGCTCGCGCTCTGGACACCGGTCAAGGCTGACTGCAGCGCGCGTTGAATCGTGTCGAACGGTTTCAGAGCGCTCCCGTCGGCGCTCGACGCCGACGCCGCGCTCGAGTCGACGTACAAGTCGCAATAGAAGAACTGCGCCGTCGGCGCCGAGTTCGCGGCGCTCCACGAGCCGACGAGACCGGTGTTCGACACGTGCACGGCGGAGGCGTAGCACGGTGACGTCATCGCGACGTAATCCACCGCGTACGGGTCGACGCTCGCGATTTGCGACGGCGACGCGCATCGAACCTCGCTCGAGCTCTCGTACGAGGCGCGCACCACGACCTCGTTCCCGAGCGGATCGAAAAATTTGCACGCCAAGTTCGAGCTCGATAAAAACCCGCTCCCTCGCACGGTGACCACGGTCCCGCCGTCGAACGGTCCCCTCGCGCCCCGCGCGCTCGCCGCGGGCGCGCGCGACGTCTCCACCGAGCTCACGCTCGGCGCGGCGCCGCTCGCGTCGTACGTGAAGTCAATCTTCGCCGCGTTCGCCATCGGCGTCGCGAACGTCCCATCGCCGTCCCCCCCCGCCGCGACGAGATCGTCGAATCGCTCGCCGCCGTCGTTCGACGCTCGAACGTGACACGTCGTCGACGGCGTCCCGCTCGTCGCCCCGATCCCCGGCCACCTCGGCGTCACGCACTCGATCTCGTCGTACGCGATCCACTTCGCCGGCATCGTGACCCGCAGCCATCCGCTGCCGACCGTCGTCGCGCACGCCACGCCGCACTTTAAATTCGCGCCCGGATAAAACGTTCCGCCGACCGCGTTCGCGTTCGCGCCGAACGCCTTGACGCGAATCGTCGTCCCTCCCTCCGCCGGTCCCGCGTTCACCGCGCGATCCCCGACCAACGCCCAGCTCTCCCTCGGCCGACTCGCGATCGCCGTCGCCGATCCTCGACACCCGTAGCACCCCGGGTCGCTGTCGTCGTACTCGTACGTCGCGAACGTGTTCCCATCGCCGTACGCCCAGTTCCCCGCCGTCCCGCTCCACGCGCCGTCGTCGCCGTTTTTCAGTAATATCTGCGCCGCGCCGCGTTTGCCGCGTCGCGCGCGCGGCGCGACGCAGACGACGACGCGTTCGCTTTCGAGCGTCGCCTCGTCGCGCGGCGCCGCCGTCGCTCGCGTCACCACCACCTCGCCGTCGCCGAACGCGAACGCGCACCGCACGCGCGACGCGTCCGACGCGAATCGCGCGCCGCGGACCGCGACGTCGGCGCCGCCGCTCGCGTGGCCTCGCCGCGGCGTCGCGCGCGTCACGACGGGCGCCGCGAATCGATCGTCGTCGAGCCGTCGCGTCGCGAATCGCGCGCGCGTCGGCGCGGCGCTCGCGGTGCGGGTCAGCGATGCCATCGCGCACGCCGCGGTCGCGAACGCGCGGCGCGAGGCGGCCGCGCGGCGCTTCCAGCGCGCCATTGTGTGACGCTTCGCATGCCCGACGGTTACCTGACGCACCCTTCGCCGCTGCGTCGCGCCGACGCCTCGACGATCGACGACGCGCGCGCCGTCAAGCGCCTCGACGGTTCCGTCGACGTCCTGGGCGTCGCGCGGCGCGACGCGCGCGGGAATCCGACGGTTTTGCTGTGCCGACCGCTGCGGACGCAGCGCGCGCGCGGCGACGACGAAAGCGCGCGACGGCGCGCGCGGACGAAGAAATGGCGCGGGTCGACGACCGCGGAGTCGCCGTGGCCGAACGCGCTGTGGCTGTGCGATCGCGAGCTGTGCAGGCGAGTCGGGAGGTTGGAGCACGGCGGCGGCGCGGCGGCGGCGCGGCGAAAAATCGACGACGACGAGGCGACGGCGCGAATCTTCGACGCGCAGCAGAGACGGTACGCGGCGATGCGATGGGGATTGTTGACGGGGAAAGAGCGGGAGATGTGCGAGCGGTTGGGGGGGGAACACGTGGAGGCGCTGCGGGATCGAGGCGTGGGGGGGTACGCGCGGGACGACGTCGGCGGGACGGGGCTGCTGATACAGGTGAAGTGTTTGCACGCGCACTACGCGCATTACTTGGCGACGGACGGGGATAACGTGGTGGGGGCGATGGTGCAGGAGATGCTGGACGCGGGGGAGGACGAGGACGTGGCGAGGGCGCAGCGCGAGGAGGGCGAGCGGCGCAAACGCGACGGTTAGGGACGAGGGCGATTTTAGAATACAGTTTTAGCGCCCGCGGGCGCGCGCGGCGAGCGAACGCGCGAGCGACGCCGCGCGCGCGTTTAAGCGGTGTCGTCCGAACGAGGTCTCGCTAAGACCTCGGTCGGGTAGAAGACTTCGTGAAGAAACAAGCCGCGCGCGGGCGCGCCCATGGGCGCGCGCGAGCGATCCTTGGTTTCGATGAGCGTTCGCAGATACGCCAGGTCGTGCTTGCCGCTCGCGACGACCAAGAGCGCGCCGACCATGTTGCGCACTTGACGATACAAAAATCCGTCGCCCTCGACCTCGAGACGAATCAATCCGTCGTCCGCGGCGTCCTCGAAGACGTCGAAGCGACGAATCGTTCGCGTCGTGTTCCTGTCCTCGTTTGATTTATCCCTCGACGTGTTGCAAAACCCTTTGTAATCCATCGTCCCGACGAACAACTGCGCGGCTTGACGCAACAGTTCGACGTCGCACGGGCGCCATCCGACCTGATGCGCGTACTTTCTCGTGAACGGGCTCGACGTCGCGCGCGCGTCCACGTAGTAGTGGTACGTCTTGCCGCTCGCGTGAAATCTCGAATGAAACAACGGATGGGGTTCCCAGAACGCGTCGACGCGAATGTCTTTCGGTAACATCCCGTTCATCGCCTTTTGACACCGCGTCAAGTCTTCTCCTAACGATTTTTCGCAATAAAAGTGCGCGACTTGCCCTCGCGCGTGCACGCCGGCGTCGGTGCGACCGGCGGCGCCCAATCGAAGCCGTTCTCGATCGATCCCGGTCAGCTTCGCGAGCGCGCGCTCGAGTTCGCGCTGAATCGTCGGCACGTCTTCGCCTTGGTACTGAAATCCATTATAACGCTCGCCATCGTACGAAATCTTCAGCGCGTACGTGACGTCGCGTCCCGAAGCGCGATGCAGCTCGAGCTGCGCGTCCGACATCGAAGCCTTATACGCCGCGTTTTTCGCCGCGTTTTCCCCATACGGCTCGCTCTCGCGGACGCTCGCGTTCGACGCCGCGCCGCTTTCGTCGTTTTCGCTCGCGCGAACCGTCGCGTTCGCCCGCGCGCGTCGCTTTCCCGCGCCAGCCCGAGCGCGCGAGCGCACTTTTTGCGCTCGAAATCCTCCCCGCGCGTCGTCTGCGCGCCTCTCCGCGCGCGCGGCGCGCGCTCGAACGATCGCGCGCGTCCATTCACACGTCGCCATCGCGTCGCGCGCGCCGCATGGACGCCCGCCGCGATGTGCGGGCGCGTTTCGCGTCCCGACGCGGGACACCGGGACAAACCTCACCGCACTTCGCGACGCTTCGAACGCGCGCGCGATGGCGAGCGACGCCGTGACGTGGCACGTGTACGTGCATAAACTTCGCGCCTGGGTGCCGACGGAAGACACGCGCGAGAAGGCGCCCGAGGAGCAAGAACCGACGCGTCCAACGCTGATTTTGGTCATCCGCACGCAGACTGGAGAATTTCTGTCGCACGCGCACGGCGACGACGAGCGCGGGAACGTGGTGTACGACGAACCGACGTGCGAAGAGGTTGTCGAATTTCTGTCTCGCGTCGCGGAAAATCCAAAGGTGCTGAATTCGAGCAAAGAGGGCGACGGCGAGGGGACGACGGCGAAGCCGACGCGCGTGGCGTTCGCGTGCACGGCGACGGCGCGCGCGCTGGCGGAGAAATCGCTCGAGGAGTGGGATTCGTTCGATGGGTGTAAGTATGTCAATGGATGCCGAGATGGGGTGATGGCGAAAATACCGAGCGTGCGAGATGTGAGTTTCGCGCCGGTGCCGGAGAGCGTGTTGCGAGACGTGGTGCGAGGGCAAATCGAGCCGCAGATGCGGCCGAGCGAGAATGACGAGGTCTGGGGGACGCAGCATTTGCCGGGATTGATGGAATCCATCGATGGGTTCACGCCTCGGTTCGGTGCGAGTTTATTCGGCGCGGCGAAGGCGTTCGCTGAGTGCGGGATTCGGCGTAAGCTTGAACGGCGTCGACCGGTGAAAATCGCGTACCGGTTAATGGTGCGCGACGACGTCACGATGCGGTTGACGTGCTTCGTCGCGTTCGATGGGACGTTCGAGGATGAAAACTTCGGATTCAACGTGCACAAGACGCTGAAGGATGCGCAGGTGGCGTTTGAGGTCGAGCACGGGAACGAGGACGTCGAGCCGAGCTTGGAGGGGCAGACGTGCATGTTTTCGAGCGCTGTGGAGACGCCTTTCGAGGATTTAGACGCGCGCGACGCGCACGATTGGCCGTTAGTCGCGGCGGAGGGTGAAGTCGGCGGCGTGTTGTGGCCGCTATTCTTTAAAATCGCCCTAGACGAGGAATCCGGCGACAATCTCGAGATTTCCCGACCGGCGATCATCGAGCTTCAGGCGTTCGAACTCGCGATGAAAGCCGTCGCGCAATTGGCGCGACGCGACGAAGGATTCGAATGCGCGCCCGCGGGCGAAAACGGTGACTTGACCGAGGTTCGCAAGCCCCGCGGACCGTGGACGATCAAGACGTCGTCGTTCGCGGCCAAGGGCGAGGAGGAAGAAATCGAGATCGAAGTGTCCTTACCCGAGCTCGCGGAGATGAAGGCGAACGAGTACTTGTGACGCGGCGTTTTGAAGATGCGTTTTCTTTCGTCGTCGTATTCTCATCGTCATCGCTAGCTAATCGTGTTGTTCATGATACAGTAAATTTTTCGAGTCTCGTCGTCTCGTCTCGTCGTTCGTCGTCTCGTCTCGTCTCGTCGTCACCGTCGATTAATCGAACGCCCATTGATTTTCCTTCCTAACCTCCTCTTCCTCCTCGGGCGTGAAATCATTCTTGATGTTAAACGTCTTACGAATCTCCTCCGGCGTCTTCCCCTTCATCATGTTCGCCACCGTCATGCACGTCAAGTCCAGCAGCCCCTTCATGTTCAAGTAATTCGCCGCCAGAATGATTTCAAACAGCGTCGCCTGGTCCACCTTGACGAAATCGTTGTTGAACGCCTTCACGTTCGCCTCGGATTCGTTCTCCTTCTTCGCCTTGACGTGATACTTGCAGTACTCGATCACCTTGGTCAAAATCTTCGAGTTCACGTTCGGCAGCGGCACCGGCGCGTCGTTCTCCGTGTCCTCGATGATGGATTTAATCGTCTCCGACAGGCTGTCGTCGCGCGCGCGTCGTCGTCGCGTCTCGTCAGTCCTCGGTCGTCGGTCGTCGGTCGTCGAGGTTTCGAATCGTTCGACGCGATTCCTTCGTCGCGATTCGCGCGTCGCGATTCGCGCGTCGCGATTCGCGCGGGCACGCACAAAGCGACGTCCTCGTCGACCTCGAAGGTCTCGTCGTCGGACGAGCGGAGCGTGATCGTGGCGGCCATGGCGCGCGCGTCGCGGAGTGCGGCGCGATGGCGCGGCGAGTGGGATTCGTTAGGTTTACAGCTGGGTAAAATATGAGGTTTGAGTACGTATTCGGGGTGGTGAAAGAGGGATATCGCGACGACGCGGGGGTGACCGGGGGGGGCGCGGCGCCGGGCGCCGGGCGTCGAGGCGAAGACGCGTTCGTGGTGATGAATCGATGCATTAAAAGCTCTACTCCGCGGGTTCCTCCGAAGACGCGGCCTCGGCGGCGGCGGCCTCGGCGGCGGCGGCCTCGGCGGCGGCGGCGGCCTCGGCGGCGGCGGCGGCGGCGGCGGCTTCGGCGTCGGCGACGGCTTGCAGACGCGCGTCCTCGGCGCGCATGGCTTCCATCTTGATCTCGTGTCTCGTCTTGCCCTCGCGCTTGGACACGAAGCGCGTCTTCAGGCGCGCTTGTTTGCCCACCAATCGGCGGAGGTAGAATAATTTCGCGCGACGAACCTGCGCGGAGAAAATGAAGAAGAAATCGCTCGAGGTCAGTCGTCCGCGTCGCGCGGCTCGAGGGTTATCCGCGCGCGTCGCGTCTCGCGTCCTCGCGCGTCCCGCGTCGCGCCGTCGCGCCGTCGCGCCCGCGTCGACGCTCAATAAAATACGTACCACCGGTTTACCCGCGCCGCGAACCTCCTCGAACGTGCACAACGGCGAGTGCACCGGAAACACTCGCTCCACGCCGAACCCCTGCAAGGTTTTCCGCACCGTCACCGTCGTCGCCACGCCCGCGCGGTGAATCCCGATCACCACCCCCTCGAAGGGTTGCACCCGCGTCTTATTCCCTTCTTTCACCGTCACGCCCACCCTCAGCGTCATCCCGACTCGGAACGGGATCAGATCGCGCTTCGTCTGTCGCGCGCTCGCGCGCTCGACGTACGCCGACAAACCCTTCTTGTTCGTGTGGCTGTACGAGTGCGCCGTCTTCGTCGCGCTGCACGCGATCTCGACGCGCGCTCCACGTTTGGCGCGTTGAAGCGTCGCTGTGTGCGTCGGTCGCGCGCATCGCGCGCCGCGAATCGACGTCGCGCGTCGCGCGGCGAGCGTCGCCCGCGTCGCCGTCGCGCGCGCCGGCGTCGTCGTCGTCGTCGTCATCATCGTCCGCGTTTACGTCGCGGTCGCGTCGAGCGAGCTTCGGCGGTCGCGTCGAGCGGCGGTAAATAAATGCGCGCGCGCGTTTCGCGACGCGTCGTTCGTCGTCGCGCGTCGCGTCGCGAGGTGCGGTCGCGCGTCGCCGTCGCGAAACCCTCGAATGGCGTCGTGTGTGCGTCTATACATAAATATACACGTCGGACATACGGTACATATATAAACATACACAAACCCATAGACGAACCAGTACATATATAAATATATTTTAA
>MDSX01094165.1_pt1 | contig 11384 bp, 15 predicted proteins | sample 811141 | NCBI WGS metagenome assembly MDSX01 (sample SAMN05326642, study PRJNA326480) | marine metagenome | isolation source: seawater | place: Atlantic Ocean: South East | collected 2010
TGGATATGGTACAAGTAATGGATTAGATTATTGGATTGTTAGAAATAGTTGGGGAAAAGACTGGGGTGAAAATGGTTATATGCGTATCATTAGAGGAAAAAATGCATGTGGAATTGCAAATTCTGCAATTTATCCTGTTGTAGAAAAAGTATAAATATTCTAAAAATAATTTGATTTATTTTGTAATTAAATAAATTTAAAACCATTTTGTTTTAAATTTGCAAACTAAAATAAATATTATTTGTAATAAAAAACATTTAAATATATATTTTTATCTTTTGGTCTATGTAGTATTATTTTTGGTTTAGCAAAAGGAGTTATTTTTTCTCTAATAATGTATACAGTGTCTGCAACTATTCCATTTTATTTAGTAAAAAATATTTCAATCAAAAAGCTAAAAATATCTTGGAAGATACCAAAATTTATTCTCTTTTAGATGTAATTGAAGAAAAACCTTTTATTATCTTAATTTGTTGTAGAATTTCTCCGGTTGTACCAGGAAGTTTAGAAAATATGTTATTTGGTATTACAAGTATTTCTACATATCTATATATGTTGGGAACTACAATCGGTATTACCCCACAACTCATTCTTTTAGTATATATAGGTACTATTATTCAAAATATTACAGAAGTTGGTGAAATTAATCTTTTTCATAATCCTTTTAATCTAGCTCTGTTCATTATTGGATTATCTTTAACAATTTTAATGTTCAGTGTAATTATTTATAAAGCTAATAAAATTATGGATCAAGAAAAATCATATTTACCGGCATAAATCTATTAACAAATTTTTATTACTTAACTAAGTAATAAAAATATTATTTTTTAAAAGTTATGATAGTTTGAAAAGTTTCTAAAGCAGAAATAAGTTTTCCAGTAGGTTGATATTCACTCTCGATATCTTTTTTCTTATGTAATAAAACAATTTCTATGGGAAAAGTATTACAAGAATAAATACTTGAATTATTTTCAATTTTTTCTCTTTTAATTGAACATGTTAAGGGACCTTTTAATTCAGGTTGATAATAATGAGAATTAATTTGATGTTGATCTTCTAGAGTTCTAGTTTGCAAAGAAATCCAAGAAAGTTCTGTTAAAGGTATTCTTTGATTAATTTCATGTAGATCTTTTTCTACAATAGCAACAATATATCTACAAAAATTAGATAGTAAACAAGTTGTTTTAACCATATAAATACTATTATTTTGAACATCTTTAATTTTAGTTAAAATAGGATGTGCAAAATATTCATCAAAATGCTTATATAATTCTTCTTTTCTAGGATCTACATCAAATAACAATCTACCGTATTGAGCCATTTTAATAATAAAATTATTTTTTTAAGTAATTGTATATATTGTTTAATTATAAATAAAATGAATAATTTTCATAATAGTAAATTTTTTAATACAGGATATATTCCTGAAAATAGTAATGAAAAAAGATTAAAACAAGGATTAGATTCACAATTTATAAGTAATACGTGTTTAGCATGTATGCAAGAAGCTAAACAAAATGAATTATCTTCATTTAATACATATTATTATCCTGTAAAAGCGAAACCAGTACCAAAAATCAGTACTAGACCAATCAAACAAGAGAATATGTGTTTAGATATTATTAATACTATTTAATAAAAAAATGAAAATGAAAAAATAAAATATTGTTTTAACTAAAACCCAAAGATGTCAGAATTTGAACTTTTTGAACAAGCATTAGCAGAATATGAAAAAACAGTTGAAAATAAAGTTGAAAATAAAGTTGAAAATAAAGTTTGTAAGCATAATGATATTATATGTGAAAACGGTATCACTAGCTGTTTAGATTGTGGTGAAGAAATTAGTCATATAATTACCCATGAAAAAGAATGGAGATATTATGGTGCTGCAGATAGTAAAAGAACATCAGATCCAAATAGAGTTCAAATAAGAAAAGTTGAAGAAAGAAATATAGCCAAAGATGTAGAAAGTATGGGTTTTAGTGAAATTATCATTGCAAAAGCAGATGAATTATATAATCAAGTCACTAATGGGCAAATTTATAGAGGTAATTCTCGTAAAGCAATTGTATTTGCTTGTATATTTCATGCCTATAAAATTTCTGGTAATCATCAAACACCCGAAAATTTAACAAAATTATTTGGTTTAAGTAGAAAAAATGGGTTGAAAGGATTGAAAATTGTGAATGTTAATGCTCCAAAAGATTCACAAATTCATACAACTTATATTACTCCCGAACATCTTATTCATGATATTATGGATAAATTTTCAGCAACGCAAGTACAAAAAAATGAAGTAGTTCAACTATATCAACAAATTAAAAATAAATCTTCCAAATTAAATCGTTCTCGTCCACAAAGTGTAGCAGCAGCATTAACTTATTATTGGATTTGTACAAAAGAATTAAATATTTCTTTGAAAGATTTTGCAAAAAAAGCTGATTTGTCAGAACTTACCATTAGTAAAAATGCTAAAGAAGTTGCTAATGTATTAGGAACACCAAATATACTTTAATAATTATTATGTAATTATAAATTAACTTGTAAATTAATTTATAATTCTATTTGTACTTCTGTACTATTCATTATTTGCGCAAAAATACACCAAGCTATTAATGGACATACCAACATTTTAGAAACATAATTACCTTCTACTAAACACATAAACCCTAAAGTAATACTAATAATTAGTATCCAAGTAGATATTTTTTTGTCTTTTTTACAACCATACATAAAAATCCAAAAAGCTAAAGATAATGTTAAAAGTAAATATAAACTAAAACATAATATTTGATTTTCTGTATTTCGCATTGCAAAAACCCAAGATAAACCAAATAATATAAATAATAAAGGCCAAATAATACCAAAAACCACAGATGGAGGTCTAAACTTTACAACTGAACCTGCTTTAGAACCTACGCTACAAAAAATTGTTACAATATAACAAATTAATGCTGGTAAAAAAAAGTATATAAAATCTTTAATCATGTATATATTTATATTAAATTGAATTAAAAAATTAAATTATTTAAAATTAATAAATAATGGAAACTGTTTATTTGTTAAGATGTCCAATATGTAAATCAAAAAATATATTACAAAAACAAGGTAGTTTGGGACCTTATACATGTCAAAATTGTGGAAATGTTACTGACACACCAGAAACATATTCTGAAGATATGTCTGATCTTTTTGCAAATTTTTTAGTAGAAGAAAATGTTGATACGGCTAAATTTTTAGATTTATTGAAAGAACAAGTCCAAGTAGAAAAAGAAGAAAAAAATATTGAAGATTTATTGGGACAAATGTCTGTACAAGGCAAAAAACTAAAAAAACCTTCTATAAAAAGAAGATATGATCCTTATAAAAAATCTTCTATGAGTTCAATCTCATCTCCTTGTGGTACATACGAAGTATGTTTAGCCAAAACATATGAAGTAGTAGAAGAACTACAAAATTTTATTTATGATTATGTAATTACTGGTAGTTTTGCATATGTTTTATTAACAAAAGATGAAAATTACGATGTAAATGATTTAGATATACTTATTCCTTTATGTAATTGGAAAATAAAAGATGGTCAAGTATTTTTAGGAAGAAAACCCACTCCTTTTTATACAAAATTATCTGATCGCGATTACGAAAGAACTGGTTTTGATGGTTTACCAGTTCAATATGAATTAAGTAACGGGGAAACAATTGATCTGGATTTAATTATACTAAGAGAGAATATGGAATTACCTGATCATGATCAAATTGAAAATATCAATGTTTTAAAAGCAAAAGATTTATTAAAATTTTATCAAGATCCTGATTGGGAAAAAGATAATACTAGAAAAATACGTATGTTAGAAAGACATATAGAAGAAAATCCGGAAGATGAAAAACCTTTTGAAAGTCAGTATGGTGAAATTAAAGGACGAAAATTATTTTAATTTATATAATTAATTTAAACTAAAAATTAATTATATCATATAATGACTGAAACAAATATTCTTTTATTAGAAAATTACCTTACTGGTAATTTTATTAAAGAAAAATTTAATTATAATACTATTAGAAATATTAAAAATCCCCGTGGTTTTAAAATTGTAAGAAAACTACCTAAAAATAATCAAAATAATCAAAAAGGTGCTGGAATATGTTTACTAGATGAAAAAACTAATAATATTCTCTTAATAAGAGGTAGAAGTTATTGGATTTCTAATTATAGGTATAATAATAACGGAAAATGGGGATTTCCTAAAGGAAAAAGACTTTCTAATGAATCCGAATGGGATAATGCTTTAAGAGAGTTTAATGAAGAAATTGTATCTCCTAAATTACGTAAAACTTGTGAAAAAGAACTAAATTTAATTAAAGCTAATAAACCTTATTTTGTTATAAAAACAAAACATGATTGTGATTACTTCATACTTAAATGTGATAAGATTTTTTTTGATTCTTATTTATATTCAGACAAAGACTTAGAATATCTAGCTAAAAATAGCAATAGTGAAATAGTAGAAAAAAAGTGGGTTCCAATTGATATTGTTTTCCATAAACAATTTTACACTGCATTAAATCTAAATTCTGGTACAAAACATGTTATAAAAGAATTAGTGAACCTTATAGATACTTGACAAACTTCTAAGAAATCTTAAGTTACTTTTTATATTTTTTTTCGATATTTTTAATCGCTTTAAACATTCTTTTTTGTAAATGAGTTTTAGGAACAAATGTATCCCATTCAAGTTCTGACAAATGCATAGCTTTACATGTCTTACAAGTACAAGTAGATCTAGAAAATTTTTCTACATCTTTATCTGGTATTATTTTTAAAGAATACCTTTTTCTTTTTTGGGTCATTTTATTATTTTCAAGAAAATTATTGTTTAAACAAACATTAGTTAATTATTAAAATGTATTTTTATTATACAGTAATTATGGGTACGATGGGATGTTTTTATAAATTAGATGGGTGGAATATCTGCAAGGAACAATATAAAAGTTATTCTAGACAATGGGGTCGTCTAAATAATCTTGTTTCTATGAAACATAAACACCAATATTTAATTATTTGGACAAGTCTTAAATTATTAGCGCAAGCATTTTATTTAAGCTTTTTACAATGGTTAAACTCATCCTTGAAAAAAATTGATCGGAATACATACGAAATCTCTTATCTAATTAATGGAAAGTTATATAAAATGAGAGTCAAACCACAAAAAGGACCTAAACCAGTATTACAAGTTATTGATGAATGTTCTGAAGATGTTACCACAGAAGTTTTACAGTATCTTGGACCAAATTATGATTGGCATAACAGTAATCTTAGTCCTAAAGTATTAGGGTTTGACTCATTAACTTTTGAATGTTCAGATGGAGAAGAAGCAATTTTTACTAAAAACGAAACTATGAAAAAATTTAAAATTGAATTATTTTAAAAATAAAGTAGAATAATAATAATTAGAGAAATGAGTAATATCATTATCATTCTTGATGAATCAAGTAGTATGCAAATTATGAATAATGAACCTGTCGATTCTATAAATTCTTTTGTCAAAGAACAAAATAATCTTGAAAAAAAGATAACATTATGGAAATTTAATAATAGAGTTGAGAAAGTTTGGAATGCGATACCAATTAATCAAGTAGAAAATTTTAAGGAATATCAACCTACCGGTATGACAGCATTGTATGATGCGATTGGCATGGCAATCGAAGATAAAAATTTTACTATCGATACAATTTGTTTGATAATAACAGATGGTTTTGAAAATAGTTCACAAAAATATACACATAATATTATTAAAAAGCAAATTAAAAGTATGGAAAAAGTAAATAACTGGTCTTTTTTATATTTTGGAGCAACTGAACAAATTATTAAACAAGGAATAAATTTAGGCTTAAAACAAGATCATTGTGTAAATTTTACACAAGGAAATTTAGTAAAATTAATGCATACTCTTAGTGAAGATATTAATTCTTCTGATGCACCAGTAAATATATCTTTAAAAAAATATAATAGCTGTCCAAATAATTATTTTGAAGAAGATGAAGAATTAATAAAAAAGCAACAATTAGCAAAACCACCACAGTTGCGAAGACAAAACACCGATATTTTTTAAAATAGTATATAAAGTAATATTTTTTAATACTAAATGTTAGTATTAAAAAAAGAATTATGGGATAAAGACAGAATCCTTAAGATTGAATGTACCAATAATTGGGAAAGTAGTGATACAATCGTAATGGCAGAATGCGTTTTACAAGAAATTAAATTATTACTAGAAACAATTACAGATACTAAAGCGATTCTTATTTTAGATTGTAATAAAGGAGAAGTTCCTCCATTGTTTCAATTAGGTAAAATTTTTACTTTTTTATCTAATATTAAAGAATTAATTAAAAAGAGTGTTTATTTTTCTATTATTTATGCGAAACTAGGAGATCATATGAGTTGGTTAGATATTGTATTAAAAATGTATACTCCTGCCAGACCAATTCATGTTGCAAAGAATAAAGACGAACTAAAAAATTACATTCAAAATAAAGAATCATTCTTAAAATAAATTATAAATAAAATTGAAATTATTTATAACTTAATAATTAAATAATTAAATAATGGTTAAACTAATTTTTCGTTATGGTACTATGAATTCCTCCAAAACCGCAAATTTACTGATGGTGGCACATAATTATATTGATCAAGATAAAAAAGTGATTTTAATTAAACCAAAATGCGATACTAGATTTGGAGAAAATAATATTAAATCTAGAGCTTTTGAACAAGGAATGAAAGCTGATATTATTTTAGATCCAAAAGAAACTAATTTAGAACATTCGTTATTATTGTTTAAGAATCCGGTAGCTATTTTGGTTGATGAATGTCAATTTTTATCCAGAGAAAATATTGATTCATTACGTAATTGTAACCTAGATATTCCTGTTATTTGTTATGGTTTAAGAACAGATTATACTGGACAATTATTTTCAGGATCTTTAAGATTAATGGAAATTGCAGATACTATTGAAGAAATTAAAACTGTGTGTGTTTGGTGTAATAATAAAGCAACTATAAATGCAAAATATTTAGTAGACGATTCAGGGGAAAAAACTATTATTAGAAATGGTTCTACTGAAATAGATTTAGGTGCTGAAGAAAAATATATACCGATTTGCTGGAATTGTTGGAAATAAAAAAAATATTTTCAATAATAAAAATGTTAACATATTCATTAACTTCTAGTTGTAACGGAAATAAAAGTTGGAATGATTTAACTACAGAAGAAAAAGTTACTGTAGTAGTTGTTTGGGTATTAATTGTAGCCCTAATTGTATGGGCTTGGGTACGGGCAGTAAATTGCTCTAAGAAAAATACTCAAATGCGTGTAACTCATTTACTTTTTGCTAGTGTTGATCCCGTATTATATCTAATTTTCAGTTATTTTATAGACGGAGTATGTCAATAAATTTGAATTTTCATTTTAATTAAAAATAATTAAAATGAAATATGGATATTCGTCTTGGATTATGCTGTATTAATACAGACTTGAGAGAGAAAAAACCTTCTGTTTTTTCTAGCAGAACAATTCGTTTGGCAACTTTGGAATCGAAAGGACTAGAATATTTACAGGGACTAGTAATACAAAATATTAAAGATACTATAGAAATATTAAAAGAAAATGTAAATTTAGGTATTCATGTATTTAGAATTTCTTCTGAAATTTTTCCCCATATTACCAACGAAAAATGTGGAGGATACTCTATAGATTTTGCTATAGATCACTTAAAATTATTAGGAAATGCTGCAAAAAAATATAATCAAAGAATTACAGCACATCCGGGACAATATAATGTACTCGGAAGTCCAAGAGAAGATGTTGTCAATAATACTGTTAAATATCTTAATTTTCAGGCTGAAATGTTTGACATAATGGAAATGAACCAAGATTCTGTAATGGTTATTCATGGCGGAGGATTATATGGAAACAAAGAAAAAACAATAGAAAGATGGGTAGAAAATTTTAATTTATTATCAAAATCTGCTCAAAAAAGATTAGTTTTAGAAAATTGCGAAAAATGTTTTAACGTACAAGATTGTCTTGATATTTCCTATGATGTAAAAGAAAAATATGGTTTTCATGTACCAGTAGTTGTAGATAGCCATCATTATGATTGTTACAATCTTTTACATCCTGAAGAAACTCCAAATAATATGGATTTATTAATGCCATGCGTTATAGAAACATGGGATCAAAGAGATATAAGAATGAAAGTTCATATTTCAGAACAAGGTTCTGGTAAAATAGGACATCATTCTGATTATATATACACTATACCTGAATATTTTTTAAATATTTATAAAGATTATGAAAATCCTTTTGATATTATGGTAGAAGCTAAAGCAAAAGAAAAAGCTGTACTGGTGTTACACAAAAGATATGAAAAAATTTTTAATAAGAACTTATAATTTTGGAAAAATAGAATTATATTTTTTTAAACTAAATCATAGTTTAAAAAAATATTTTTAAAATATGAACAATGAAGATTGTTAACTTATACAAAGAATATTTTGAACAATTTAGCTCTAAATACGATTCTAATAAATTAGCAATTTTAATGCAAGTAGGTGATTTTTATGAACTTTATGGTGTAGAATCCGACAATCTTAACTTTGGTAATGTAACACAAATTGCATCTATTTTAGAAATTGTTAGAAGTCGAAAAAATAAAGATTGTGAATTTATTAGCATAGAAAGTCCTCTTTTTACTGGTTTTCCAAAACATAGCGCGCAAAAACATATTAAAAAGTTACTTGATTTTGATTATTATGTTATTTTAATCGATCAATTTGAAGAAAAAAATATTATCCAAAGAAAAGTTTCTAAAATTTTAACTAAAGGTACTTTTATTGATGATTTAACAATTAAACATTCAACAACCATGTGTTGTGTATATTATGATAATTTTAATGGAATCGGAGTAGCATTTTTGGATTTAACAATCGGTATTTGTAAAGCATATGATATTGAGAATGATTATGGAGAACTAACACGTCTGCTAGAAACTGAAAATCCTTGTCAAACAATTACAAGAAAACAAGATAGTATAAAACAAAATCTACTCAAACCTCCTTTCCAAGAAACTATTTTAAAATCTTTTTTCCCAAAAACAGGTTTTCTAAGCGCTATTGAATATACTGACTTAGATACAAAACATAATGCTCGTGTTGCTCTTATTTGTCTTCTAGAAGAAGCTAAATATCAAGATTGTGATATTGTTAAAAAATTAGATAAACCTATTACAAATAATTCTAATTCTTCTATTTTAAAGTTAGAAGATACCGCACTATATCAACTTGGTATTGTTTCCCAAAACACAGCAAGTTGTAGTTTATTTAATACTATTAATAAAACTTATACATCTTCTGGAAAAAGATTTCTAAAGAAAAATTTACTAGAACCGTTAACTTGTCCAAAAATTCTTAACGAAAGATATACGTTATTAAATGAATTTCGAAGTTGTTCAATTACTTCAGAATTAAAATCTTTAGTAGATATTGAAAAGTATGTTCATAAATGGCGTCTAGGTAAAATTTCACCACATGAATTTGTTATCATGATTTATTGTTTTCCTACTATCACAAAAATTATAAGTAATGTTCACGAAAATACTTCTTTTACATTTGATCAATTAGAAACTTTTACCGAATTTAATAATGAAATTAATAACATTTTTGATATTCAATCTCTAGAAAAATACAATTCTCTAAATAATATTGAATCAAATATTTTTAATAAAAATATTAAACCAGAATTAGATAATTTGCAAAACGTTTTGAACACGCTCCTAGAAAAAATTCAAGATATGCTTGAAAAACTTAACCAAAAAGATCCATTAGAAAAGAAATCAGCAATTGTAAAGTTTGAAAAAACAGCAAATAATGATCAATGGTATTTTACAACTACTACAAAAAAAGTCGAAGCTTTGAAAAAAAGTAAAATTTTAGATAATCAATTTTCCCTTAAAAATCAAAAGTCTAACGTAAGGTTATTTCATCCTGAAATAGAAAATATTCGTTCAGCTTATGTCGAAACTTTAAAAGAAATGATTGAATTAGTTAAAAAAGAATTTATTTTAACTTTAGATTTTTTAGAAAGTAAATACTGTATTGTCATGAAAAAAATAGTCGAATTCATTACATATGCAGATTTTTATAACTGTGGAGCTTTATTAATTAATCATTATGGATATGCTAAACCGAATATTATTAAAAAAGAAAGTTCATATATTTCATGTACAAGTCTTAGACATGCTATAATTGAAAGATTAGATCAAAACATAAATTATATTCCTAACAATGTTAATTTACCAGAAAATGGCAATCCTGGAATGTTGTTATTTGGTTTAAATGGTGGTGGTAAATCTTCATATATGAAATCAGTTGGATTATGTATTGTTTTAGCCCAAATTGGTTTCTGGGTCCCTTGTGAAAACCTTCAATATTATCCTTTCACAAAACTTTTTACTAGAATTTCTGGAGATGATAACGTAATGAAAGGTTTATCATCTTTTGCTGTAGAAATGAAAGAACTTCGTGCTATTTTACATAAAGCAGATTGTAATTCCTTAGTTTTAGGAGATGAAATTTGTAAAGGAACAGAACAAGAATCAGCTCTAGGAATTGTTGCTTCAAGTTTAATTACTTTGACAAAAAGAAATAAAGCAAAATTTATTTTTGCCACGCATTTACATGCTTTAAGTAACATAGAAAAAATTATAAATATTGTAAATATCTATCATATCAGTGTAGAATGTAAAAATGATAAAATTATTTACAATAGAAAATTAAATACTGGTTCGGGACCTTCTTTATATGGATTAGAAGTAGCAAAACATTTGCTACATGATAAAGAAGTCTTACAATTAGCTGAAGAAATTAGATCTAATTTTTCTTTAAAAGCATCCACGTACAATAAAAAAGTTATCATTGATAAATGTGCTATTTGTCACACTAAAGAAAATTTAGATGTACATCATATTGAATTTCAATGTCAAGCAAATAAATATAATTTAGTTTCCCATGGGAAACATAAAAATTCTAATTCTAATTTAGTAGTTCTATGTAAAAATCATCATAATCAAGTCCACAACAATAAAATTACTGTTACTGGGTGGCAAGAATCATCAGAAGGAAATATATTAAAGTGGAAACAAAATAATCAATATACTTTAGATGAAATTAAAATCATTCAATCTTACAAAAATTATAAACTTCCAAAAAATATGTTAATATTAAAACTAAAAAATGAACATAAAATTGATATCGATCTTGTAACTTTTAAATTTTATACTAAAGTTTAATGTATAATTTTAAAATTATATATTAATTTAAGCAA
>MDSX01093793.1_pt1 | contig 11383 bp, 11 predicted proteins | sample 811141 | NCBI WGS metagenome assembly MDSX01 (sample SAMN05326642, study PRJNA326480) | marine metagenome | isolation source: seawater | place: Atlantic Ocean: South East | collected 2010
ATCCAGCCATACCTTTATGACGGACCGGAGTTCTTCATACATCAGTCCTGATAAAGACTTGACACCTGCCTTGTAAGCGATACGTAGAATTGCGTCCTTGGTAATCCCTTGTATGTTTTCTCTTGTGACACGACGATGTCTTCTAGCACCATCGGCACCTAAACCTATTTCAGTCATTTTTTATGTACTACAATAAAATAATGAATACTTCACAACCGGCTCTGAATATTATGTCAGATATTCCGTCTGTTTTGCGCATTGTTCATCCAGATACGATGATATCTCAGAATGCAGCTGAACAACTTAATGCGTGCATGAATTATATCGCAGATATGATACTAGATCAAGCAAAGCTGGTTAGTAGCTACGATATGACCTCCAAAGGACTAGTACCCAGCTCAAGATTGTGTGATGCGCGTGCGATACAGACTGGTGTCAGGATAACGCTTCCAGCAGAACTTGCTAAATTTGCTGTGTCTGAAGGCACAAAAGCTGTTACAATAATGTCTGCGAGCGGACCCGAAGCTGCATTAAGGAGACTTAAGCTTGATATAGATACCATATCGGATTTCCTTTCGAATACATGTAAAAAGATTGATAGAGGAACAGCTATGTATTTTACTGCAGTATTAGAATACTTGTTGACAGAAATATTGGAACTCTCTGGTAATTCTGCTGCGGATCGTAGTTCTGACAAGATTGACATCCGTGACCTTCAAATAGCTACTGATAACGACTCAGAGTTAGCCTCAATGCTTGTCAAATGGAACTGGATGGGAGGCGGCGTACTACCTAACATTCATAGGGTTCTTCTTCCCGACTCGTATGACGGCGCTAGCGAAGACGAAGATTTGCCATCTTCACCTCGTGAACCTCTATTGACTCAAGAATATATTCGCTCAAGAAATACTACTCGTAAGAAAAGTCGTAAGAAAAGTCGTAAGAAGTCGAAGCGTCGAAGTCGTTAGGAAGTTATACGACCAATTTTCCAAGTCCATAAAATTGAATTGGATCGGAGAACTATAGATATGTAATCGAAAGTGTTTATGCCCAACATAACAGATATCGCAAGAATATTTAACGATCGAGAAAATGCAACACTAAAGCAATCCCTCGTCGAAAAAGACGTTATACTAGGAGAGTTAGTGTCGAATGCGTATCTTCGTGCTGTTTTGAGCCTGATTGAAGAGCACAAATCGCGGGGTTACAAGGGCGTTGACGTAATGCATTACTGGACGGCAAAGTTTATGGACGGGGAATGGAATGAACCAGCCGAGTGTCACAAGGTAATTCCATATCTACAAGCCCTCGGATATTATGTTACAGAATTCGATGACCCGTGGGAATGTCCATTCTGTGTTGATTGGTTTTGTGAAAATCCGACGCAAGAAGATTTTCACCGGTACGAACGCAATGGCTGGAGATATTTTCCGGCACAAGACTTTCAAAGATTGAAAGCAACTGGAGCTTTCAAGGAATGTAGAATGAGTGATGGGACCTACATTGAATATTTGACTCTGGGAACTTTGGTTCGGAGAACTAGAGATAGGGCAATGAAAGTGATCACGTCCGACTTACCACATGTCGTAAAGTACAACCCAGACATTTCCGCTTCAGCGACCTACATCTCCAAACCATGGTACTTCGCGATGATAGCAAGCTCAAGCTCCGCTAAGATATTTAATGATCAAGAAAATACAACACTAAGACAATCCATCATTGAAAAAGACGTAATCCTAGAAGAGCTCGTGGCGAATGCGTATCTTCGTGCAATTTTGAGTATGATTGAAAAGCACAAAAATCAGGGTTTAGGTGGCGTTGACGTCATTCATGATGACATGTATGCGTTTATGGGTGGAAGACTATATTGGAATAAAAGAACTGAGAGTAGAAAGGTGATTCCATTTCTACAAGCACTCGGATATGGTGTATTAGACTACAATGACACGATGGATGAATGTCCATTCTGTGTTGATTGGAATATGGATTATAAAAAATTTTTAGTAGATGATACAGATCCGTACGAATGCAATGACTGGAAATATTTTCCGCCACAAGACTTTCAGACATTGATAGCATCCGGTGCATTCAATGATTGTAAAATGAGTGATGGGGCCTACTATGTACATTATTATGACTCAGATGACTATGTACATTATTATGACTCAGATGATGACTCAAATGATGACCAAGATGATTGATTATAGTTGGAATAATAATTTGAGAAGTCTAATTGATTTATATTAGTTAGATTTTTGGTTATAACAAATGCTTGAGTTCTCCAACCTCCCAGATCCGGTTAGACATTTCATTATCGAATTAGTGTTCTGGCACCCTCTAAATCCGATTACTGAGCTAAGGGTATGTAGAGAATGGTGTGATAAGCTTACACCATTAATTAACGACATATATTATTACCAATGGTCGCTGACGATTGACATGAATATAGAGTTGTTTGACCTGTTTGATGAGCAAACAACGGCTATGCCTTGGCGGGAAAAGGACACTGGTACTTTCTCATACTCCGACGAGTGGAGTGAAGTAGATAGCGATGACGATAGGTATTATTCTGATAATGAATATCAGTCATCCGAGGGGGATTATAACGATTGTATCAAAATAGATGGTGTTCGATATCATAATGTAGCTTTCAGTTCTTGTGGTCAAATAAAGAGACTAACTCAATATTAATAGCAGTATTTTTTACGTATTGTAGAACAACAAAAGCCCAACTCCATCTGGAGTTGGGCTTTTGTTGTTAAGGTTGTGAAGAAGTATTAATGAAGCTCGGAGTAGGATTCACGGATATCGTCAAAGTCTTCCCAGGCGTTCAACACGATGCCTTGAATCGTCTCGGACAGTTCGGGAATTGTAGTACCATACCCAGTCTCGATCCCAAAGGCGTGAGCGGTGTTCAGAATAATATCAGGATCATTCTGAAGAGCAGTAGGCATCAAACCAAAGATGTATCCATCAGATGCTTGAAGCGCTGCATCGATGATCTCGAAATCTGACGCAAGGACTTCCGAGAAGTTTTCGTAATCGAAACCGCCTGTACGAGTGATCATGAGCCGGGCAACTCCTCGATGTGTTCTCACAGATGGATGTAGAGCTAAGACGGTGTTCACTTTGGTACTCGCACCGCAAATGTAAGCAGCCATGTCACCGTCCTGAATGTCATCGATGATTGGAAGAAGATTGCTTACGACCTGGTGTGATATCTTGTTGAAGTGAACGTTTGTAGCGAAGATTGATGGATTGTTGGATTTTGTGAAGACTTGTTCGAGTATGTCTGCTGGTAGTCCGGTGATCATTGTCCTCTAATTAAGGGACAATGAGACAGGGAAAATCAATTTGTTTCTAGTAGAGATGACTCAGTAGATGATAGCTCATTTCTGACAATGATTGAGTAATGAAGTTGTGATCAAACACGATTGAATTGTCTTCGTTACATCTGAGAAATCCGTAAGAGCGTTAATGAGTTTCAGAAGCGGTTAGAAGTAGAATTATTTTGTGTATATCTAATAAATCATGAAATCTTGTGTAGTAATCATGATCTTATTGGTAGTCGTATTGGCATCGCTTTGCACCACCATATCATGTAAAAAAGAAGGTTACGTGCTGTCACCAAGCAGTGAAACGTCGCCAGGTATTTCTGTATGTCCGGGTGCCCCAGTACCGATCGGCACGATAGTACCGTTTTATCAAGCTGGAAAAAAAGGTACTATTGATACGTCGGCAATACCTTTTGGCTGGCGAATTTGCGATGGAAAGGCAGATCCAGACACAGGAGTAGTAACACCGAACCTGTCGGGGAAATACCTAATGGGGGCTAGTACCTCTGCAGATCTTACCGCAGTGAATTCGACTTACACGTACGAAACAACTCTGACAGACGATCAGGTTCCGCTTAGGGCTCATGATCACTCCATATCATTTTTAGCAAGCGACGGACGTGATTCAAATTCTACTGGCTACAAGACAGCAGTGGTGGCCAATAACAGCAGCCTCGGCCTTTCTACCGATACAACCGGAATGGCTGCAACAGAGCCGTTAAATATTCCAGTGTCCGAATATATACCTAACTTCCCGATTGTATACATTATGTACGTCGGAACAAAGAAAAAGGATAGTGCTTGCGCTGATATGGTAACTTAGTCAAGTCATGAACAAACCGTCGTCTCAGGTGCAAAAAAAATAGTTCAACCCACTCTCAGTCTGAGAGTGGGTTGAGTATGTAGTTAGTATAATGATTACCGATCAGATAAGTAAAGTTATAAAGCTACATCATATCAGTAATCACATCCTGTCAGTTCTAGCTGATACCTCATTGTATCTGTAACCGTTACGAGCGCAAAAGCGATCGATTTCGGTTTGTTTGACTTTTCTGAGGCAGTCTGATTTGTTTCCGAGAATCCTGATTTGGCTTGTTGGGAATTTCCTGGTCGCTAGGGAAATCCAGAATCTGAGATTCTTAAATGAGAGTCGGCTGGTCAAATCGAATACTATGGCCACGCAATCAACCTCTTGTGAGATTGTCGATTCATCAAAACCAAACTTTTCTTGGCCAGATGAATCGACGAATCCGGGTCTGACTTGGTTGCCGTATGTTGGAGCATATATTTCGTTGAATCCTAGACCGAGGAAACGATTTATAATTGAGGTCTTTCCAACTCCTGCGTCGCCAAGGAAAAGTGTATTTTGTTCTTGTCTATTCATTCTTGACTGTAGGAAGTAATAGTTTCCCTTAATTCAATTATTTTCAACTGGGAAACGGTCATTAGTTAGTAGAGTATTGACGAAGAAATCTGTTCTTTTGAAAATGTTTATGAAGTCATAATTAAAAACTAAGGAATGTACAGTAATTCTGCGAAAGGAGCAATGGCGAAAGGAGCAATGACACTGTCTTTGTTAGCAGTTCCATATTTTGCTTATAGATTTTTTAAAAAGACCCCAAGTCAAGATTTATGTAGATTTGATCTGTCGTTACAATCAAATAGAGAATTGTTAATACGTTCGTTGGAAATGGAGTATGCTAATTATTACCAACGCAGCCTATGCACAGTCAAGAGTATATCTGGGCTGCTATTAAGCTACACTTTGTTAAATCAACCGTTACGGGCCGCCTCGGCTTCGGCTTCAGCGGCTAGTTCTAACAAGGCTTTTTATGTTCTTATAGGATGGCATCATACATATGAATTTTTTAGTAGAATACATCTCGAGGCATCGGAAGTGCTCCGACAAATAAGTTGTATATTGGGAACCAATGAAGAATTTAATAAAGTTCTTTCACCATATATAGCCAATGCAAGAGCCGTATTAACTCTTGCTGAATCTAAAATGGATGCAGTAGGAGTTCCACCAGGTATTGAATGGCTAGACCAACATGATCACATGATCATTCGAAAACAAGCGAAACGATTACAGTATAATCTTAACGAGTATTTCCTGGCATTGTTTAGCAATCACCTGTGCGAGTCTTTTACAATTAAAATTACAGAAGAGCAATTCTTGAACGAGATAGGGCAAAATGGGATGGAAATCGCGCAACTAACACCTAAACTCAGTGAAATGCTCTTAACGGCAACGTCCGTCTCGGGCACTTCCTGGATTAACGAACTGAAAGGCCTTGATCTAACCGGATTTCGCTTTAGCGGAGTGGATCTATTAGAATGGGATTTGTCATCTACTTATACGTTAGCTGTAGGTGGACTACCAGAATATCAGGGGGCGATATTGAAAAACTGCATGTTCACTGGTTGTAATCTATCAAAGTGTAACTTTCGTGGTGTCATATTAACAGGAAGTACTTTCGGGTCGGGGAGTCGCCTCGACAGCGGGATCGGATACAAGGTTGCTACACGCATAGCAGGGGAAGTAGAGAGAAATATTGTTATAAAAAATTGTGATTTCAGTACAGCGGCTTTAGGAATACAACCCTTGGGGCATTCGAAATATACAGATTTTGTAAAAACCGATATCCAAGACACAATATTCAATCAATCTATACTTCTGAACACGCGATTCACAGAATCTCTTCTCACCAATGTAATCTTTGATGGAGCATATTTCGAAACCGTGGTGTTTGAAAATACCGGACTAAGACATTGTTCCTTCATCCGGGTATTTGGTGGCAAACAATTTGGATCGGCAGGGAATGTCAGTATACTTTTCAAAAATTGTACATTGCAAGATGTTGATTTTGAGGGAGCAGACCTGGACACAGTAGAATTTGCCGATTCTTGTGAATTAAGTTCGGTGTCTTTCAAGAATGCGAAACTGCGATATCTTAATGTAAGGCGCTCTTTGGATTTACGTAATGTAGATTTCCGAAATGCCAGAGTATACGGATATAGAGAAGGGTCAGAATATGCCAATATTGAGGACGGAAACATTTCGAGTTTCTTCGATAAGCTAGGGCGAGAAAGGTCGCCTCGTCGCAGACCAAACCGTAAGTCAAGAGCCAGGAACCATACACGAAGGAAAAAGCCTATACGATCAAGAGGCAAAAAGTCCAAGTCTCGGTCTAGACGTATGCCAGCATATGGGAATGTTCCCAATGGTATGTCGTCCAGAAGCACATCTCGTAAAATGGCGAGAATAGTCGAATCTGGAGCTCGAAAGGCGCGTAAAGACTTTGAAGAAGGAATACATCGTTTTCGCAATAAGAGTGTTTATAGAAGTGGTGCAAAGTATAAGGCATACAAGTCTGGATGGGATCGATACATGAACAAAAAGAATGGAACAAGTCGTCAAAAGAGCAAACGTTATCATAGGAAAAGTCAAAGACGTAAATAAATTTCTATCAAGAACACGTTTACGCGCTTCAAAATTCATTGAATGGATACATGAACATTTTTTAGTCATGTATCCATAATCTGAGGTATTATCTGTATTACGAAGAAGTTAGTTAGCAAATTTGTAGTGCCAACCCTACATTCCCTTTCTTCGTCGGTTTTTTCTTGGGAAGTAGTTCTTTTAGTGCCAACCCTACATTCCCTTTCTTCGTCGGTTGTGCGGGTTTCTTTTGGGAAGTAGTTCTTTTCGGTTGAATGGTTTGGTTTTGGGGTAAAGTCTTGTTTGGTTTGACAGACTGAAGGAATTTCTTGGTACTGACTTTTTTACCCGGTAGTATTTCCTTAACCAGGATTTTTCGAAGATTTTTAAGATCGGTGGTTTGAGTTGAATTAAGGGATAGGAAATCTTTATCCTCGTCTGCATATTGTATTGATTTCATGAGTTTTCCTTCTGGCAGGCATCTTAAACATTTTACCGAACCATTTTTATTCATTATTGATAATTCTTCTAGTAATTCAGTGAACCCCCCGAGAGATGGTATGAAATGATTAGCAAGAGAAGCATAACACATATCCTCATCAATAGTTAAGCTAGACCTTAGGCCTAGCTCAAGATTAGGAAATCGTTTCTTGATTGATAATTCAACGAGTTGAAAATAGTTATTATTGTATTCATGTTTTTCGGGGGTCCATCCGAAGAGATTAAGGTCTTTCGTCCCAGTCGGATTTTTCATTCGATATGCTTTCTTAGCTTCGTCAGACCAGTCTTGATAGGCAAAACAAGTGATAATGGTGATTTTATCTATTTTCGAATGTTTGGCTATGTATTCTTCAATCAGATTAACAGTTACATCTTCTGGTCGATGTGTGGAAGTATCACCACTTTGCGCAGCAAACCTTTGCCATTTTATATCACCAACGATGTCACCCAATCTTAGATGGACAACTAATTCATTTTCGTTTGGAAGGGTCATACCAGTTTCATTAACTCGTTCTTTAATAAGACGTAGGAGTAAACTGCGAGTATTTAAAGTATGATCGATTTCTTTCGGGTGAGGCGGTTGTTGACGAAGTTTTGACATTGGTAGTGATATACCCTTATGCTGATCTACAAGTTTAAGGTAAGTTTCTAATATCGTACCGTGATATTTCGGATTACACTTGACTTGTTGAGCGCTGTGCTCCCATCCATGACCTTTTTTATCGACGACGTCTCTGACCCTGTAGTCGGAATTACCGGTTATAGTTTTAATTTTCCCAACCAAACTCATTTAGTTAGAATATAGATTTTCTTTTGAAGATTTAAAACGCCGTTTTCACAGAGTAAAAATAATCAAAAGCAACAGAAAAATTGTATCTTAGTTCTAATTAAATTCTTCTTAATTCTTTTGCAAGGACTAGAACTAAAATAAGCCTCTGTCTTATTCAAGACAGAGGCTTATTTTAGCTATAATTTAAATTCTTCCTGACTACTCGCGGTTGGGCTCCGGCACTGAATTATGCGGATGTCGTTGGCGTAATGTAGACCTCCTCTCCGTTGGCGTAGAGAGTGATGTCTATATCCTTTGGGATGTAGTCCAGCAATTCAGCACACAGAGTCATATGTCTGAGTGTTGCTTCATTCCGTAGACCTTGGAGAAAGAGCTCAGTGTAGAATTCTGGTGTTGCAGTGACACAGAGCTCTTGTGAGGTAGCTCGCAGCATCATTGGGGATACATTATTTGATAAGGACCTTGCTATTACCAGATTATATGTGTCGAAACACTCTGTCAGGCGACTTGTCTTTCCTCCTCCCGTGGAGGCAAAGATTGCACCGTGTGAGCGTGGTACGAAGATGGGTGCTAGAGGATCCATACCAATTACCAAGGTTAGGACTGGTAAAATCAATTCTTTTTAGTCACCTGTTTGTGTTTACTGCATTTGTTCATACCTTGTGGAACCAACCAATTTTTCCCATAAACGCGTTCAAAATATGAGTCATCTGGAATTAAGAATTCCTTACCTAAAAAAGATACGGGAAGCAACCTGGAAACAAATTCCTTTATCCCAGTACACTTCCGAAATGATCCCATTTTGGTTGTAGTCATTGACATACAAGGTTTACCTTCTTCTATCATGTCAATATCTAATGTTTCACCTTTACGAGTAAGGGTAATGAATCGACCTCTGTTCCATACCTTTGTCACATGAAAATTATGTTTTTTTACTAATTCAGGAACTACCGATTTTTCGATTATACTTCTGTGTGCAATCTCAAGAGAGATATCTACGTCATCATCGTGATGAATAAAATCACGTTCACGACGCACTCCTAAAGCAGTCCCTTCACAAAGCCAGAATGGGACGTTATATTTACCCATTACCTCATGGATTATTAGTAAAATTTCCTTACAGACCCGAGTGTTTAGGCATCGCCAACCCTTCATCCTAGACAGCTTGTTTGATCCATGACTTAGTAATCCAAACAGTGTGAACTTCAATTTAGAACGCGTATTCCACGTCAGAGGAACCACGAATATTAGACCGACGCAAATGACTAAGAGAAGTACAATAACCACACAGAGTGCTTTCCTCATTTATCTTATAAAGGCATTTTAGTTTACTGATACCATTAGTATTATCACCATTATGTTGTATCTAAACGCAAGAAACCCCAACTCCTAATTTAGGAGTTGGGGTTTCTTACTTATTATTAAGATACTAGGGTAATGTTTTTGAGTTTGTTTTTATGATGATGATGTGAACTTAGCGGGTGTTTAGTGAGTGCTTAGCGGGTCCAGAAGCGAGGAGCGTGACGACCTGAGCGGGTGTGATAGTGATCCTGGGATTCTCCTGGGTGGATGAAGTTGCAGGGTCTTTGGGATACATTGATGAACCCATCGGTCGTTTCCTTGACGTGTCTGCACTTTGCGCCCCAAGAGCACGGTGGAGGAGCGTATTCCGCGATGCTGTGTGCACCATCACAAGAGTCCCCGACTTTGCATCTGAAACCCTTCTTCGCTGTCTGACAGATCTTGTGACGTATCCGAGGTACGATTGGTTGGGTAAGCTGAGGTGCAGTAGGTTGGGGAGCAGGAGCGCGGACCGGTTTGCTTCGAGACTTGCGAGCATCTACCAGGCGCTGAAGAGCGACTTCTTCTTCATATTGTGAATCCCTGTTAGCGATCTTGACGTCCCAGACAGTCTCTTTTTCTTCCACAGGCGTGGTCGCCACTGGTTTGAGAGGTTCAGGCTTGGAAACAGTCATAGGTGTAGACTGTGCAGGTGTACAAGAGATACATCTGCGACCTTTCCCGGCACCCCATTGTTTTTTGGAGAAGCCGCTCTTCTCGTGAGAGAGATGACAAGCGGAGCAGGTTTTCGTAGCAGTCTTCACACTTGGTTTGGGCGGAGATGGAGGCAGTGTAGTTGAGGAGTTCTTGCGTGGTTTGATTGGAACAGGTGGAGGTGAGGATTTCGTAGGAGATGGAGGAGGTGTGGATGGAGGTGTGGATGGAGGTGTAGGAGAAGAGGAGCGACGACGGACTGATAGGAAAGTCCAGACACGAGGGGGTGTCTCTACTTGGTCCTCTTGTTCGCTCTTCCGAGAAGGAAGGTTGAGTGGTAGAGGGGCGCGTAGATACCTGCTGTTGAAGTCGCCGTTGAAGTCGCCAGAGTACATTGTCATTGTGGAAGCCATTGTCTTGCTTATAATCACTCGTTAGTGTCTAAGAATTCAATTCTTTTCGACTGAATACGGTACGTTCCAATTCAGTGTCTTAATATCTTTTTATTAATCTATACTTGTTATAAATGAGGAGTCCTATAGTAGTTTTAATAACTTGCTCTTCAATCATTGCATTCATCGTCACCATTACATTGGTATCAATGGTGTGTGGTATCCTGTGGTGGAATAGAATTACTTGTCCAAGTATAGAGTTTATGAAAAGCAAAGGTTTCAAGTTTGATAAGCGTGATAAACTATCATTATACTCTGTATGGAAGGAAATCTATGTAGACCATGAATATGATCAGGCTTTACGCGATCTACCACCTGAACCAGTCATAGTTGATGTGGGGGCTAACATCGGGTTGTTTGCGGCAAGATGTACAGAACTCTGTAAGAATCCAACTGTGTATTGTTATGAGCCGGTTCCAGAAATATTTTCCTTGTTACATTATAATGCAGGGAAAATGGGCGGTAATATCAAACCCTATCCGGTTGGAGTCGGTGACAGAAATTATAGTACTACAATTCAGTATTTCCCACGAGCAAGTGCTATGAGTACCGGGTGTGATGATACAGATGACAAATTTGAAGTTGGTATAGTACATCAAGTAAATAATTATACTACTTCTCCGATACTGGCACCTATTCTCCGTGCTCTTTTCCGTTTGTACATCAATGCGAAGTTGCAGCCCGAAAAGGTGCAGATCCGGATCGAGTCGTTTACCAAAATTTTGAGCAACATTAAGGGTGAAATAGATCTTGTGAAGATAGACTGTGAATGTTGTGAACTATCTGCAGTTAAGGCTCTAAGCGCGGAAGATTTGGCTAGAATAAATACCGTATTCATTGAAGTAGAAAATTATCGTACGAATTGGCG
>MDSX01073240.1_pt1 | contig 11382 bp, 9 predicted proteins | sample 811141 | NCBI WGS metagenome assembly MDSX01 (sample SAMN05326642, study PRJNA326480) | marine metagenome | isolation source: seawater | place: Atlantic Ocean: South East | collected 2010
CGGGTGGTACTTCTGACTTCTGACGATTCCGGTGAAGGTTTTTTTCTCCTATCGGCCGGTGAGGAAGCCGACATCAATGTTTCTGAGGTTGGCCCTCGAATAGCGGCTGTGCTAGAGGGGAAGGGTGGGGGGTCCGGTCGCGTGTTCCAGGGCCGCGCAACCCAACTTTCCAAATCAGGCGAGGCGGTGGCCTTAATTAGGTAAGTCAGCAGGATGCGATGGTTACCAGTCGCACTGGTCTAGGGATTGAGACAAGTTGTGTCCATCCATAAACTGATCTCGGATCTTACATATGCCCTACATTGACCAACTGTCACGAACCCGAATTGCTGGGGGTGAACCACCTTCTAGCCCGGGAGAGCTCAACTACGCTTTAACGATGCTAGTCAATAGCTATTTACGGAGTGCCGCAGAGGATGCGGGCCGTGTCCGGTACGCTCATTTGAACGAAGTAGTGGGCGTCCTGGAGTGCGCGAAGCTTGAGCTTTACAGACGTGTAGCCTCCCCCTATGAGGATCAAAAGATGACCGAAAGCGGGGACGTATATTCAATCGTGTGATGCGACTAGGGACTAACACTTGTAATAGTTTTCGCTGCATAAGCAGACGCTCCCGCACTTGGCTTGATTCTGGCGGGGGCGAGATTTGCGCGGGACCCTGTAGGCCCACTTTTGCTTGGGGAGCTTCCTAGTGAACGAGTTTCTGGCTCAGCCTTTTTACGGAAATACGATTCTGCAGTGGCTCATCGCGGCCGGAATCGCGGGTGGATCTGTGCTCGTCGGAAAGACGGTGTATCGGTTGACCAGTGGAGTTATCCAGAACGCTACGAGAAAGACTGAGACAGAAGTTGACGACTTCATAGTGGATACGATCGGGGAGCCCGTCGTGGTTGTTGTAACAGTCCTCGGTTTCTGGATAGCAGTCCAGACTCTATCGTTGCCAGTCAGCGTCGACGCGTTCCTGTGGGTGGCGACTGAGGCGGCCATAGTCCTTTCTGTGACATGGGCTCTAGCGAGGGTGTGGGACGCCTTCGTCTCCGGGTGGGTGACGGCTCTCGTCTCAACGAGCGATAGTGACCTCGATGACCAGCTTCTACCTATAGCAAGGCGTGGGGGTAAGTCAGCAGTCTGGATAGTCGGTGTGGTCGTTGCCCTCAATAACGCCGGTTACGACGTGATGGCGCTGATCGCTGGCCTGGGCATCGGTGGCTTGGCTCTCGCCATGGCTGCTAAGGATACCGTGGCCAACTTCTTCGGTGGTTTTACGATCTTTACGGATCGCCCCTTTTCAATTGGTGACCGAATCGTGATCAGCGGATTCGAAGGCTCGGTCAGCGAGATCGGGATCCGAAGCACTCGACTCAAGACCCTGGCCGGCCGGGAAGTCACCATTCCCAATTCTCGTTTTGCCGACTCAGCAGTAGAGAACGTTTCGCGTGAGCCAAACCGAAAGGTCGTGCTAAATCTCGGCTTGACCTATGACACTACCCCTGGGGAGGTGCGTCGCGCGCTTGATCTCTTGAGGGAGATAGTAGAGTCGCAGGGAGAACACACCGAGGAGGACATTACCGTAGGGTTTGATTCGTTCGGTGACTTTGCTCTCGGTGTAACAATGATCTACTACATCGCCAAAGGGGCGGACGTGATGAGCGTGCAGACTGCCGTCAATCTTGCAATTCTAGAGTGTTTCGAAGCCGAGGGTCTAGACATGGCATTCCCTACGCAGACTATTCACACGGTCTTGAGCCAGGAATAGCGTAACAATCACTTTGACTGTGTATTAGCTGGTCCGGGTAAGCTGCAGTCCCTGTTGTAACATTGAGGACTGGGGTCTCAGCCCTCGCCAGCGCTAGCGAAGTTCCAAGGCTTGTGGTCTGATTCTGTCCTGGAATCCATCACGGCACGGATCTGCTCAACTACGCCCGGATACCGATCTGCTATATCGCTTGTCTCGAATGGGTCGGCTTCAAGATCATAGAGCTCAATGGGTGCATGGGGGTCTTCGTGAACTCCTAGGCGGACACCTTTCCACTGACCCACGCGCACTGCTTGTGCGCCGTTCCAAAGACCATGGTACTCCCAATATAGTGAACGGTCATCGTTCCTTTGTTCTCCAAGGAGCGCGGGTAGGATCGAGGTGCCGTCTATATCGGCAGGGGCTTCCACTCCAGCTATATCTGCGAATGTCGGCATCATATCCCAGAATGCTGAGACCTCGTCACTCTCTGTCCCAGCCTCAATGTGTCCAGGCCATCGCGCTATCAGGGGTACACGTATTCCGCCTTCGTAGAGAGATCCTTTCAGTCCACGAAGACCTGCCGTGCTCTCGAAGAATTCTGCGTCTACGCCGCCTGTGTAGGTCGTGCCGTTATCACTCGTAAACATCACGACTGTGTTTTCTGCAAGTCCAAGTTCGTCTAAGTGATCTAGAATCCGACCGATATGGTCGTCCATGCGCGTAATCATCCCTGCGTAGGCGGACAGAGGTCGGTGGTGCGGAAGATAGGTTGGATCCCCGAGGTAGGGTTCTTCCTCGAATGCCCCGTCGTATTGTGCCAGCGATGAGTCTGGAACCTGAAGAGCTACGTGCGGAATTGTGAAGGGGAGATAGAGAAAGAACGGATGGTCTCTGTTCTCCTCAATAAAGCGGAGCGCGTCATCCGCCATCACGTCGAGGGAATAGTCATTCCCTTGGTATCGTTTATACTGCTCTGGATCAGTAGGATCGGTGCCTTCAAAACGTTGGTGTGCAGAAAAGTACTCGTTATCCAAATCGACTCGACTTCCGTTCCGCCACAGGTGTGTGGGGTAGAAATTGTGAGCGAGTTGCTGATCTAGGTATCCGAAGAAGTAGTCGAAGCCTTGGAAGCGGGGTTGCCCCAGTGATTCTCGACCTCCTAGACCCCATTTCCCAATTGCGCCGGTTACGTAACCGGCGTCTTGGAGCATAGTCCCGATCGTATAAGTACCAGAGTCGAGTGGCATTTGTCCGAGCTCTTCTGGATCCGGGTATCCTCCCACCTCGTAGTTGTCTCGAATTTGTGACCTTAGCGTACTTAGCCCAGTAAGGAGTGTCCCTCTTGAAGGAGCACATACCGGGCTGCCGGAATAGTGCTGCGTGAATCTCATGCCATCCGCTGCTAGCCTGTCGAGGTTTGGTGTTCTTATTAGGGATTGCCCGTAGGAACCAAGTTCTCCGTATCCTAGATCATCGGCGAGCATGTATACGATGTTTGGCGGATGGGTGTCCGTAACCGGCGTGCAGCCCCCAATCACGAGGATGCCGAGAGCGAGCATTCGTGGCATTGTCATGTGAGGTTCTCTCTGGGTCTAGAAACGAAGTAGTCGTGTAGCCTTGATAGCGAGACCACGTGTCCGAAGCCCTGTACCATGCGGCCCCCTGTCGCGCTCGTCAGTCCACACAAGGAAGAACTCGCTTCCGGGCGCATATTCCCATCTGAAGCGGATGTTGCTGGACAGGATTTGGTCTGCCTCATTGTACTGGAGTAGGGCACTCGCGAACATGCGCGGCGTGAAGGCGTAGTCAGTTCGGAGGCGAAATACCGACTGTGTAGATTCGGCCTGAGGTAAGTTCAACACGTTGAAGCTTACGCCTGGCTCGAGCGAGAGGTTGTTGGTTAAGACCATCCGACTCCGATTTAGAGACAGCGAGCGGATCGACCCGTTGTAGAACGACCCCCATTGAAATGCTACGCTACCGGACAGTATGCGCTGCGGGCCTCCGGTGTAGGAGATCCGCTGGCTGGTGAAGGTGTAGCTACCTTGTCCGATCGCTAGTTCATTGGACACTTGGAATGGCTTGTCGAGTCGTTCGAACTCGCGGATACCTTCGATTGCCCATCGATCGCTGTTTTCCATTTCGATATCGAATCTTGCAGTCTGCAATCGGGACTGCAGTCGTCCTGAACCGTCCTGGAAGTAGTCTGCGTTAGCTTGCCAGCTCAATTTCCTTATCGCTTCGATAGACGTCGGCCTCGGACTGAAGCGCAAGCTTCCTGAAGACTTTTGAAAGTCGCTACGACGAAGGAAGCCCACCTCAGGATTGAAAGCGTCCCCCACTTTCAGATGAGAAGCGTCGGCCCCGTATGTGTCTCCGTTGTACGACATGGCGACTTGCCAACTCTGGTTATCACCATCACGAGAAGTGGTTTCGGTCTGCGACCAGTATGCTCCAGCTTCAAAGTTTTGGCCGAACCCAAATGAGGCGTCCATTCCGTACGCCTGGTTGGTCCCGTCGCCACCGGCCGCTATCGAACGGTTCGTAAAGAGAGCACCGATTGAACTCCGGGTGAGGATATCCCTCTGGATCCTTATTACGGAGTAGTTCGTGCTCTCGACCCCTTTAGGCTCGACGTTACCTGTCTGAATGTTCACGAGACCCACATTGAACGGACCTACCTTACCGGTGACGCGTCCTCCCGCTTGAATGGGTACAACTTGGCCTCGCTCTAGTCCTATCCGACGGCTATAGAAAAGGGTGGGGCGGTCGCCACCTCCTCGGGACCCACCGCCACCACCTCCTCGGAAACCACCACTTCCACCTTGGCCGAAATCAAATACACCTCTTCCTTCTAAAAAGAAGTCCCGCTTTTCGGGAAAGAAGAGGCTGAAACGAGTGAGGTTTACCTGCTGTTCGTCGACTTCTACCTGAGCGAAGTCGGTGTTGAGCGTAATATCAGCAGTCAGGTTTGCAGTGATTCCATACTTCACATCTAGACCAATATCGCCGGTCGCATCGTTGTTGATTGCGGGACTGGTTAGGCGGTTTGTTGAGAGCCCACCGATGGCATAGGGCTTCAGTTCGAGGTTGCTGCCCGCAGGTGGCAGGTTCAGCTCGACTAGTGTACCGCCGGCTGATATTCGATTCATCGCCTGTGGCCCTGCTAGAACAGGTGGGACCGGGTTTAGGTACGTCCATTCGTTCTTGTGTAGGATGGATCGTCTGAGTTGGATCCCCCACATCCGGTTTTCGCCCGATGTATATCGGAGTGACTTGAATGGGATTGCCATTTCAACGACCCACCCACCGTCGAATGTTCCTCCTTCTACGTCCCAAACAGGGTTCCAGTCTTTGTTCGGGCTTCCCTCTCCTACTACTGCATAATCCGCTCGTGCTCCCAGAGGGTTAGCGTAGAAGACCAGACCATTTCTGCGGTCGTAGAACGTGTCGAGCATAACTCCAAAGTGCTCGTTATTTCGCAGACCGTCGGAGTCTCGACGATACTCGTTGATCACCCAATCATCGGGATCGGCAGAATCCCAACATCGGCATGTGATATAGAGGTTGTCATCATCAAAGGCGATCCATACGTCAGTTTGCTCAGACGACGGATTGCCTGCCACTGGAACCACCTGTATAAAATCTCCGAAAGGTTCGTATTCTTGATAGACGGACTCTTCGAGTCGCCCGTCTAGCACAATGGGTTCAGAAATCCTGATCGCACGCACGGTTGCGCGACCTCGGTCGTCTCGTGTTATGGAAGCGGGGAGTACGGGGGCGGTCGCTCCGTCTATGACCGTGGGTCTTCGTTCGTCTTGGCCTTTAACTTGGACGGGGTTAATGGCAACAGCTAAGGCGGTGGCCGCGATTAGGCCACGAAGCAGTTCAAATGAAACTGGACGCATCCGTGCACTCGAAAATTTTCGGATCGGGTGCCGAAGCGGGACGCGGTTCACCCGTACAAGACGGGCGGGAAGATTCTGGGTTCGTCCGTGCCCCGCAAGGGAGTGACCAACACTCAGAATTGCCGATCTATGAGCGCATTTCAGGAAAAGTGGGTGACAGAAGGCCATCCTTCGAACGGCCGTGAGGATCCTGGTTGCCTCTCACCCGGTTGACGAGCTCCAGCGCTGACTCCGTGCACGGCGGCAGTTCGTCGGGAGATTCCCCTAGTGGAGTGACACGGTCGCCCCACTTCACGAGTAGCGAGCAGTATGTTAGCCCTCCTCCAAATGCGGGCATCAGGATCCAGCTGTTTGGCTCAATCCTGCCCTCGCTTAAGGCCTCCACTAGTGCTACCGGAACAGTAGCAGCGCTCATGTTTCCGTATTTCTCTACGGTCAACATCACCCGTTCCATAGGAATACCGGTGTACTTGGCCACCGATTCGATGATTCGGAGGTTGGCTTGGTGAGGAATGACGAGCGAGATGTCGTCGGCTGTTAGTGCTGAGCGATTGAGTACTTCGCTCGAAGCTCGAGACATTCCTAGGACGGCTCGTTTGAAGATTTGTTGGCCATCGAAGTCCCAAAACGTATCTCCGAGTGTGATCCCGTAACCGGAGTAGCTGCAGCCGAACCCTCGGACACGCAGCGTGTGACGAGCTTCAGCGTCACAACCGAGTACGCTCGCTAACAAGCCTTCTTCTTGGTCTGTTGCTTCTAGGACGACTGCCGCGGCCCCATCCCCGAAGAGCACCGCAACGTTTCGGTTAGTCCAATCCATGTATCGGCTGATCAGTTCCACGCCGATCACCACAGCATTTCGTACTTGACCTGCTTGGATCATCGCAGTTGCGGCTGCTAGCCCATAGCAGAAGCTGGTGCATGCCGTATTGAGATCCATCGAGGCGGCGTTTGATGCCCCGAGTGAGAATTGGACACCAGAGGCACTGTTTGGGCAAAGCTCCTCGTTACTCACCCCACCGTAGATTACAAGGTCTAGGTCAGTTGGATTGAGGCCCGCACACGCCAGGGCTCGCTTAGCGGCGAGGGTCGCCATCTCAGTTGCCGACACATGAGAGATACGACGTTCCTTCATGCCCGTTCTCGTGATAATCCACTCGTCGGACGTATCTAGGAAGGTAGATAGGTCATTGTTCGAAAGCACAGCGGGGGGCATGCACGAGCCCCAGCCAGTGATAGCGGCGTACTGGGTCGCTTTGATACCCTCAGAGTCTCTCGTCAATTCATGCCTGGTGGTGCGATGCGCCTCGTTGTGGCTTGTTCGAACGCATACGCGAGTTCAATGAGTCGGGGTTCGCTACACGCATTACCCGTGAAGCTGACGCCGAAGGGGCGTGGTTTTGCCTCGAAGCCTTCTGGAAGGGCCGGATCGAACTCCGACGGCGTCAGGGCGAAGGGAACAATGACGGTCGGGTATCCAGGCCGAGCGGCAATACCTGCACCACTTGAACCAGGAAAAAGCAGTGCGTCGAGATTGTGCTCAGCCATCGCGGCGTCAATGCCCAGTTCGCCATTTAGTAAGAGGTCACGGGCCCTATCCGCTTCATATTGAGCCTTGTCGGCTTCTAGATCGATTTCGTCGGATTGATCGAGCCTGAGTTGATCATACTTGAGAGTTCCAGCGTGGCGGTTTTTTTCGTTCCAATCGCGTAGTTCAGTGAGAGTGCTCACAGGTGCTGCATCTCCGAGAGAGGCGAGCCAGGTGTTGAAGTCCCTTTTCATCCCATAGAAGAGGACGCTACTGCCTCCTGCGGTCATAAGGTTCTGAGAGGGGTCAGGGTCTAGGACACTCGGGATGTTCGCCGGGTCAACAATGGTTGCACCTTGGTCCCGCAGGATTTGTATCACTTCGTCCATGACACCTCGCGCATGAGGCGGAAGGCCACCCCGATAGACTTCTTGTCCTGGGACTGAGACAGAGTCGTAGTACATGGCTCGTGGAATACCGATACGGGCTCCCTGGAGTCCCCCAATGTTCAGGTACGCCGTGTAATCATTCTCTGGCGGCGGCGAACAAGTGGTCGTAGCAGGATCATTTGGATCCGGTTCGATTCCTTCCAGCACACCCATCATGATTGCCGCATCGGCCACGGTACGTGTCATGGGCCCTGCAGTGTCTTGATCTCCAGTGATAGGGATTACACCCCAGCGGCTGATTCTGCCGACGGTAGGCTTGATCCCGGCAAGCATATTCGCATTTGCTGGTGATAGGATCGAGCCTGAAGTTTCTGTCCCGACGTTCCCCGCCCAAAAGCTCATAGCCGTTCCGATACCTGAGCTTGATCCACCCACTCCTAGAACGGGTCGTCCGTCATTTCGACCATCGCGTGGATCCCGCCGGGGATCATATGGGTTCATGCCGTAACCACCCACGGCGCTGTAATTACCAGGCATTCCGGCTGCTGTGAAGTTTGCGAGTTCAGTCATGACCGTTTTAGCCAAGATGATTGCCCCGGCCTCACGAAGGTTCGCAGTTAGCGTAGCATCATACGGAGGCATCAGGTTTTCAAATGCGATTGCCCCGCCCGTGGTGCGGATGTCGCTTGTGTGCACGTTGTCCTTAAGCGCAACGGGGATTCCATGGAGTGGCCCACGAGTTTGCCCATCAGCTCGTTCTCTATCGAGACGGTCCGCCTCTTCGAGCGCGTTCTTATTTACGGTGATCACTGCGTTGACCTGATCTTCGTATACGGCGATTCGCAGCAGGTAAGCTTCGACGAGGTCTCTTGATGTTACCCGACCGTCCTCCATAGCCTCCTGCATTTCGAGGATCGTAGCCTCAACGATGTCGAAAGCCTCATCGGATGAAGAGGCGCATGCACCTAGGATCAAGAGAGTGGCGAGTAGCAGGATTTGGCTTGGTAAGGCTCGGAACATGGTCATTGATGGTGTAGCGGATAGGTAGCGGCTCAACGTGACCCGCTGACGGAACCGCCAAAATGCGTTGATAGCAGCATGGAGCGCCACCGGTACGCAGTGGACTAATAGATCCAGTTGCTTAGATATCGAGTCGTTGACTCTAACGTCTATCCGAATGACTAGACCGTGTGCTAGCCTGATACCATAGCACTGTTTCATGCATTGACAGCCGATAGCATCAGCTACAGAACTCAGACTGATTGATTGCTCTGGAAATGGAGGTGGCGTGTGAGTCACACCTTCAGTGTCCTCACGACTCTTACACTGATTCATGACCGGTTTTAACGACCTGCCACAAACCATCACGGGACCAGCCGCTTGGCTAGGCACGGACATCGCCGAACGCTCATGTGAGTGGATTGTGCACTTGAGCGATGCGGACGTAGCCGACCTTGAGCGAGCAGCCGATCACTATCTAACCTTGGATCGGGACGTCGGTGAGATCACGGCGGAAGCTTTTCCTCTCGAGACGTTTGGGTCGCACCTCAGCGAACTCAAAGATGAGTTGCTCCACGGGATTGGGTTTGAGGTGATTCGCGGCCTCCCTATCGAAAGCTATGATCAGCTTTATGCGGCGACTGTATTTTGCGGGATCGGTGCACATTTAGGTAGCGCCCGTTCTCAAAACGCTCAGGGACATATCTTGGGCCATGTCAGGGATACGGGAGCGAGTTCGAAGAACCCAGAGACCAGGATCTATCAGACTGCGGAGCGACAGAGTTTTCACACGGATAGTGCTGATATCGTGGGGCTTCTTTGCCTCCAAGATGCTCGGGAAGGCGGCGAATCTCTACTTGTGAGTGCTCTTTCGATCTATAACCGAATGATGTCTGAGCGTCCGGATCTCCTTGAGCGGTTGTTTGACCCAGTTGCAACGGATAGACGTGGAGAGGTCCCGGAGGGTGCAAAGCCTTACATGGAGATCCCTGTCTTCAACTGGCATGACGGGCACCTAACTGTCTTCTATCAGAGACAGTACATCGAGAGTGCCCAGCGCTTTAAGGGGGCGATGAGGTTGAGCGATGCTCATATTGAAGCTCTTGATATGCTCGACAATCTCGCGAACGATCCGGACATGCACGTTCGTATGCGGCTACAGAGAGGTGACCTGCAGTTCGTCTACAATCACTCTCAGCTTCACGACCGGACCGACTTTGTGGATTGGCCGGAGCCGGAGCGTCGACGTCATCTGATGCGCCTCTGGCTGTCGCCTATGGGTGATCGGGAGCTGCCCGATTGCTTCACCCAACGCTATGGCTCTATTGAGATCGGTGATCGTGGGGGCATCATCACCGACAGCACGGTTCTAAAGGCACCTATCGACTGACCTTGAGAACTGTATGGTGGCTCTAACCCCAGCGTTGCGAGTGCTCCAAGTAGATCAATCACAACGGATGTTCTCTAAGTGAATGTCAGCCAACCATTTCCCGGAGCTCGTTTACGTGCTCAGTGTAAGCAACACGACCCGCAGAGGTTAACGAAAGCCATGTGCGTCGGTGTCCAAAATCCCTTCTTTTTGCGACGGCAACATAGCCAGCCTCTTCAAGTGATTTAATGTGCTTGGAGAGCACCGAATCACTTACATCAAGCTGTTCGCGAAGGAGTTTGAATTCTAGTTCACCCGAAGCGGATAACATCGCGCATATATGCAAACGATTAGGTGCGTGAATCAGGGCATTGAAGCGTGAGTTTGTCATTTTGAAGCATCTTGCTGTACCCATTCATTCGTTGGGTACTTATACGTCAGATATGCGACGGACAAACTGACGATCACTGCCGCGATATAGGGTGCCAAAGGAAGATCGGCGATCGGAAAGGCACCCTCCAGGCGGGTCTCAGGTCTACCCCATAACGTGGCCCCTCTTCCCACGAACAGCACAAAAGCATAGAAGAGTGCCTGTAAGGCAAGAAAAATTTTTCCTGAACCTGAAGGTGGTAATACTGGTGCTCTTACACCCAGTAATCGCGCGCTGTACATCCAAAATAGAACCAACAAGACAACTGCGATGCCTGATAACCACGCCCCTAAGGCCCAGTGGTTCTCTCCCTCTGTTACTGCAAATGAGAACGTGAAGATACCACACAACAAAGAGATCATAGTGATCAACCAGAGTGGTGGTCTTAGGGATGCTATCGTCTCACTTTCTGCTTTCTCAATGGTCGCAAGTGCCGCTTGTGCTTCCGCACTCGACATCTGATCGCTGTACATATTCTCCTTCACCCGTCCTATACAGTTTCCAATATGGAAAGTAGTGTAATACATACTTTCCGCAACGGAAAGTATGTGCAGGTTTGCTCAGGAGATTTCTTTTGTAAAAAAGCCTGAGGAGTCCCCGCTTGGAAAGAAGTCTGCCAAAAAATGAACAGGGTGACGGGGGGTGCCTTGATTGGCGTGCGAAAGCCGATTCGGGTAGTTAGCCTAGGGCCCGAAGGTATTCCTGATCCCAAGCAGCGATCATGCTCTCCAGTTCCGCGTAGGGACCGGGTCTGTAGGCGTGTGAGGCAATGCCTTTCTGGGAAAGGCGGCTCACCGACCAGTCTTGCTCATTGGTCATATTCCAGAACTCGATTGCTGATGAAGGGTCGAAGTCCGGAGCGGCAATGGCGTCAGGGTGGAAGAGCCAGTCACATATTATTCGCGTCTGATTTGTGGCTAACCGATCAATTCTGTGAATAAGCACATAGTCCGGATGCAGGCTGAGCAGGAGGTTGGGGAAAATCGTGTAGTACTGAACGAAATTAAGATCGTCCCCCTCTAG
>MDSX01074789.1_pt1 | contig 11380 bp, 10 predicted proteins | sample 811141 | NCBI WGS metagenome assembly MDSX01 (sample SAMN05326642, study PRJNA326480) | marine metagenome | isolation source: seawater | place: Atlantic Ocean: South East | collected 2010
ATGGCAGGGAGCAGCGAAGGCTGCGACCGGAATAGCGCCTCTGAAAAAATACATTTCTCAGAAGGCCGGCTCATTCGAAGATCAAAACCGAGGAGTAAGACAAAAAGATAAAAAAAAAGAGATCCCAAAAGAGACCTCTTTCCCCAATACAAAATCAAAAATACTACTGTCTCTCTCCATCCGCATTAATCAAAAGCCCAGAAGATTGCTGACGTAAAATCTCAACAAATACTTCTGTAGTACGATAGTTACGATGATGAGTAGGATAATAACAAATCAAATTCATAGTATAAGAAAAATCACGTATCATTACACGTTTCATTCTACCGGTATTAACCTGTTTACGAATGGAGTGAGCCGGTAAAAATCCCCAACCCAAACCACTTTCAACGATACGTTTTAAGCTACCAACATTTGGCGACTCAAAAACAGGTCGAATATTCACACCCACTCGCTTCAAGTCTTTGGCAAATTGGTTATTAAAATTCGGGTATTCTTTTACAAGTTGAACAAATGGAAATGCACCGATGTCTTTAAGTTGAATTTCTCCAGGAACATCATTGTCATTTCCTGCTGCAACCAACCACATTTCATCTTGGCCAATCGGCTCTGCCACTTTGTCCCCTAGCATTCCACCGTATTCCAAGTCGGCGTCTGGTAAAATGGCAATATCAACCTCACCAGCATCTAGGGCTTGAAGCATTTTTAAACCCTCACCATAGTTTAATTTTAAACTTACATTATGATTGTTCTTCAAAAAGATTGAAAACACAGGAGATATTAAGTGTAGCCCCAGAGAGTTTAAGGTTCCTACTCGCAAAGGACCGGAAACCTCAGCCCCCATAGATTGAATAGAAAGCTCTGCTTGTTTTGCTAAATGGATGATTCGACTAGCATAATCAAACAACAAACCACCTTGAGCCGTGGGCTTTGTTCTTCTAGAGCCTCGAACCAACAGCTCAACCCCTAGATCATCTTCTAGCTGACGAATCTGCTGGCTCACAGCTGGTTGAGTTAGAAATAATTTTTGAGCGGCAGCAGTCATGCTCCCCTCTTTCAACACAGTACAAAAGGTATTTAATTGTTGTAGGTTCACTATTCCTCCAAAAGATATAAGCGAACCTTATACTATAAGTTGTTTTTTGTAAATAAAGGGCTTAGCGTCCTTACTTAACATGAAAAAACTTTCATAAAGACCGCCAATAATAGACAGTATTAGGCGAGAAAGCCTATTTCAAAGATTTCTGGATTAACATTTTTTGGCGAAAAAGCCTGAAGCATATAACATCTATTTATCAATTTGCTCGACTCTTTCATCGATATATCGACTTAATCGATTGGCCAATTGAGCATAGCGTACTGGCTTTGCCAAAACAGAGTATTCAAATGGAAGGTTTTGGTCTTTTATAACCACCTCTGGATCTGTGGCTGTGATGAAAATCACTGGCTTTGAAGCGATGCTTTGCATTTCTTTGGTTGCAGTAATTCCGTTCATAACTGGCATGATTAGATCTGATAAAATTAGACCATACTTATCAGGGTTTTCTTTAAAGGCCTGTAAGCCCTCTTCGCCATTACAAAAGGAGTCTACTTGAAATGAATTCTTTCGTAAAAAATCAGTAAACAAATCTCTTAAAACCTCATTGTCCTCCATATAAAGGATCACTTCTGATTTTGGATCGAAATGCTGTTTCTGTTTAAAATTTAAATTAATCTTAGGCGCTTGAGGAGTTACTGTAGCTTGAGGAATATGAAACACAATGCCTTGCCCTTCTTTGGTTTGCATATACTTATATTCCACCCCCTCTAAACTTGCCAAAAGCTCTAAAGCACAAAAACTAAGAAAGCCTTTTTCAAATTCAGCATGATCAAAGCTTAAGCCACGCTTAATGTTTTCATTCTTGCAAAAAACTTTAAATGAAAACTCATTGGCTCTTCCTTCTATTTCACGAATCCTGACTTCCATCAAACTCTTTGGAGCCTCAAACCTCTTCTCCAAATACTCTGAAGAATAAGAAATTAGCTCCTTGATTTGCGTATAATCAAAGCTTGCTTGTATTTGCTCAAGACTATCTTGAACAGCAATTTTAGAAAACTGATAGTCTAACTTTAATCGTAGAATCACCTGGACAAGATTAAGAACTTCAGAAGGTTTTTTACTAGACACTGAAAAACTTAGTAAATCTTGGCAGATGCTATTCAACTCTTCTAAAGAGTCTTGCGCTGCTCTAACCAACTTATCATTTTCTCGCTCTGCCGTTTGATCAATATAGTTTGCTAGTACATTTAAAGACGAGCCAATACTATGGGATAAGTTCACATTTAAATTTTTAAATCTACGAAAATTTTCGAGGTGAATTTCGTGCCTTTCTGATTTATGAATCGACACAACTTTGGTTTGTAAATTTTCAACACCTAAAATTGTTTCTTCTACCCTTAAAGGGAAGCGCTTTTCTTTGGTAACAAAACCCACGACAGAACCAAATTTTTTCAATAAGTCTTCGCCAGACATTTTATTTCCAGTAAGAACAACTATACTGGTATTTTTTAATTCGGAAATTTCATTCAAATCTTCTAAAGGATTTTTAGAATCCGGTAAACCAAGATCAAGAACTAGAAATTTGTATCTCCCCTTGTCAGCAGAACGAATAAAGTGCTTGAGACTTGGAAAATGTTTTAATTCAATTTTCATTTCAGACTTGGAATCAAAATGATTCTTTAAATAATCAAAGTCTTCGATATCGTCTTCGATATACGCTATGTTGGTATTCATTAGAACCTCTATTTAAGATTTAGATTGAAATCATAACTACAGCGAGACGACAGCTTCCACCACTCTATTTTATAGTGAACAAAAATAATTTAAAAGCCTTTTTGACAGGAACCCTCTAGAGGGCTAGAAATTGTTAAGAATCACTTTAAAATGAAACACTTTTTTATAATTGGAGCTGATCTCAAAATTACTGCTGAGCCCTAAGTTTCATCAGCCTAGCAGGGCTCACTTTACCAAGGGAAAAAAGATTGTAAACGCTCTCAAAAAACAGCTTCTGCCGATCAACATTAATCTCTTTCGAAGAGTAAAACCAAAAGCCCCCAGAGAGACAAGCTTCGATCTCTTTAGGATTGTCACTAGAACTAAGTACGCAAGATAAAAAATTTCGTGGCTCCAAAAGCTCTTTAAAAATTTTTAGACCATTTTGGCCACCCAAATTCAAATCAACGAATACAATGCTATTTTCAGGATTAAATGTGTTAATTTTCTCTTCGATTTTCTCTAAGCTTGCCAACTGAACCGCCGTAACTGCTAGACCCAACTCTCTAAGACATCTTTCAAATAGCCAAAAATCTTCTTCATCATCTTCTAGGAAAATAAAATTCTTTATCATCTAAACCTCTAGAGTAATTTGAAAATGACAGCCCTCAGAACTTGTAAGAGATCGTATTTCTCCTGTGTGATTTTCTAAGACTTTTCTTACTATCATCATACCAAGACCCGGCCCGTCGGTTTGCTTGTCTTTTTTCCAGAAAGCTTTAAAAATCAACTCATGATCCTCTTCATCAATACCACTGGAGTTATCGCGATAGTTTATTAGCACTTTATTGTAGGACTTTTCAATATCAATACAAACCTCTGGCTTGTCATTAGATTTATATTTAATACTATTTTCAATTAGGTTTTGAAACACCAAATAAAAGGTATCCTCATCAATACTCACTGTAGTTTCCAGAGGGTCATCAATCTTCAAACTAACTTGGTCTTCTAAAAATATACCATTAAGTTTTTCTTGCAGATACTCCCCTAGATCTAATTTACTCCGACTAGCGGAGTCTTTTACCACTGTACTGAGCTTTAACATCCCTGAAATCATGCTATGTGCTCTCTTGGAGTTTTTATCTATATAATTTAAATATTTTTTGGAATTTTCATTTGGTAAATCGGATAGTTCTTTAGTTAAGAGCTCTGTGTAGTTAGAAATGTGTCGCAATGGAGCTCGTAAATCGTGTGACACCAAATAAGCGTATTGCTCTAAAAATTCATTCTTTCTAGCCAGCTGATGCCTTACTTTTACAATGGCTGTTATGTCTACCCCTAAAACTACAAAGCCTTGTACTTCTCCATTGCTATCTATATCAGGCGAGTAATAAACATCAAAATAATCCATGGGACGATTTAACATTCGATTCTTCACCTCAGCTCTCACTGTCTCCCCTTGCAAAACTCTTTGGAAAACATCAAGACTTTGTCGAAAAGTTTCTGCAGGTAAAATGCTCTCAACTTTTTCACCAATCAATTGATCCGCTCTTTTGTCAAAATAGGTTTCATACCTACGATTTACAAACTGATACCTTAGATCTTTATCTACATAACTCAAAAGATGTGGGACTTCCCGATTTGTTACCTCCAGGAGTTTATCTAACTTCCCTTTTTCTCTTTGCTGCCTTAAAACATTACTTAAATCATTACAGCCAACGATGTATTGTTTTTTTTCAGAGCTTTTTCCAACTTGAGTGATATTCACTTCTAAATCTAAAATTTGGCCCTTGGTTTTTTCTACTTTTAATATTTTTTGCCAAGGACTTTTACTTGTTAGAGCAGCAATTTTTTTAGGTTCAACTAAGTCCTCTTCTGTAAAAAAACTAAAGAAGCTTTCGTTTAGCCTCATACTCCCTTCAGGAAATAGCTGACCACAAACATTATTAAAATATATGACTTTAAACTGATGATCTAAAACCAATACCGCCGTCTTAAGCTCTGCTAAAATTTCGAATTTTTCATCTTCGATCTTGCTTTGCAATATCTTTAAATTTGGCATGGATAAAATAGAGGAAAGGCTTTTCAACATTATAAAGGCGGCCAAAATAGAAACCATTGCTATTGCCAAGCGTAAATAACCGGCAATAAAATAGTAAGGCTTCCAAATTGTGTAAATGTCAAAAAAATGCCCGGCTCCGCACAGCAAAATAAATAGAACATAAACAATGAATAATTTGGGAAAGGGAAAGTCTTTTCTTTTTTTAAAAATATAAAACAAACAGGCAGATAAGCAAAAGTAACTTAAACCGATAAATGCGTTACTTCCTACATGAAGAAGAAGCAAAGGTGTATTCCACATATAGCACGTACCGTGCGGCATAAACTGATCCAAAACATCTCCTAAACTCGAACTATATTAGTTTAATCAGAAAATGAAATGGATCAAGACCTGTTGACACCTAGAGAGCTTTTAACTATAAAGCTGGACTCGAATATTATGTTTAAGTTAAACAGCACTCAAAAAACTACCAAGGGGCATCTCTTTGACTCTGATAGTCTTTTGACCACAGAATACCTAGCCAAGCCAAAAGCAAGTTCTCTTTCCAAAAATGAATGTCTGGAGTCTAAATATTGAAGAACCAAGCTTTCAGTTTTCAGCAGCCGTGAGTATAGCGCAGTCTATGCCTTTGAGATTCAAGAGTTGCTTTGGGTATCAGCCAGGGCTTGTTCTTGTCTACGTTTTTGCTCAATTCTCCAACGGAGGTAGAATCGGTTTAACTCTTGTTCTACTTCTGCGATTTCGTTATTTCTCACCGGCAGCTTTACTAGAACCGACAAATCTTTACCCTCTTCGACCAAAAGCTTTGTCTTTGGATCAACCGCCGGAACAATCAAAGCTTCTTTTTCACAAAAACGACTAATTTGTGCTTTAGCCTCATCAATATACTTTGCACACTTTTTTTGTGCTAAATCTAATATTTGTTTTTCGAATTCTTCAATATGCTCTTCATCCTCCATTTTAAAAATAAAGGATTTTATGCAATAACCTCTAAAAAAAGATTCATTGCGCAGTGATTTTGATAGCAGAAGACTATTAGGAATAGATATTACTTCTCCTGTGGTTTGTTGAGAGTTTCTCTCTGGACCAATCTCTAGAATCTTTGTGGTTAAGAGATTCTTCTCAATGACAAATCCCCGGGCACCATCTACTTCAATTCTCTGTCCAACCTTAAAAATATGAGAGACATTTAGTAAAATCCCACCGGTCAAACACATGATCAGTTCTTTCAAGGCGATCACTATTGCTGCCGCTACCGCTAAAATAGAAACGAAAAATACTTGCAGTTGGGCAAACCACGATAAGAATATACAGGTGATTAGTATGTAGTTGATCACCTGACTAATCTTCCGCTTTAAAAGAATCTTTTCTTGTCTTGGAATCTTTTTTCTATCTACCTGACGACTTAGAATCTTCTTAAGAATGAAGAAAAAAATCACAAGCAATAAAGAGATTAAAAGAGTTTTTGAAAATGGATGACTATTAAATATTTCGTTTAAAGTTGATATGAAGTTTGTGAACATTTAAGCTGTCTCTTTTTAGTGTTATAGCTTCCAAGTATATTTAAGAAGTGATTAAGAAGTTAATTGCTTATAAAACAGGCCAGGCCTCTGGCATAACTAATTTTACTAATAAATAAGCAAACCTCTTTATTCGTTTATTTAACTTCACAGATTATTTTTTTGTATACAAAAACTTAGCAGTAAAAATAATCCATAAAATCAGGTAGTTAGAGTCTATACCCTTCTCCATTTTAGTCAACACAGAAAGCTTGCTTGAGTCACTAGCAATGTTAGGACAATGTTTGTTTACTAATGTAAGAATTACTGATATTGATGCTCCTGCAAACATTATTAAATTTTGCACGAAATAGCCAAAGGGGGGTTCATCGTGAAACATTTTATAGCAACTATGCTGGTACTGCTCCTACCTATCGTAGGTCTCGCAAGTTACCAAAAAATGACTTTCCAAACAGATTACTTAAACAATGTTTTCGCACCAGATTTTCAAATCAATGAAAAATCAGATGGTAGCGTACAAGTAAAATACAATGTGACTGAGCTAGAGTATAAAGCTAGTGATGAAGACATAGATGCATTTGATCTACGTTTTTCTGAGCACTATTCAGCCTCAGCTTTTGGAAGAAACATGCTGCCAAAACACAGTTTTTTGGTAGAAGCGAAGCCTGAAGATTTAGAGGTAGTGAGCAAAAACCTTTTTCAAACAGAACAAGTAAATGATTTTAGAGTTAGTAGAAGTTTGCAACGTGGTAGAAAATTTCGTTGTACACCTCGCAACGCGGTTCAAAACATCAATCTCAACAATGATGATTTTCATGATAACTTAGACAAAGATTTTTACTCAGTAGAATATCTAGGTGACTTAAACGGAAAACCAATTTCAAGAATTACCACCACTGCTTTTGCCTACAGCCAAGAAAAAAATCAGTTGGAAGTAAAACTAGCGCCTCAGTTTGACATCAAAAGTAAAAGCTCAAACCAAGTAAAGGTTTTAAGTAATGATTCAAATGCAATTAGCTTAACTCCACAAAACAACCACATTCTAATTGTTAGCCCAAGAGTGTTTATTAAAGATCTGAAATACTTTGCGCACTGGAAACGTAAACTAGGTTTCCGAGTAACAATTTTGGCAAAAGACCAGCTTGGTGAAACGGCCAATCAAATCAAAGACTCCTTAGCAAAAATTTATCACAATCCTAAGACAAAATATTCTTTCGCCATTTTAGTGGGTGACGAAGAGATCTTTCCTACTTTCTATAAATTTACTTCAAGCAGTAGCAAAACTCCTTCTGACCTTCCTTACTTTACATTTGGTGGTCAGGGAGATTTTATTCCAGATGTTTTCTATGGAAGATTCGTTGTTAGAAGTAATTCTGATTTGAGAGGACAGATTTTCAAAATCCTTGAGTACGAAGCTGGGAACTACCACAACGCCGCGGCACTATTAAATGGTATGGTCATCGCCTCCAACGAAGGTTATCAACCATCTGATGAGGATTATGCCAAAACCATCGCTACTCAACTAAAACATAACCATAAGTCTCGCTTTGCTTATTTGTTTCAAGGTGACCAAAGTGCGACAAACAAAAACATTTTAAGAGCCCTTTCTGTTGGTAACTACTGGATCAGTTATTTTGGTCACGGCTCAGGCTATGACTGGAGTTCTACAAATGAATACTTCGGTGTAGAAGACTTAAAAAACATGGGCGTACCAATGGTAAAGCCTGTAATCATCGATGTTGCTTGTCAAAACGGTCGCTTTGAAGACGGACGATTTGGTGAGAGCTTCATGAATCTTTATGTTAACAACAAACCAAGTGGTGCTACTGCTTATTACGGTGGTTCTGTGAACATTTCCTGGCATCCACCAGCCATCATGAGTACTGGGATCGAGTTGTACCGTCACGCCTATGGCCTACACTTTTTAGGACAAGCTCTATTGGGCGGACAGTTGTATTTAGCCAATAACTTCTCAGATGTTAGTGAAATCAAAGACAATTTCACTTGGTTCCATTTGTTTGGTGACCCAAGTATGAGACTACGTCATGGTCCACCTAAAAGCCTGAAAATCTATAAAAAAGACGGCTACCTTGTTTTCCACCACAAAGAAGGAAGCTTAAAAAAACAACGTGTTGTTTTTCATAACAACAAAAACAAGTTCATCATTCGCTATACAAATGATGTTGGAGCAGTAAAGATCCCTGCGGAACAAGGAATTCAAAACTACAGTATTCTATCTAAAGGTTTTCGTTACTACGAAGGACAGCTTTAATTTTTAAGTTTGGTAAAATCTTAAATAAAAAAGCCGCTTTTCCAATGGAATGCGGCTTTTGTTTTTTAAAAAATTGATTTTTTCTCAACCTGTTCTAGCTCTTTTTGTTTTTGCCGGAGGTGGTGAATTAGGCTATAGAAATTTTTCTCCGTCAGCTCATCCATTTTCTGTAACTCTAGAGCTTCATCGAACTCCTTTCCATAGATGGCTTTATAGATTTGAATGATTTCTTCTTCAACTTGAACACGGTCTTTAGTTACCAATTCATAAGGTGCTACGTGATACAAAACTGTCAACGAGATTAAAACCACTGCCGTTCTGTGGATTATCTTCGTAAAGCTTTCCCCTATTCTCTCCATTCTCAGACTTTTTAAACTCCAAGGATGTTTTTTCTCTAAGGCAGCTACTTTGATGAAATAAATATCTCTCAGGTCTTTCACCGAGAGCGAAAAAAGGTCTTCTGTTTCATAGAACTTTTTTAGGTCTAAGTTTTTGTAAGTAAAACCATCCACAAAAACCCCGGTGGTCGAGAGTGATATTTGGTTCAAGCTAATAGACAAACTCGCTCGAATTAAATGGGTCCACATTTTGCGGTACCACTTCAATTCTTTTTCCTGCACCCCATAAACACGCAGAACATCACGAATACTATTTGTCCAAAGATTGATCGTAAAGTTTCGATTCTTAAAATCTTTATCACTTGAAAATCGAGTGAACCAAGATTTTATACGATGAAAGATTGACTGATATTGAGCCTCATAGAGCAGTTCCGATAGTTCGTAAGCTAAAATTTCTGGGTAAAATTGCTTTTCCTCTAAAGCGTCTACAACTACTTTTACAAATCGATCTGCTTTTTTTCGATAAAGGTAGGAATTCGTTGGAATTTTCTCGCTGTTATCAACTTTTTCCAACAAGGCTTGAGAATACGCCACCAATTCTTCTTTTTGCAGTTTATCGGCCTTTGCATTACCCGCTTTATCTCGAAGAGTAAAAATCATTAACTCCTCAAAGCTAGAACTTCGAAAGTTTTCCAAAGAGTTCTCAAAGACAGGTAGATTAATCCCTTTGGTCTCTTTCGTAACCAAACTAAATTCACATGGAAGTGAAAAACATTGGATACAAAAAAGTAGAGAAATAAGAAGGACTCGCATAAGTCCGAAATATATCCTCTTTGCTTTAAAAAGAGGAGAGTCATTGTAAATTTTATGAAGGTTTTTTATGCAAAACATGGAAAGAATCAGTCCAGATTTCAATAAGATAGGATGATTCCCTACCTGGTTCTAGTTAGAATATTAATGAATGAGGTAAATATGCGCAAAATTTTTAGCACCAAAACATTCTTAGTACTACTTTTGAGCCTAATTGGAATTTTTCTAGCCCCTCAAAGCTTGCTGGCTAAAAACTTCCGCAACGCCTATGTAAGCTTTGATTTGCCTGACAACTGGCAATGTCACCTGGAAGACACGGAATGGATTTGCCGTAGTCAGGACAAAAAGGAAGCTAGGCAAGCCATTATCATTCTAACTGCAAAGGAAGTTGGCCCAGCTGACAGCCTAAAATCTTATGAAAATCATTTAAAGACTCCAAAGGTTACAGCGAACCGCTCCGGCCAGCCGATTACCTCCAAAGTAAAGCACACAAAAGAGAATCAAGTTAACAATCACATCTGGATTGATGGCCTACACCTAAGCAGTGAGGTTTCAGGTTACTACACAAGGTATTTAGCCACGACAAAGGGAAAAATTGCCATCCTAGTCACCTTTTCAGCCCACCAAAGATTTTACACCAATTACACTCATCACTTCTTCAAAGCCATTCAATCCTTGAAGGTTGTTGCTACAAACGCACTATTCGCGAAGCCTAATATGGCACCCATCCATGGAGCGAATGAGCAATTTGGTGCCGGTATCGTCGAAGCATTCCCTGAGGACATGTACCAAGAAGACGAGTACGAAGAAGATGAGTCCATGCAAGATAGTGGTAATACTAACGCCATCGCCATTGGTTTAGTTTTGCTAGCCCTTGCCGGTTATGCTTATCTACAGATATCAAAAAAGCAGAAGAAAAATAAGAGGAAGAAATAGGCAAAAGAAGGTTTTTTAAAGACTGGACTTGCAAAAAGCTCAGGCATTCTAGATAACAGAATGAGGGAGTGATATTTCTTATGCAATGGATTCAACAAATTTTAAGCGAACAACCTGATTGGTTTATCAGCCTTAAATACGGACTCTTCGTTCTAGGCTTTTGTTTATTAGCACTAGGAGCCAGAGAATTAATCTTTTGGTTTTTAAAGCTAAACCGCTTAAGAGACAAACTTGAAATCATCGAGGCACAAAACAAAGAGATCCTTAAACTTCTCGATAAGCCCCTACATTCTGAGAGTATTGCTGCTCCTGTAAAAAAAGAAGTGATCAAAAAAGATCGCTTCAGCTTAGAAGAGAACCTAAGCTACTCCCCTGAGCAAAATTCTCTAAATCTATAATTAATTCAAGGCTTATTTTTAAAGTCTTTAAAACTTCAAGTAGCGGATATAGCCATTTAGACACAAACTATTTCTATATTAAATAGTTAGATAAAACAAAAGCACCTTTGAGCGCAAAGCGCTCAAACAGCCATCGGCGGCAAAGCCGCCCCATCCCCCACGCGACAGCAAAAATAAAAATAGACGACGAGATTTGGACAAGAAGAAAAGAGAAAGAGGCCGTATGAGAAATGTATTTTTTCAGAGTTTTGAATCCCATGGATGGGATTCAACAAGCCCCAAGGATGGCAGG
>MDSX01056138.1_pt1 | contig 11379 bp, 5 predicted proteins | sample 811141 | NCBI WGS metagenome assembly MDSX01 (sample SAMN05326642, study PRJNA326480) | marine metagenome | isolation source: seawater | place: Atlantic Ocean: South East | collected 2010
ATTTTCAAAAAAAGCTGGTAAAAATAACAATGAAGAATATGAAATTATTTCTTATAATGGTGCAAATGATATTAAAATAAAATGCGATATATTAGAAGTTGCCTCTTTTGATGTTGGAGATGGTAGTAAGTTTTCTTTTCCAAATATTATAGATTATAGCAAATTCACAGCAACAAATACTGAAACTAATGAAGCATATAACATACCCAATGTATATATTGGTGATGATAAAACTATTGCGAATATTAATAAACCACTAGATGTTTTATATGTAGATACACCATATACAACTAGATTAAATACAGGTAATTTATTAGTTAGAGATATATTAGAAATATCACCTGATAGTAGTATAAGTTCAGCTATTAAATCAATGAAGATTTTCACAGGTAATATTAATACTAGTTCTGGAAGTAGGGGGGAAGATATAATAACTAGTCCTTTTACTAATTTTACGAATCAAAATGGTGATACAATTATATCGTGTTCTCTTGATAAGAACAGTGTAGGTATAAATACCCAACCGGGTATTACAGATGATGATATTAAATTATATATTGAAGGTGGTATTCAATGTTCTAAAGATATTGTAGCATTTGCAAATGTATCTGATAAAAGATTTAAAACAAATATATCATCATTTGATATCAATGATATTGATATAGTTAATAAATTAAATCCCGTTAGATTCATATGGAAAGATAATCTTTTCAATTCTAATATGGCTAATAAACCTGATATTGGATTTATAGCACAAGAGGTTAAAGAAGTAATACCTGAAGCAGTATCTGTATGTAAAATTGAAATGGATGATATTGATTATAATTATATCAAATATGAAAGGATAATTCCGTATTTAGTTAATAACATTAAATATTTGAATAATAAAATAGTAGAACTAGAAAATAAATTAAATGGTATTTGATAATTTTATTTTAGGTTCTAGATTAGATTCTAATATAAATAATAATAAAGATTCTTATATTGATGATATTAATAACAAATTATATGTTATTCCATCATTACAAAGTGATAATGGTAATATTCGTATATATGATATTACAAATTGCAATTTAAAAGATGATTCTAACATACCAGTTCATTGTAATATACCATTATATAATTCTTTTGATACTAATGAATGTTTTATTATAAATGATGATGATAATATAAACAGTAATATTCTTGAATTATATTCTAAAGATTTAACAAGCTATTTAACAATTAATAAATTAGATTGTTCTTTTAGTAATTTATATGTTAATGAAACTATTTCAAATATATCTAATGATAATAGTTTTAATTGCAATGAAGCATTTAAATCTTACGTAGATGTTAATACTGATAGATATTTAATACCATATAATTATAATAAACTTATTAAAATTACAGATGATAGTCATATTGATATTGATATTTTAAATGATTTTAATGATTATGGATTATTTAAAACAGCACAACATCATAATAACCATATATATTTAATACCTTACAATTATTCCAATATTATTAAATATAATGTTACTGATCAAACTTTTAATGAAATATTATTAAATGAAGATCTTAATAAAGGACTTTATAGTGATTCCATTATAATAGGCACTACAATATATTGTATTCCTTATAATGCTGATAAAATATTAATTATTAATCCAAATACTGATACTTTAACTAGCAATGTTGATGGTCCATTACTATTTAACCAGAAATATTCAAAAGGTATAAAGAAACCGGATAATACTAAAATATATTTAATTCCTGCAAAAGAAACCAATGTTCATATTTATGATATTAGAACTAACACAATAACTAAAAATGATGGTAATATGTATGGAAATGATAAGTTTTCTACAGGAATATATAATACTAGTAATATTTATTTAATACCTGATAATCATAATTATATCGCAAAATTTGATACAACTACTTTTAATATTACAAACTTATTTGAATTAAAACAATCAAACTTTTCGTCAGCTCAAGAACATAGTGGAACGATTTATATGATCTCAAATAAATTAGGTTTTATTGGAGTTGTTAAAGATCCCTATACAATTGATATATCTTACTATACAATGGATTTAAATGTTATCAATCAACATTATTGTGATATCAAAAAAATAAGTTCTACGTTATTATTAATACCTGAAAATAATAATATATATACTAGATCTATTACATTTAATAGTCCTGATTCTAGAACTAATACTGATAATTATATTAGTGGATTTTATTATGATAATCATAAGTTTTTAATACACATATCAGGTAAATATATTATTAAAATTAATAATGATTCTAATGTAATAACCGAAATTATTGATTTTATACCTTCACAAAATTTAGATTCAATACCTGATAAAAATAATAATGTTATTACTATATTAGTTAAAGAACGTTCAAATACAGATGATGATTATTTATATATCATAATTTCTGATAGTAATCTTATAGTTAAATGGAAAATTAGTAGTCATACTGATACTTCTACTACAGAAGGAACTTTAATAGCAATAGATAATTTTATTATAATCACTAGAAAGTTTAGTAAAGCTATTTATAGTAGAATAACAAACAAAATATATTTAATTCCGTATAATATTAGTGAAATGGTAGTAATAAATATAGAAAATAATGATACTATAGAATTTATAGAATTAAAAAATAGAAATAAAAAACTTTTAATTGATTTACGACATAAATCTTTTTTTGTATCAGCTATTGAAAACCAGGGATATATATATATGATCCCAGAAGCATACAATTTTATTTTTATATTTAGCATTTATACAAATAAATTACATAATATTATTGATATTTCATCGTTTAATACTAAATTATACGAATTATATAAGTTCGTTAATGCACATTTATATGAAGATGAAAGTCATAAAAAAATATTTATGATTTCAAATAGAAGAGAACATTTAAGTATTATTGATTTTGATATAGGTGAAGGTACTGTTCTTGAATCTGATGTTAATTTTAATATTATATCAAAAAACTTATTTAATCGTAATCCAACAACTAATATATATGAAATGGAAAAAACTATTGAAATAGGTAATAAAATTGAATATTCTGCTGTTGTTAAATATGGTAATGTATTATTTACATTAAAAAGTGTTGATGATAATACTTCTACCATATTTGAGTTTCGTCCAAAAATTGATATTCGTTTAGATATTGAAAATAAACTAGTAGCTTTATACAATTTTGAAGATAATACTAGTAATGCTCCTTATTTACCTGATCTTAATTTAACTGTTGAACCTTCTGTTTCTAGCGAACATTATGTTAATTTAAATATTCATTCACATTTAAATAGTACTCTTAAATTAGATGATAATACTACATTAAATATTGAGAATATTTCAGCTATTAATTTTACTAATCAAATTGCTATAGCATTTTGGACTTCTAATATAATTGGAACTGGAACAGTATTTGAATATAAACAAGATAATACTAATTATATAAAATGTTATTATTCTAATGTATCTAATTTACATATTGAGATTAATAATAATGATATACATTATATAGAAATTAATAGTTTAGATCATATTGTATTAAATATAGATAATAATGATATTAATATTTATAGTAATAATGTTGTTGAAGTCTTAACAAATAATTTTGATAGTTTTAATAATTTTGATAGTTTTAATAATTTTAAAATAGGTGATTCATATGATGGATATTTAGATAACTTCTGTATTTTTAAAAAAACTTTGACAAATAATGAAATAGAAGTATTATATGAAACTGGATATTATTCGAATGATATTTTTAGAACCACAACACTAACTAATAGTTTTAAAGATACAAATGGTAAAACAATATTTGAGATATATGAACCAAGTCCAAATGAAATTAAATATATTGACTTTAATCCTGATGATTTTTTAGAAGCAAATAAAATACAAAAGTTATCTGTTAATAATATTTATTCTATTGAAAATAATACTGTTTATTTCATTCCATATAATTTTAAATATCTTTTAGCACTTGAACTAGATAATACAATTCCTTTATTGAAAATTATTGATATTAATAAAAATACTGATCCAAATAGAACTGAATTAAGAAACTATGTCAATAATATTAAAGGTAAATTTAATACTTCTATAATAGTCAATGATAAATTATATTTAGCACCATATATAGAAAGTAATAGTGTTAGTGGTAATTATTATCCTATCGTTGTTTATAATTTTGCGAATGATACTGATGTTGAAACAGTTAATATAACAGAAATAAAAAATATAAAATCTGATTTAGATAGTGGAAGTGGTGGTATTTCAAGTAATTTATTTTGCACTATTTTATTTTATAAAAAAACAGATAATAGTCAATATCTCTTTTTTATTAAAGAAAAAGCAGGACATTCTTTATTATATAAAATTGCAACTAATGATATTCAAAAAATTGATTATACTGATAATTGCTTAGACCATTCAAATATTCAGTATAGCGATGGATATATTATTAATACTAATATGTATTTATTAGATTCAGATGGTAGTAATATATATAAATATGCCATTACAGAACATGATTTAAGTTTTAAATTTGATTGTAATAATATTATTACATTTGATAGGGATGATACGAATATACCAACATATTCAAAGATGTTAGAACATAATAATATGTTATATTTAATACCATATAATACTAATAATATTGGTATTTATGATACTATAAATAGTATTAGATCTTATAGTTGTAATATAGGTAATTATAGTTCTAATCAAGAACTTTATAAGGGTGGAACTATTATGGAATTAAACAATATTAGTTATCTTATTATGATTCCTTATGATGCTGATAAATTATATATATATAATATTGATAATAACAATTTTACATATATCGAAGATCCTATATTTATAACTAATAAATTTACAGGATGCACAGTTGATTTGAAAGGAAATATATATATGAATACAGAATATGGTGATATTTTATATTATAGTTTATCTGTGGCAAAGTTTTATAAACAACCTAGATTACCAGTTTTATTAAAAAAAAAAAAACCTATAAGTTTTAAAGATTTATATGAAAAGTTTCATACAGATTATATTTATCCTGAATACAATTATAACAATAAACAAATTAGATTTAGTGATTATTTTAATAATGGTGGTGCTAAATATTACACTGTAGCAAATACTAAAGATAATAAATTTATAATTGATACTACTAATACTATATCTAATGTTAATGATCAAACAAATACTAATACATCTTATGAAATATTTACAACACAACAATGTAATATTAGTTTAACTTTGAGTCATTATAGAAATATACGATCACAAAGATATGAATATTATGATAATTATGTTGCAAATATTGATTATACTATTGATGCTATTAAAATTAAGAATGATAATACATATTTATATTATACACAATGTTATCCTGAAAATACAGGAAATCGTGTAGATTTAATAACTAAACGTACACCTATCGGTAAAAATAAAAGCTTACCTGATATTGAGAATCTTCCTATTATTAATACTAATCCACAAATAGAAGTATTGTATAAAATTAATATTGGTACTACACGTATTGAAGATAAAGTTAAAACCAATTACAATTTGTTTAGCAGCTATAGTGATATTTTAATATATCTCAATGTAAATAAAGTTTTTGATAAAACTGACCCTAGTTATGTTTATTTAGCTTTTAGTAATTTTATTAAAAATGGTATTGATACTGGTATTCCAAATGAAACAATGTCATCAATTAATAAAATAAATTTTGACATTAAGGGTACAATTGAGAATGGTATTAAAATTGATATGACTCATATTGATGATGATTATTTAAGTAGTTTAAAGAATATTAATATTACAATATTTCAATATGGTATAATTCATTATAATGAAAATCTTGACAAACTAATTACTATTAGTAATCAAATAATTTTACCTAATCCTACTCTAACACTTACAATTAAAGAAACTATAACTACAACAGAATTACATTGTAGTTATAGCGATCTTAATACACAAATTAGATTAAATGACAATAGAAAAATAAGTAAATTAATTATTGATCTTACTAGTAATGAAAATGAAATAATTAATTTAGATAACTTTATTGACTTAATATATTTGCGAGAAATTGTAATAATATCTGTTAATAATGAAAATAATATTAGAATTGAAAATGGTACTAATTTAAAGCAAGATATTAATATTATAATATACGTAAACGTTTAATAAATTTATTGTTGTATTAATACAATATTTTTATTACAATGTAATAATAAATGAAATTACTTATTATATTAGCTCTTTTATCTTCTGTTTATTGTGGTATTAATAATAGTATTACCGTTTTAGGAAATGGAACTATATATCTAGCACATACTAATAATTGTGTTATTTATGAAATAAAAACAAATGATAATGGTTCTTTTTTTCACACAGTAGTTGTTGGTGATGATTCAAAAAGAGGTGATGTTAATGATTTTAATGGTTTAAATGCACGTTTAGAACAACCACGTAGTATAATTAATAGTGATAATAATTCTCTTCTATTTTTTGTAGATAATAATAAATATATTAAAAGAGTTAATATTAGTAGTGATAGTATTAAAGGAAGAGAAATACAAAAAATTACAGATGTTTCAAGTAATATTACAAATATATTTACACATAATTCTTATAATTATGCTTGTTCGACGAATAGCACCGAAATAATATATTTTGCCAGTCTTAATAAAATATATAAAATAGATTTAAAAATAGATCCTCAAGAGAATGCAGAAACTGAAACTGAAACTGAAACAAATGATGCTGTTACAAGTAGCACAAATATTTTAGCAAGTGGATCTAATTTTATTAATATATCATTTTATAATGGTAATTTATTTTATTGTTATAGTAATAATAATACTTATTATTTTAAACAAAGTGCCGAATCTAATAATTTTAATACTGATACTGATTGTAATTTAATTTTTACTTATCCAAATATAACTGATATTAAAGGCTTTACATTTTCTAGTAATTATTTAATTATTACTGGAACTAGCAATACTCAAACTAAAATACAACGATTTATTTATACAGATCATAATACTATAACTAGTAATAATATCCAAGTGTCTGATGATGAATATTCAGCATTAATTGATTATAAAGCTATTTATGGAAATGGAGATACCGATGCAAACACTTATATAATTGGAAGAAGATCTGCAGGTGTTGATGGTTTTTATAAAATTAATATTAATGATATTAGTGATATAATCTCTATCAATATGAGTGAAGTATATGCTATTGATGTGCGAAATACTGAAAGAACTGATTATAATATTAATTCATTTTATTTATTTAATAATAAACATACTACTGATACTAGTTTAAATAATTACAGAATGATACATTTTAATAAAAAAAATTCTAATATTACTTTAGTTCAATATGAACATTCAATTTTTAGAACAGGAATGTTAAACTTTACATATACTGGTAGTTCTATATTTAATTCTACATATACTGGAACAATATCAAATATAACTATTGATAAACAAGATACATTATATATTGCGGAATATAAATCAGGTATTTCTAGTATATATTACTGTAGGGATATAAAATCGAGAGAAAATTTATTTACATTAGAAAAATTAACTACTAGTCCAGAAATTGATGGTGAAATAAGTTCTATTAATTACGATCATTCTAATAAATCTTTACATTTTATAACAGATAAACATTATTATATATATAATGTTTTAGACGAAAATAGAACAATAATACCTAGTGGTTCATTAAGTAATTTAGATAATATCCAACAAACTAATGATACTGATAGTTTAGAAAACATAAATGATTTTGTAATTGATACTGATTATGAAATTGGTTATATTGCATTTAAAAAAAGATTAAAATGGTTTTATGTTTAATTTATAAACAAATGATAAACAATGTTGAATATTAACAATTATAAAAATTTCATTATTATTTTTATAAATATATAATGGCATTATAGAATATAATAAATTCTTTTTATAAAATGTTGAACTAACACTTACTATTATATTATTTAATGTTGTTAATGTATCATTATGATCAAAGCATTTTATTGTAGGATTAGGTGTAGTGCTACAATATTTAAATTGTAATTGATTGGATATTTTAATAATATCTAATGTATTAGGATCTATAAAATATACAAAAGTTCCTTGATATTTTATATTATTTTTATATTCTTTATGATAACATAAACCAATATACATATCATTATGAAATATTAAATTACCTTTTGGATAATAATTATAATTAATATTTTTATTTATTGTAATATCATTAGTATAATTATAATATGTTAAAGGATTAAAAGATTTTATAAAATATAAATTATCATTATGTATAAAAGGTATCCAGTTTTTTTCAATTATTTTATTTGATTTTAATGGTATTAACGTATTAAGATCTGTTAAATACATTTTACGATGACAATTATTATTTTTAGTTAATCCGTTAAAAACTATATGTAATTTATTATTGTAATATATTGGAACTGGATCATATGGATCTAAATTATTATAATATTCTTTATTATCAACAATAATAGAATAGCGATCCTGACAATATTTTTGTTCAATTAATATACCATTGCATTTTATTGTTTTTAAAGCATTTGTTGATATATTTTGAACATATTCAGTTGTTTCAAATATAGTTGATAAATATAAATAATCTAAAGACGGGATATTATCATAATGTCTTATATTATATCGAATATCTAAATATTCTATATTTAATACTTCAAGAAAAACATTAAATAATGCCATTTGATAATGTAGATTAATGTAAGATACTGATAACCAACCACATAATTTTTCAAATATTTTAATTGGATATATAACATTAATTGACATTGAAAATGGCATACGATCTAAATATTTAATAGAATAATTAGTATTAAAATAATCATTATAACTTTTAATTATTAATTCAATATCTGTTCGTATTAATGGTAATATTTTATTATTAATTACTATATACAAATTAGATTTATGAATATAGATTGTATTATGATCTAAATATTCATAAATAGTATGATGATCATATTCCTTTGTAAAGATACCGATGAAATCATAATTTTTATATAAATATTTATTATTATATATAGATAAATATATATTATTTAGATCTAAATTAAGAATATTAATATCAGTTTTATTTGATGATATAAAATTATAATAAAAATTAGTATTGGTTAGTGTTGTAGCTGTAGAAAATACTATTAAATTAGATTTATTATAAAATCTATTTTTATTGAACTCAGTTATCATTCTTTTTTTTGTTAAAGAAATAGAAAAATGACTGATAAACTTATTGATAGTTTTGGTATAAAAGGTGGTAATATTGCTATTACTTATAAAAATAGTGCTGGTGATGAACACCCTTGTATCGTAGATATTAGTGCTTGTGTAAATATAGAAGATATGTTAATTGAAATTGAAAACTTTAGAGCTTGTAATTATCATTCTACCGATGTAGATGCTATTACTGATTTTAATATTGAAAATTGTATAGAAGTTACTAGTAATACTGAAAAAATATATAAAAGAGGATATTTTGATTTTAATGATTTAAGTAATACAAGTAATATAACATATTATAGTAATTTATACATTGGTGGTGAATTAATTGTTCAAAGTAATATAACCGCTTATTCAACTATGCAATTTTTATCAGATAGTAATTTAAAGTATGATATTTATAAAATTGAAAATTCATTAGAAAACATAGAAAAACTTAGACCTGTTAGTTTTACTTGGAAACATAATGATGAATACGAAATTGGTTTTATTGCTAATGAACTTGAGGAGATCTTCCCTGGTCTTATAAAAGAACGTGAATATAAAATGATTAAGGAAAATAAACTTATACCATATTTGGTAGATTCCATTAAAACTTTAAAAAATCGTATTACAAAAATAAAAAATGAACGTAATAAACGATTGTAGTAATCTTAAAGTTAAAGTATTTTATAAGAAAAACACAGCAGATCATACGCATATTAAATATGATAACAAACCACTTACCGATGGTATTTTAATACAAAGGGGTTATAATTTAGACTATTTAGAAAGTGGTAGTACTGATTTTATTAATTTTATTACAAATACAGAATACATTAAAACATTAACCGTAAAATCACATTTACCTAATATAGGTTATTATAATATTGCAATTAATACTGATAATAATATTAATAGTATTAGTAAATCTACATATTTTAATAATTGGTATGATACTGATGGTGTATTAAAAGGCTTAATAATTGGCGATACTACTAATCATTTTTCGGTGCAAAAAGATGTTTATGTTCAGGAAAATATTACTGCTTTTGATGTTAGTATTCCATCAGATATTAGATTAAAAAAAGATGTTAAAAATATAACAAATGGATTGGAAATAATAAATAAATTACGACCTGTAAGTTTTAATTGGAAAAAGAATAATAATGAATCTATCGGTTTTATAGCACAAGAAATAGAAGAAGTATTACCAGAGTTTGTTAGAGATACTAGATTAAATGGGGAAACAATAAAAACTATAAAACAAGATAAATTAATACCGTATATTGTTGATAGTATTAAAAATATAAGTAATAGATTAAAAAAATATGAATCATCAAATTGAAAATCAATATAGATTTATGTTAGAATCGAAAGAAAGAGTTATAGTTAAATATCAAGTTGATATTTCAACAGGTAATAACCCTAAAATTGTTTTTGATGGGTATCCTTTAACTGAGAGTTCGAATTCAAATCAATTAAATCGCTTTATTGCTGATAGTTTAAATCATAATACTTCTCAAACATATGGACAACAAGAAGATGATCAAAATAAAATTAATAGAACAGCAAATATTAAATTTAAAATACCTTGTGTTGGTTATTTTAATAATGATTATGTATTACCCGAATTTTTTATAAAACGCTATGAACCAACACCACAAGATAGTGCTTTCAATCTAACAAAATACGAATCCACACTTGATATGGAATCTAATTTATATGTTAATTGTAATTTAAATGTTGCAGATGATATTACAGCATTTGCTACATACCATAGTTCTGATATAAATCTTAAAAAAAATATTAATACTCTAACAAACTGTTATGATATAGTGAGTGATCTGAATCCTGTTGGATTTAAATGGATTAAAAATAATGAAGAAAATGTAGGATTTATAGCACAAGAAGTTGAACAAATAATACCTAATATTGTTAGTAATACAGATGAATATAAAACTATAGCAGAAATAAAAATAATAGCATATTTAGTTGGTGCTATACAAGAATTGGATAAAGAATTAAAAGAATTAGAAAAAGAA
>MDSX01019643.1_pt1 | contig 11378 bp, 11 predicted proteins | sample 811141 | NCBI WGS metagenome assembly MDSX01 (sample SAMN05326642, study PRJNA326480) | marine metagenome | isolation source: seawater | place: Atlantic Ocean: South East | collected 2010
GAGCTCCTACTTGGAGCTTGGAGCTCCTACTAGCACTTCCTGCGGAAAAGAGAGTACTCGGCTAGAGGTACAGAGTGGACGAACACCCGCTTTGCCCTGGCTTTGCCATGTCGTCTGCCGGCGTCCATCGCGGCGATCTGGAGGGGGCAGTCTTCGAATCAAAAGTCTTTGAATCAATCTGGAGGGGACAGTCTTCGAATCAATCTGCAGACTGCTACGCGATAGTGGCGTCGGAGGCGAGACACTAGTCGCATGTGAAAGGTTTTTTATACAAATTTGAGGGGGCTGTTGCAAAAAAATGGTTGCCTTGCCTGTGCCGGCGCTGGAAGTCCGGGTCCCCCCGGAGTGGCAGTCGCAGATGTCGGCGCGCGCGCTCAGCCAGAACGAGCCGGCGACGCCGCGGAACTTGCAGCTCACGTGCTCACGCGTCGTCGAGCGGATGGTGGAGACAAACAGCACGCTCTCCGTCCCGGCGTTCGTCTGGGAGTTCGTGTGCAGCGAGCACGCCGGCCACCCCCAGCGCGTGGGGATGCTCGCGTCCATCACGAGCGGCGTCGAGAAGGAGTGGAAGGCGCACGTCGTCGTGCGGCTGCTCGGCGAGCTGTGCGGTATGCTCGAGCACGACCTGTCGCCGCACGTCAACCGGCGTATCCTCGCGCTGCTGCGCGGCGGGCTCGGCTGCGGCATCCCGCACGAGGCAATCGCCGCGCTCCTCCGCGGCGAGAACGCCGTGCCTCTTGGCGACGCCGTCGCCTCGCTACCGCAGCTGTCGCTGTCGGCAGGGCGGCAGGCGACGCTCGAGACGGCGCTGCGGCAGTTGGGGGAGCCGGGCGTCGCAGGCGGCGTGCCACTGCCCGACATGGTCCTTCTAGCCATGGGGTCGCTACGCGAGCAGGCTGCCGAGCGCGGCGACGCGACCGAGGAGGATGACGAGGCGGCAGCGGCGGGCGCCGCCGCCGCGCTGGAGGTGGAGCCCCAAGCGGTCGGGGAGGCAGCGGCCGAGGAGCCGGCAGCGGAGGACGCGTTGACGCCGCGCACGGCGGCGACTTCTGCGGCGGCGGCCGCCGCCGAGCTCGCGGCGCGTGAGGCGCGCGACGCAGCAGCGGCGACCGAAGAAGCGCCATTGGTGGTCGAAGACACGGACGTCGCGGCACGCAGGGCGGCACCCGCTGCGGAGGCCGTCTCGGCGTTGCAGGGTCCGGCCGAGGGCCACGGCGCGGGCCAGGAGCTCCTCGATCCGGTGCCGGAGGTGCGCGGACTCTTCGCGAGCGCTCGCCCAGCGTCACCCTTGGCTGCCACGCCGCGCTCCGCCGCCCGCCCGTGCGGCAAATCTCCGGGACTCGCGCTCCTCACCCTGCACTCTCGCCGCGCAGGGCACCGAACGTTCGACGTTTGGGGCGACCGGAGCGTCGGACCGCTCAATTGCAGGAATGTCACAGTTGCGGCGCGGCTTCTTCGATGCGTCCGAGCTGGAGGGTTTGGACGACGACGGCGAGCAAGCTGCAGGCGGCGGCGGCAACCATTCGCCGATCGACCCGGGAACGATGGGCGACGCCGAGCTGCGCCGCGAGTACGAGCGGATCTCCGCCGAGTGTGACCGGCTGCGCGGCGATGGAGACGCGGCGCGCAGAAAGCACGCTGCCGACCTGCAGCGCGTGCTGAAGGCGAATGAGGAGCTGCAGGCGCAGCTGCGCGCGCTGCACGTCGTCGTCGGCCGCGTCGTCGCCTCCGAGCAGCACCGCGTCGGCGTCGGCGGTGGCTCGGCTCGCAAGCGCGGGGTAGCGCGCGCAGCCGTGCGACCGGCCTAGCTAGCTAGCGGTAAAGAGAGTAAAGTAGCGGGAGAGGGTGCTAGCTATAGGGGAACCGACCTAGCCTAAAAAGTCACACTTCGCCCTCTTCTTTGTCGCCAAACGTCCTCGGACGCTTTTCCCCGGCGGCAGGCTGCTCGGAGCCTCGCGCGACGGAGAGCTCAAGAGAGGGTGGCGGTAGAGCCGAGTCCGTTGCAGGCAAGCCGCTGCCGGGCGCCGCCGTCGACGGCGCGCTCAAGCCGGCAGTTCCCGCCGCCGAGTCGCCTCGCGAATCTGAGATCGGGGGAGCGACGACTCACGCCGCATGCGCCACCGCGGGCCGGAGGAGGCGGCTTCATGGCGGCGGTACCTCCGGCGGCAATGGTGCCAGGCGCCGCAGTCGGAGACGGCTGGTGCACCTGGAGCGAGGGCAGCGGGGCGGGTGAAAAAACTGCGGCGATCGCGAGTCGGACTCGCCGTGCCATGAGTGGCGTCGGCCTACCAATCCCTCAGCGACGCTGTTGCCGAGGGTTGAGTTGGAGACCTTTGGCGGAAGGCTGCCACCGTACATCTCGATGATCTGCTCCTTGATCGACTCGACCGACGCGTGCTCGACCTTGAAGGCGGTGTACCACGGTAGCTCCTTGTTAGGTCCGCAGCGCGGCAGCGCGCTCTCCCCTTGCTGGACGTACTGTGCGGCGAGCGAGACGGCAGCGGCGGCAATCGCGCGCGGAGCGAAGCCGAGGACTACGACCGCTGACTTAAGTGAGTCGTTGGTGAAGTTCCAAGCCACCTGCGCGAGCTCGCGCGTCCCCTGGATGCTCTTGACGTACGCGAGCAGCGGCCTGCGTGGGCGGCGGGAGGAGGGGCTGGAGGAGGAGGAGGGAAACGGCGGGGCGGGGAGGGAACGGGCGGCGCTGCGAGCGAGGCGGGAGCACGCGGGCGACGGGGGGTGCGGCGCGGCGACGCGGCGAGAGGAGGGAGGCAGGGGAGGGCGGAGGGGGCGGCGGCGGGACGACTAGGAGGGACGAGGACGATGGAGGTAGTGAGGCGGGAGAGGCGCGGCGTTGAGCGATGGTGGCGCGCACGCCTGTACGGGTGCTCGACGGAGAGGTCGAAGCCGAGGGACTGCAACAGGATCCGCTCTGAGACGAGGACGTGCTCCTTGATCTCCCAGAACTCTTTCGAGCTTTCGCTGGGTACGACGACGTGCGGCTCGTCCTGCTTCTGATGCTGCGCCTTGTACGACTCGATCACGACGTCCTTCAGCTTCTTCGGCGTCTCTTCGACCTTGCCGGCGAGGAACAGGCAGGTGTTGGCGATCACGAAGCGGTCGTATTGCTCGTACGAATTGTTGAGGTAGAAGCGGTGGTAGAAGACGATCGCGGTCGCGATCGTCAGCTGAGGCCTGCGCGGAGAGGCAATGAATGAAGCAATTGGTCTGGCGCGCGAGAGGAGCTGCTGCTGCCGGCGCACATGCGCAGCCGCTGGCCGACGTGCTGGATGTACTGAACCGACTTGTGCCGGTACTCGTTCTCCTTTAAGGCTGCCTTCTTCGCAACCTCGGGCGAGTTCGGGTCCTCGCCTTTGCTAGCAAGCCGCTGCAGGAAGAAGCTCCACGACGGAGAGTTGGAGGGGTGGAGAGTGCTGGGATCCCGCAGCTGCGAGGTCGTCGCGCTCGCTTCTTCCTCCATCGTCTCTGGAGACGAGGCTCGAGCACGCAATGCCTGCAGGAGAGCACGCAATGCTCTAGGTCCGGAGCTCCTAGTAGCCCTACTCCGGGGAGCTCTGGGTCCTAGGTCCAACTCACCTTGCCCAGGAGCTGTGCCCGCAAGTTGCAACCACCGGTCGCGACAACACTAGCGACATGTCGTTCCAGTGCGAGCTTTGCGGGCTGCTGTTCCCGTCGGAGAAGAATCTGAGCACGCACCGTTCGAAGTTCTGCGCAGGCTCCGATCTCCACAAACGGGTGGGCTCGCGCCTGCAGCAGCAGATGGTCGAGGAGAGCGTGCAGCCCGCGGCGCTCACACGGTACCTCCTCGAGGGCGGGCGGCCGCCGGAGGCGCTCGGGGCGCTGGGCAACCTCGAGGATCTCTCGGTGGCGGAGCTGCGCGCGCGCGTGACGGCGGACGCCGGCCGCCAGGCAGAGCGGAAGGCGCAGGCGGAGCGAGCGGCGGGTCGTGCGCAGCGCCGTCTTGCGGCCGAGCGCGCGAAGACCGAGTTGCAGCAGCAGGAGATGAAGGCGCGGATGGCAAGCATGCGCGCCGCCGAGGTGCAGGCGCGGGTCGAGCTCCGCGTTGCCGAGCGGAAGCTCGAGACTGCCGAGCTCGAGGGCGAGGCGGAGCGGCAGGGAGAGACCTTGGACGCGCTACGCCGGCAAGAGGCTGAGCTGCAGGACCAGAGGCGGCAAGCGGAGGCCGCGGCCGCGCGAGTCGAGCAGCAGCTCGGCGCGCTACAGCGCGGGGTCGACGGTGCCGCTGAGCGCACCGAGCGCATGCGCGCCTACCTGCACGCCGCGGAGGCCGAGCACGCGCTCTCAGAGGCGGGCGTCGCCAGACGCGCCAAGCTGCTCGAGGAGCAGTCGGCGCGCCAGCGCGCGATGGGCCTCGAGCGCGAGCGCCTTCTCACTCGCCAGGCGCAGCTCGGTGGCGGCATTGACGACTGTGGCAATGGAGCGCTCGGCGGCTACGGCACCGCGGCCGGTGTCGCTCGCCGTGGCAGCGACGGTGGCGACGTGGCGGCGAGTGGGAGCACACCGTTGCCGCCGTGGACAGTACGGCTGCAGGAGCAGCAGCGTCGCGACGAGCGGCGCATCGCCGAGCTCGAAAGGGGTCTTGGGTTGGGCCCCACGTCGCCTCCGGCCTATGATGATGCCGAGCCACTCAAGCTGCCGCCGCCCGCGCCGCCCGCACAGCTACAGTCGTCGCCGCCGCGTCAGGGCGTGTGCCTCGCTGCGCTGCCGACGCCCCAGCTGCCGGCGCTGGCGCCGCCGCGGCCGTCGGCTACGAAACAGATCGGCGCTGAGCCCCAAGCCATTATGGGCCACACGACTGCGGTACTCGACGACTTGCAAGCGATCCAGGCGCAATACACGGAGGCCGGCGGGGCGAACCCGGATCTGCTCGCGATGATCGGACGGTTGCAACGCGACGCGGAGAACCTCGCAAGCCACGAGTGGGACTACAGCCACATCCATCAACCGCAGACACCGCCCGCACCCGAGCCGACGCTTGTGCCACCTCCCGCACCGCCTCCCGCACCGCCGCCCGCGCATTCGCCGCCGAAGCTGCAGCCCGAGGTGGCAGCCCACCTCGCGACAATGGAGCGGGCGATGGAGCGGCGTGAGGCGGAGGCGCGAGATTTGCATTCGATACTCCAGGAGCTTCACGCGCAGCGCATGGGCCATGGTCGCAACGACATGCGCGCGGCCTGGATAGGCGGCGGCACGCCGGTCGGGCCGTCGCCGGACGCGCACCGGCCTTCGTCGGCGGTCGACGAGAAAGCTCGTGGCGAGCAGCGGCAGCTGGCGCGGCTGCAGGCGGCGCATGACCACGAGCTCGCGAAGGTGAAATTTGAGCGCGAGATTCTCGAGGAGAGGGTACGACTCAATCAGGCGCGCGCAGAGTAGGATCCCATCGTCGTCCCAATTCTCACACCCGAATCTTGTGCAGGCGCGCGACGCCGAGGCGGCACGAGAGAAGGAGGCAGAGTCGGTGGCCGAGCACAAAGAGTGGATCGCCGCCCAGAAGCGTGCGCTGCTCGAGGCGAAGGTGCAGCGCGAGATTGCCCGCCACGCGCCTACGGAGATGGCGGCATCGTCGCTACCATCGTCGACATTGCCCGGCGCTCCATATTCCGAGAGCAGCGGCTTTGTCGTTTTCTGGGACTTTGCGGGCGGAATGCCTCGACAGCTCGTGCAGTGCACAGCCGTGTACGCCTTCTACGACGGGCACACACCGAAGAGCGACGTCAAGTCGCTGCCGCCGACCGAATGCGAGCCTGAGCCCGGTGGGCTCACGCGCGCGATCTTCTCCCTGCGCCGCCAGTTCTTACACATGGAGCCACACTCGTCTGTGCAGCTCGTCGTCGAGGTGCAGCAGGTGGCCGCGCTGCCATCGCCACCCGCCCCTTCATCTGCACCTGCCACCCGCATCCCACACGCTCACGCACAGCTGTCTGCGCACCAGGTGGTGGCGCCGCCGTCGGTGGCTGGCGGCGTAGCAAAGACGACCTCCCTAGGCTGGACATCGATACCCGTATTTCATCAGCGTGCGCTCAACGCGGGGTTTTGGAAGCTCCAGCTGTACCGACCTCCAATCTCGGTGGGCACGCCGCTCGAGCAGCGGGTGGCGCTCGGCGCGCCGGCTCTCTTTGTACGGCTAGTGCTCACCGAAGACATGGAGCGCAACCGCGCGTTCGCCGTCGACCCTGAGCGAACTTCTTCAATCTATCGCGCGCTGGTCGACGCGCGCGACCGCCACCGCGACCGTCGCCCGGACTCACGGGATCGCGACCGTCATCGAGCCGATTCACCTGACGGCCGTCGCTCGCGAAGAGGCTCAGCCAGCTCCCCCGACGGAGGCTCGCCGACACCGTCGGGCCGAGCGGGCTCGGTCGCCTCCAGACAGTCACAATCCGACGGCGCGATCGAGGGCGCCACGCCCCGCGACTACGACCTGCGGAGTGACGTTGATTCGAGGGCATCGAAGTCGTCCGAGCCGACGCCGCGCGAACCTGGGAAGGAGCCCTTCGACGTCGAAAATGGTCAACGCCCCGAGTCGTCACACCCATACCACCGCAACAACCTCTGAACACCACGCCACCAGGTGATCGACGGCGCGCAAATCTTACCCGGCGAGTCCCGCCACAGGCATCGAGGTGCGCCTTCTATCTCTGCGTGAATGGCGCCCCGCCGAGCCCGCGGCTTTCATCGCGCAGGTGGGATACCCCCCTCCCCCCTCCTCCTCCTCTCGCTCCCTCTTTCCCAGAGAACCCCAACCCGAAAGATGTGATGTCTCCCTCACATCCTATCCGTCGTCGTGGACTCGCAGCTACGAGACGAGGGCACTTCACCGCTGCGCATCCACCTCAGCGTCGTCGTGAGGGGCGCGCGCATCGCGGGCGGAGTTCACTCGTCGGCGGGGCAACTGGACGCTGGCGGCAACTGGGCTGTCGAGTGGCACGACACGTCGATACTGCGACCTCTCCTCGACTCTGCAAAGGCGACCGTCCCGCGCCCACGAACGCCGCAACTCCGTGAGACAAGCGTGTTGCCATCCCCACACGCACCGCAGGACGGAAACTCCGACGCGATGCTTCTGCTCGAGCTCGTTGACGCGTGCAAGGCGCGGAAGGCTGGGTTTGTCCGGACAAAAGACGCGGGAGCCACCCGCCCGCGTCATACTTCATACATCCCGCACTTCTCTGCACTGCAGGTTCGCGCCGGAGGAGCGCAAGCGGCACGCGAGTGAGGGCGACCGTGAGCGGATGTCGGCACCGTACGGCCAAGCGGTACTCGGCTGGGGCATGCTGCCGCTGTTCTTCAAGCCACCCGCCGCCGCCACTGCCGCCGCGTTCTCCACAGCGGTCGAGACCGGCGGCCTGCTCATCAACTCTGGCGAGTGGCACCCCTCCTCGCGCCCTCTCTGCTCCTCGTGCTGAACCGCTAATATGCCCCTCTCTCCCCTCCCACAGGCGAGTCGGTAGTTCCACTGCTGCCGCCACCAGTCACATTCTCGCAGCCACCGTCGGAGGGCGGTCGACGCGCGCGCCTCGGCGGACTACATGGCTCCCTTGCCCTCCGCCTCAGCGCGGCGCCTCACCACGAGGTGAGCAGAGATGGCGTGCGTGTGAAGGGGGACGGTTGGAGGAGCCCCCACTCCCCCCCCTCCCCTCCCCCCCACACACGTCTGAGCCCGTGTCGATCCTGCCAGGTCCTCAAAGAAATGGAGGCGCAGCGCGAGGTGGCAGCGGTGACCGAAGAGGCGCGGCCACCGAGCCGAGATAACCTCGGCGTGCCCGAAGCGGCGTGGCTTCGCCACGAAGTCGCGCACTCGGTGGCGGAAGAAGTGCCGCACCGCGACGACGCGATCGCGGTCTTCGTGGACGGCGCGCGCTGGCTGCCGGACAATGTCGTCGGTTGCGTGGCTCGCGCAATGCTCATGGACGGTAGCGGCGGCGTGCTGCAAGAGTCAGCTGCAGTGTGCGAGCCTCTCGCTGACGTGTACTCGCCCAAGTTCTCTCTCCGGCTCCAACTCACGGGCAAGCAGCCTGCGAACGCGACGCTCGCCGTGTCGCTGCGCGGCATCGAGACGGGGGTCGAAGCGCCGCGTCAAGTGGGGTATGGCTGCATCGCGCTCTTCAACGTGCTTGGTCGCCGCGAGCAGCCGAAGGAAGAGGCGGAGGCACCGATATCGCTCAATGTCGGCGCCTTCCAGCTTCCCCTACTGCAGGTGGCAGCAGTGCGAATCGTGCCCCGAGCGAACTCCGAATTGACACCGCGCGTCTCGCTGATGCAGGGTACGGCGCACGCGGTTGCGCGTGAGCGAGGCGGTGCGAGCGAGTTGACTCTCTCGCGTGGGCCGCGTGTGCCTTGCGCGTCGCTACTTGTTCGCATCCGCGCCGCGGCGTCTGCCGACGGCCCGGCGCCGCCGTACGCGCGCAAAATTCGGAACCCGCCCGGACCCGCATCTCCCGAGATCCGGAACACGCCCCCGCGCCCGCAGTTACGCAAGCCGAACATACGAGTCCAGCCGCTGCATGCCGCTGCCACACGAGCCGCCCCTCTACCGACTGCGACTACAAAGGCCGCCGAAGCTCGCGCTGGAGGCGATCCGCAAGGAGGCCGAAGAGCGCGGACACAGTGTCACTGCCCCCGAGGAGGCGGTCGATTGGCTGTCGTCCCACATGCAGATGGCGGCCGACGACCTCGCGCCACTCGACATGCGAGGCTTCGCTCCATACAATGCGACGGCGGGCGTACAGGTGGCGTCAGTCCCGTCTCCCCGGCATAATAACGTGTGTGGTCCGCAACTCAGCCCCGCGTCCTCCTACAGCTCGCGGCGCTCTACGCTATGGGGCTGCCGATCGCCGCACTCTCACACGCAGCGCTCTCGCTCTTCCCGCCCGGCGGCCTGTATAACCGACCACTCTCGCCCTCTAACGTCCTCGTCACTGAACGGCACGCATGGGACGCGCCGCTGAAGGCGCCGAAGTGGATTGGGATGAGCGGCACGCACCTGCCGCAGGTGCAGCCGACTGATGCCACGCCACACCCACAAGAGCCTCCGTATCCCACGCTGCACTCGCGACAGGTGCCGCCAAGCCGGGACGCATTGCTTGTCGTGGACGTCCGCTGCCTCACTGAGCCGAGACTGGCGACGTCTGCGAAATCGCAAGGCTGGGCTGTAATGCCGCTGTTCCTCGGCGGTGCTGTCGCTTCCGGTGTTTACCGACTGCCGATGTACGCCGGACCGCCAACGAAGGACGCGCTCCAGCAAATCGCCGCAGAGTGCTCGGCGGAGGCGAAAGGGTGGGCGGGCGGCGTCGAGCTCCTGCTCAAGCGCAAACTGCTCAAGCTGGTCGAAGGGGCGTCAGTGACCGTGTTCCTCCTTGATGCTCAGCGCTTTGGCGAATGGGAGGAGGAAGAGGTGACTTGCCGGCAGCAAGGGGGGCGCTCGCGCACTTCTGCGGCCCTCGCCTCCCTCCTCGTCTCCCTCCCCCCCCCCCACACCCTCCCCCCTCGGGCTCCCTCTCGTCCCTCCGACCTCTTGCCGCCTACCCTTCCACGTTGCAGTACCGTCCGCCCGTCGACGACTCTTTCCTCAAGGACGCCAGGGGCAAGCGCACCGCCGCCAAGCCGGAGAGAACACCGAAATTGCTCTCCTCACTCTTGTCGGAGGGCGCGGCGCGGGCCGACTTCGAGGCGGCGGCGAACAGGGCGATGGCGGAGGCATTCGGCATCCCCGGTCGGCGTTTCAAGTGAATCACGTCGGTCGCGCCCTATATCTGGATTACTGCGTGGCATCCTGAGGCAACATAAATCCATAGGAATTCGATAGGAATTCCCACACTGTGGTGCACGCGTAGTATAAAGTAGGAGCTGGTACACAAGTACCATACAAGTACCTACTCCGACCGACATTCAATTCTTACAGCGGCTCGTACTGTAGGAAGACAGCGGCTCGTACTGTACATGACCGCGGCCGGCCACTGTCATGACCGCGGCCGGCCGCTGGAGTGATCACCGATGTTTGGGTGCGCCTGACGCAGGTCTCGACATCGGCGGCGTCGACTTTGGCGGCTCGCAAACGCGCCGGCTGCACCGCAACCAGAAGGAGCGGACGTGTATCTTCCACAATGTGTGTTACGACGGTGCGCTGGTCGACAGCAAGCCTGCTGGCTGGACCTATTTCGCGCATCCCGACGAATTCGTTGGCCTCGACGCTTTCGCAGCGGGCGTCGACGTGTGGGCGCGCGGGGACTTTGGCGGCAATGGAAACCGGTCAGTAGACCACACTTTCCGTGTTCGGCATGCCTCCGTCCCTGCACACGCCGAGTACCTGCAGACGCCAACAATCATCAAAGTGGCACCGCTCGCGCCCGCCAACTTTGGGCACTTCCTCGGGAACGCGCTGTATCCCGCATTTGTCGCAGCGTGGCGGCTCTTCGGCGCGCGTGCCGCATCCACGCCGCTCCAGGTGCTTTTCGCCGGCGTCAACCAGACCGATATCCGGGCGATGGCGCGCCGCTGCGAGCGCTGGCGGGCCGAGGGCGGCGCGCGCGCCGGCGATGGCGCGGCCCGCTGCGCACGGCACACAGAGCTCGTCGCGAAATTCGTTTCGCAGCTGCTGCCGGCCGTCAGCGCAGAACCCCCATTGTGGGAAGGCGAGCTACCGCGTCTCGCCGCGCAGCGATCCAGCAAGCTGCTTTGCGCCGAGGCATTGGTCGTTGGCACCGGAGACCTCGGGTTTTCGACAAAGTACCGACTCGACGGTGGCGCTGGGCGCCACCCGCCGCAGCTACTGTGGTCCGACTTCGTGGAACACGCAAGTGCGCGCCTTCTCGCCCCGCGGCTGCCACCAAGCAGTCGGCGGCCGCCCCTCGGTGCTGCGCTCGTGATGAAGCTCGGGCGCCGCGCGCCCTCTGCCGGTGCGTATGCGTCGCTGCGCGCGTCGATAGAGGCCACTCTCGGCCTCGAGGTCAACCTCGTCGAGCCGCACAAGCTGAGCGTGCGTCAGCAGCTTGAGGAGATGTCACGCGCGGCGGTTGCCGTCTCGCCCGACGGTGGCGCCTCATTCGCGTGCGCGTTCCTGGCGGACGGCGCCGCTGTGGTCATTCTCGGCTACCTCGAGAGATGGATTTGGGCGAACGATCGCCGTGTGCGCGCTTTCTACTGTGCACCGCGCGATGACCACCTGCCGTGTGCGCCGGCTATCGGCTCTCCGTCGGAGGGGGGCGACCGCAGCGAGGGGCGCAGCTGCTACTCAGTGCGCTCGCTGCAGCCCTGCCTCGACACAATGCTTCGCCGAGCGCTCGCGTATGCAAGGCTCACTTGGCCGGCACTTCCGCCCCCTCCGCGGGGGCGCGGTA
>MDSX01091213.1_pt1 | contig 11378 bp, 26 predicted proteins | sample 811141 | NCBI WGS metagenome assembly MDSX01 (sample SAMN05326642, study PRJNA326480) | marine metagenome | isolation source: seawater | place: Atlantic Ocean: South East | collected 2010
AGAAAGGGATTGAAGCTGCGCCGTTGGCGATCTCGTTTACACAACGATAAACAATCGCGTTTTCTTTATAACCTTCTTGAGCAAATTGCTTAAAGCCGTCTTTTTTCGTTCCGCTATATGTCGGCCCGCTAATATGAACTTGCGGCGCTTCTTTCCGCTCAAAAGACTGATTGCGCCCTAAGATCGCCGCTATATTGTCCAAAATACCCATCAGCTAATTCTCCAAACGGCTTGTCCTGTTGATCTGCTTAACTCAGTAAGCGCCCAAACTAAAGCATCTAAACGATCAGGCGACTTTTTTGAAAGTGGCGTGTAACTGGTCATCTGATCTTCAAGTTCCCTAAACTCTCCGCAATGGGAAACTTTCCCCTGCTCATATAAAGCCGCTATTGGCTCCGCTCTTAATATCTTACCCCTCGACGCCCTGACGGGGGTGTAGGGAACACTTCTGTCTATAGTTCTTATCACTTTTTCAACCAAATCGCCACCGTTGTTTACTTCTGCAACAATTCTATCAGCGTTCCAATGGTGGTATGCCTCAACAACAGCCCGCGCCCAAGTGTCTGGTGATGCCCTTAAACTCAAATCATCCAAGATATAAAACTTATCGTCTGCCCTGCCCGCAACTATTATTCCCGTTTCATCGCTGTTTTGACTGGCTGTAACCGCTGGATCAATAGCAACAACAATCCTCGACATTTGAGGAATTTCTTTTGAACCCTGCGCCGCTTTTATCATTGGGTCTTTCCAAAGAGCGCCATCAATATCCTTCATATAATCACCCAGCCAAACATGATTATATTTTGAAATATTCTGAGCTTTTGCCCGCGCAGCCATTTCTTTTATGTTTTCGCTGCAAAAAGGATTTTCCAAATAATTTACATGAACCAAGCTTGCCTGATTGTTATTCTCAAAAAATTCTTCAACTGGATCGGTTTTTTTATACGGGTTCCAGCTAAACCAAATTTCTGAACCTTCTTTTCTTATTGTTGGATCTAAAAGCTCGATTGATCGGCTCGACAAAGATTGCGCTTCCTCGCACCAAGCAATATCAAAACCCTCAAGAGATTTCACGCTGTCGGAAGTGTGATCTTGCATTCCTTGAAAGATAATAATTCCCTCACCCATCAATGATCTAATTCTTGTTTGCTGAACCTCAAAGTAATGACCAAGGCCCATCGCAATTATTTTATCAGCCAAAAGTTGTTTCGAGGAAAACTCAAGGGATCTCTGAACCTCCCTGATGCAGATCGCCTTTGTATTGGGATCTTCGATCATCCGCTTTAACAAAATTTCAGCAAAGAAATGGGATTTGCCAGAAGCTCGCCCTCCCTTTGCCGCTTTGTATCTTGGGCTTCCCCTTGTGCCAGCGAACAATGGCCGCGACCAAGCTGGGAGCGCAAAGGAGATTTTTCCCTTTTCAATCGCTTGATGGCGGCTCAACGAAATAGCTTTCAACTGTTGTTATTACTGGTCCACCATTTGGCCCTGTGATCTCTGTGTTTAGCTTGTCACGCTGCCCAAGATACTGCTTACCAAGCCAGACTAGCATGGTAGCGTTCCCGTTCTCTGCGGCATCCCATTGCATCCTACGAAGGGATTTGCACCCATCCGCATTTTCCTTTTTATAGAGGGCTTCAAAATTTTCTATGTCACGCTCTTTCAGTCTGCGGTTGAGAGTTGTGTCCGACATGCCAAGAACAGAACAGATTTCGTCCTGTGTGCATTGGATCTTAATCATGCTGACAAGCTTCTCAAAGTCCTTATCTGAAAGGTCTTTTGATGGCCCTTTAGGCCCGCGCTTTTTCTTTTCCTGATCTTCGGTTTCTTGCTCTGACATTGTGATCACCAAAAATTGTAACTAAACTATTTATAGCACAAATTCTGAATGATGGAAGGTGAAGAAAAAGGCTCCCCTATCGCAGTGCGTATCCTAGCCAAGGGGAGCCAGTTTGTGAGGCTCAGGCGAATAAGCGTCCACGCCTCACTTTAACAAAATATTTTTATTTTCCAAACCCAAATTGTTTCATAATCCTATCAGCCGCTTTTCTTCTGGCCTCCCGATCCTCATCAGATATTTCTGGCCTATCCTCAGAAGCGCTGTAAGGCTCCCTTACGGGGGGCAATCGTTTTATGCGCTCTCCTCTGGCCTTGATGATCATCTGCTTTATGTGGCCCTCATGTGGCCTCCTGTTGGGCGTTTCCGAAAGATGCCTTTTGCAAGCTGCGTCTATCTCATCCATTTCATAATCTTCTAAAGCCTCGACCCACCCAGTATAAATTTCCTTGCGAACAACTGGGTCAAGATTTGCCTCATAGAAACGGGCCAGCATTGATTTGCATTTGATTACTATAAGCGCCCTATGCTTTCTGCGCTCATCATTCGACATAACCGTGGTTTTTAAAGCTGGCAGCATTTAGAAGTTCCCCGCAATATCATTAACCATTCCCCGAAACTCCGCATCAACTTGCTTAGAATGATGCTCAACCTCATCGCTCCACCGCTCATCTTTCAGCCATTTATTTGGGTGGGGAATATATTTCTTGTCCTTGCCCTCTACACTTTGAGCGTATTCCTTGGCCCCGTCCATAATCTCTTGGAGCTTATGCTTCTGGCAAGCTTTTGAAAACTGTTCTTTTGCTACAGCTTTCTTGACCTTCCTTGGGTAAATTTTCCAAAAAGCCTCGAAGGCAATAGCCACAGAATACACTGGTTCTATTCCAAGGTTATTTATTACAAGGTTATGGTTGTCCAATTTTTTGACATCCCCATGTACAGATTTTTGACATGGGTTGTCCAAATTTTTGACATGGGTGGGAGACGTTGAAAGATCAGAAAGTAACAACTCATAAGCATTGGCGGTCTTTGAGTTGTTGTCACGAACCCTTGAAGATTTTCTGATCAACCCCGCATCCTCCAAATATTTAATATTGTTGATTATTGATTGCCTAGACATTTCGCATAGATCCGCAAGCCTCTTATGGCTGGGAAAGCAATCACCAGTTTCGCCATTGTGATGGTCTGCCAGCCAATAAAGAACGATCTTGGCAGATGGCTTTAAGCCTTTTTGCTCCATTGCGAGCGCTGTCATCTTATGAGACATTTTATCCTCCATTGATTTAAGAAGGAATATGCCCTACCTTGCACGGGTAGGGTGCGACACATCCTTCCTCCATTTTTACTTGGCGCTGGTTTTTTTAATCAGCGCCTTTTTTCTTTTATCCCCGATCAAACGCAATGTCAACTTTGCCGACGATGAAAAAATGATCTTCGATTTTCCATTACTCTATATGTAGTACGTTGAGTTGTAGACATACATAGATCCACTTGGCTTATACTGCATATAGAGAGATCTATTTAGCGTCATTTATGACCAAGAGATACCATAGCGTCTCAAGAGTTATTGTGGAGACACATAACCTTATTCAAAAATGAATTACGAAAAATAAAATTAAAAAGGGGCTTGTATTTAGAAAAACAGCGTTTAAGTTGGTGGTAATAAAAATGGAGAAAAAAAATGTCACACCCCACCCCAGTCGCTATGAAAGCGGCCATAGCAGCCGCCATATTGGAAAATACGCTCGACCTGATGAAGAAAGCTGACGCTGATCAAATCAGTCACACGGAATATCTTGAAAGTTCATTTCCTGTTTTTGCAGGGAGAATTATAGATGCGGCCATTGATAAGGCTTGTAAGCAGTACGACGATGACGTTGCCGCCGATACAGCGCCAATGATGACGGTGCAGTCATGAGGATGGATGCCAATGCCATCCGCATGGTTTCGGAAATCCTTGAGCCTTATTCCGAAGATTTAGATACATTCTGGGATACGCTTCATGGCGAAACAGATGTTTTAGATATTGTCGGATCTGCTCTTGAGGATTTAAACGCCGCAGATGCTGATATTGAAAAGCTTTCTTACCTGATCAAAATTTACAGTGATCGGAGAGATATTGTAAAATATCGCAAGGACACCATTAAGAGAAGCTTGCAATCAATCCTTGCCTTAACGGGCCAGAAGAAAATTCCTCACGCGCTGGCAACTGTGTCGCTGCGTGAAGGGTCAGAGAGAGTTGTGATTACCAACCCAGAGGAAATTCCGACCCAGCTTTGCAAGGTTACTAGAACGCCTGATAAGTCGGTAATAAAAGTCCTTCTTTCGGCTGGTGAAAAAATAGAAGGGGCAACTTTAGAAACTGGCCCCGCAACCATTTCAGTAAGGATGAAATAATGAGCGAAGCAATTAAATCTTTAATCAAGGCGCAAGATGAAATGGGAACGCCACACAAAGACAGCGTGAACCCTCATTTCAAAAATAAATATGCGAGCCTTCAATCAGTGTTCAAGGCTGTAATGCCCGCCCTGCAAGCCAATGGTTTCGCTTTGGTTCAACGCGCTGGGAAAGATGAGCTTGGTCATTTTGTCGAAACGTCCTTTCATCATGTCACAGGCCAGAGTTTTGAGAGCCGTGTTTATTTGATAATCGACAAAAACAATATGCAAGGCTTCGGCAGCGCCATGACTTATGCGAAGCGTTACGGGCTTCTGGGTCTGGCTGGGATAGAGCCTGACGAAGATGCGAATGATGATGATGGCAACAAAGCATCAAATCCACCCGCGAAGAAGGCGGAAGAAAAACCCAGCGCATCAAAAATGCGTGACGGGATGATTTCTTGGATAAAATCAAAAAACTCCGAATTGCTGCGGGATAAAGAGATTGAGCTTGAAAGCAAAATTTTTGCTTTGGAGCAAATGGACAAGCCCAAAGGCTTGGAAGTGCGTAATGCACTCAAACTGGCGATAGGAGAATAAGCCATGAAAAAAGTAAATGTTAAAATCGAAAAAGGTATTCCAATGCCCGAAGCTAAAAGATCAGGGGCAATGGTCAAAATTCTGGAGCAGATGGAAGTTGGCGACAGTTTCATTGCAACGGATCAGGTGAAATTTAATTCACTTTACCAAACAGCGCGGCGGCTCAATATGACGGTTGCAAAGCGCGAATTTGAGGGCGGTGAAATCAGAATTTGGAGAACTCAATAAATGAGAAATATCACCATTGCGGGTAATGTTGGGCAAGATAGCACTATCCGACAGACCCAGACGGGTAAAAGTGTTCTTGGATTTTCAGTCGCGGTCAAAGCGGGCTGGGGTGAAAACGAGCATACCATCTGGTTCAACTGCTCAATGTGGGGGGTGAGGGGGGAACGCCTCTCATCCTACATCAAAAAAGGAACTTCCGTTTGTGTTAGTGGGTCATTTGATACCCGCGAATACGAGGGAAAAACCTACATGGAAATTGAGGTTTCAGAAGTGACGCTTCAAGGGCAAGCCAAATCACAAGAGGGAGGGCAGAATTTAAATCAAGGATCAGGGGCAAGTGGAAATCCTGATTACCAAGATGATGAAATTCCTTTTTAGAAAATCATCACCCACAAAAAAAATAACTCCGAAAGTGGATGGAAAAATGGATTTTGAAATCATAGACGAAATATTGCCAATCTCTGAAAGAAGAACAGGGTCAATAGTCAAGCTTCAAAGCGGTAAATCTCCAGCATTGACTTGCTACATAAGCGCACCCCTTTTGAAACGCGCAAAAATAACTGTTGGTGATAGGCTTATATTTCAACTCGCAAAGCGCGTAGATGGTCAAGAGTTTTTGGTTTTAAGGGCCGCATCTGAAGGCTACGCCCTTTTAAGCACAAAAAGCAGTAAAAATTCTAACGATATGAAAGGCTCATATGGGCGAGGGTTGGTCAAAACAACTCAAGTAAAAGAGTGGATGATTGACCATTTTGCTGATCGTAGAAATTACGAAGATGATGAGGTTCAAGTTGGAACTGGAATTATTGGGTTTCCAATAAACCCGAAAAAATCATCTGGCCTTTTTGGGGGCTAAATTAAGAAGGCGGCGGGGCTGTCTCGCCGCCAATAAATTGGAGGAATAAAAATGCCATACACTGATGAAAAAATTGGCTATCAAAATAATAATGCGAGCAAGGAAGCCGCGAGCTTTAACAGCAAAGGCAAAATCACCATTCGGGAACAGGTGTTAGAACTTTTCCGCGAGCGCAAAGAGTTAAGTGCCGAGCAAGTTTCTGAAATCATGAACCGCGCAGAAATTTCAGTAAAGCCTAGAATAACGGAACTCAAAAACTCTGGCTTTATTTCCGACAGCGGAAAGAAAGTGATTGGCAAATGGGGAACTTCCATCACCATCTGGAAGATCGTCAAAGAAAAATAATGGCAAGCGAAAAACCCAAGATAACCGTTGTTTTGAAGGATGGGCAATTTCAGCCCGTAACGTCTTATGACGCTCAGCGGTTATCAGAATTTCCAAACAATCAAATTTTTGATCTTGCAGAAGTTTCTCAAAGATCACCAGAGCATCACAAACTTTATTGGTCAATCCTTGGGGCTGTAGTTCGATCAACAGGCAAGTGGGCAACCTCTGATCACTTACACAAAGAATTGAAAATGATCTGCGGCTATCACCAGCGGATCATCAGCGAAATCACAGGAGCGATTTTTTACGTTCCCGACAGCATCGCTATGTCAAAAATGAACCAGCAAGATTTCAATGTTTATTTTGAAACCGCTATGATGAAACTGGCCGAGGCAATCGGTCAAGATCCAATGGAGCTTTTGAAATAATGCCAAACCTTTTGAAGAAGCCGCCCCTTGGATTGAAGAAACCAAAAAATAAAAAAGACATTGGCTTTCTGATGTGGATCAGGCAGCAAAATTGCTGCGTCTGTGAGCGCTTTGGGGAGGTTCAACAAAGTCCGACCCAAGCCCACCATCCAATTCATGACAGGTTTGGAACTCATAAAGTAGCGGATACAAGGTCAATTCCACTTTGCGAGGGCCATCATCAGGGGATGTTCGACACAAGCAAAATAGCGCTGCACAGGGAGCCAAAACTTTGGCGTGAAACCTATGGCCCCGATTGGTCTTATTCTATCCCTGATCCCACTGAATTTTAACTCTGGTGTGCGGTTCCTGATCAACATCAACATATCGCTTGAATGCTGAAACGTGCCAAACCTGATGATCATCGTGCCAGACAATTCCATTGCATCCATCAAGGATTGATTTGATAAGATTATCAACATCTATCCGCTTGGGGATTTGAACGCCCGCCTGACACTCAAGAACCTGTTTTTTGCTGTAAGACTTCGGGATTTCAAAACATGATGTCAGAATGACGCTCATGCGCCGCTCTGATGGTTTTAACCTTTGCTTTGCCATTTCAGCCCAAGCGGAATTTCGCACCCTTGTCTCATATTCTTTTGTTTTTGCTGGGGTATAAACACGCCCTGTTTTCGTGAACCTTGGGCGACCTTTGCCAACTGGGTTCCCAGAAACAACAAATTCACATTCTTTTACAGTCATAGAAACCCCATTTTTGTTTTGAAAAACATAGCGATAGAAAATTATCTGTCAACTTGTGCAATTATTTGTAAATAGATTATTGACATATTGCGCCCCAATCCCTAAATATAATTTAGAAGGAGGAAGAAATGATCAAGCTTAAAAAGATCGCAGCGGCCAAGTGGAACGGAAACGGCCTTGGTAATGCGGCGGCTGATTGGTGTGTTGTTGGAAACGAAAACATCGTGATTGAAAAGTTGAGCATGTATTGGATCGCCCGCGACACCTCAAACGGAATGGATCGCCGCATTGCTCGCGGATACAGCCGCAAGGATCTTTTGGAAATTCTCGAAACTAAAATTTGACAAGGAGGAAGATATGACCAAGATTATAGAAGCTGCCGAAATTGCAAAAGAAGCCCGTAAAGTTGCGAAGCTCAAAGCTAAAAAAATGTTCTTCGTAAAGTTTGAGATGTGGCGTCCTGATCGTCTGGATAATGTGTCGGATTTTGTAATTGGATTTACGATGAAAGAGGCACACAGCCGCATGGCTCGCCGCTCTAAATCTTACGGTGGAGATTACAAGGTAACCAAAATCACCGAGACAAACGAATATGATCTTTGCAACTAAAAGAAAAAAAATGTTCAAAAAAACTCATATCATCAAAGCCCCATCTGGCCGCTTCATCTTTGTTGGCCGCGTCCACGAAAGCCTCTGCGGCAAAAGCTATGCCACCCTCTCAGATGCAAAGGTTGCTGCGGTTGATTGCATGATTGCAATCGGGGAAAGCTTCCCCTGCGCCGCCCCCCTTGATGATGAATAAGATCGAATAATTGTAAATAAGTTGTTGACGATCTGTTTTGGTTGCTGTAAAAGATACTTGTACAAAGAAAAAAGGAGGAAAAAGAAATGGCAAGCATTTATCCAAAATATGAAAGCAAATGGGAAAAAGCCCGCAAAATGTTCAACCGCAAAATGCGTGAACTTGAAAACGATGGCTCAAAAACAATCGAATATTTCCTTGATGAAGCCGCTCGCCAAAGCAAGCTCGCAAAAAAAATGCCCCAAAGCGTTGCATATATTCGCGCCAGTTACGCCCACAATGCCGCCACTTACGGCATCAACTTGGCTTTCGGAACAGACTTAGCCAAATCATAATAAAAATGGAGGAAAAAGAAATGGCCTACGAAATCGGAACAAAAATTCGCGCATATGACTTTGAGCCTATGATTGGACGCCCTGACCGTTACATTGAGGGCCGGATTATTGAAGCGGGAACCATCATGCACCCTGAGTTTCACCACCCCCTCTTTGATGGATATACCATTGAAATCACAGGCGCAGCCCGCAAAGATGATCCCCGCATCGGTGATGTTGGATATGTTCCAATGAAAGTTGCATTCTTTGATTTCGAAGGACGCATAGCAGAAATTTAAAAATCAAGGACAGGTAAGTGGCAAAAACACCGTTTACCTGTCCTAATAAAATGGAGGTAAAAATGACCAACTATTATGAAGAAGCTCTAGCAGATTTTTGGAGCGAAGCTAAAGACGAAGGTATTGTATATTCATCTTACGAAGAAGCAGCTAAAGCTTTTGATGATCTTATCACCCCTCGCGTCATCGTTGATTATACTGACCCTAAAGATATTTTTTGATATTAAACGGCGGGATTAAACCCGCCAAAAAAACGGAGGAAAGAAAATGTCAGCATCAGCAATCAGCCACACTTGGGTCAATCTCAGCTATCGATCTTGGGAAATAGACGTTCTAGTTTGCGAGGAAGAAAACGATCCAACCCCGCGCCTCTGGCACGGAACCCGCGCACAGAAACTTTCTGAGCGATTGACCCGCGAATTAATCGAAGATTTCGGAGAAGATTTCTTCTGGGAAAAATTAACTCAAGCTTCATCAGGAATATAATCATGACACGGAAAACTTGGAAAAAATTAATTGAAGATCAGAAAGCAGAACGGATTGCGCTAGTTCAAGGCGTTGCAAGTTCTGGCCTTCCACTTTCAGAAGCGGCAAGGGATCTGGGAATAACGAGGCAGCAACTTTTTTCTTTTGCAAAAGAGAACGCTATTGTTTTTGAAAAATCACCCCCGAAGGAAGATGTTGAGGTGATCGAATGATAACCGCAGCAACTTGCCTCGCAATGGCGATTTATTACGAAACCAGAAGCGAACCAAATCCAGATGCTGGCTTAGCTGTCGCGGAGGTTATCCTCAATCGCGTCGAAGATCGAAGATGGCCGAATAATGTTTGCGCGGTAGTCAAGCAAGATAAAGGCCCAAAAGCTCACGACTGCCAATTTTCTTTTTACTGCGACGGGAAACCAGAGAGGCCAAAGCATAAAGATGCATGGCTGAGAGCGCAGGAGCAAGCGCGTGAGGCTCTAAATGGAAATCTTCTAGGGCATGGGGCCTTATACTATCATGCGGACTACACGCGCCCCATATGGCGACACAAGCTAGATCCGATTGGGAAAATAGGAAAACACATCTTTTATACAGACATGGAGGTAAATGTATAATGTCCAGCAATCTTGATCACTGGTATCCACCCGCAACAGTCAGAAAAAATGAACAAAAAGATTGTTGGGAATACAGAGTGGGGAAAAACAGTTCGCAGCTTATAGTTCACAGGGGAACTAAGTGCGTTCATAAATTTTTTAAAACCCGAGTAGAAGCCACAAACTTTGCCGAAGATGAATTAAAAAACCACCAAATAAGCTCAATAACGATTTACAGCAAAAATGGTGATGTATCTTCTCATAAGAAAAGCCGACTTCATAAAGCCATTCAAGAATACAAAAGGGAAGCGGTCGCAGAATACCAAAAAGAATTTGTCCATATGGAAAAATACTACAGAAATAAGTTTAATGAATTAAAGGGAAAAGCATCAAATTGGGAAAAATTGCAAAGTATGCTTCTATCAGGTGGAGGAAGTGCATAATGGCGATCACTTTGCAAATGTTAAATAGGCAAGATAGAGAACGGTCCTTTTTTAGAGATATTAAAGAGGGGCAAAGCTCAATTAACAGGACATCGGTTTCTTGGTCTGATTGTGGCCCTCGCTCTTATGACGCAAACCTTACAATTCACCAAGATCGGTGTGGCAGTATGGGGGAGGAAATGTTGATAGATATGCGGGGTCAAATTTGCCACGACATTGTTGGCACAATCGTTTCGGAATGTAGCTATGAGCTTCTGGACGCAATCAAAGCCATCGTTGAAATTGAAATAGAAAAACGGGGTATCGGGAGATAATGCAATCTAATTTGTTAGAAACTTGGCCCGAAATCAAAGCAAGGCACCAGCGGGAGAAAATTCAACTGGTGCAATCTCTTTCGCAAAATTACACTTACGCACAGGCCGCAAGGATACTTGATTGGGAGGCAAGAGCGCTTGTAAGATTTTGCCATGAACACAAAATAAATTTTGATCTTAGTCAGAAGGGGGGATATTATGAAGGATCTTACACCAGCGGATCGCGCACATTTGGCTTTTCTAAATCGTCAAGTAGATCGTCTACAAGATGAAAGCTTCCGATTAGATCCTCACCCCAACGTCAAGCAAGACCTAGATCGGGCAAGGCGCGAGCTAAAATCTTTTACTTTATCACTGCAAAAAGAAGGAAAGAATATCTATGGATGAAAACCTGATAGCCGCCAAAATGAAAGAGATGGCAAAGTCAGACATGAAATACGTCAAGGCCAAAGGGTCTTTGGGAGACAATCCATCTTGGGGCAAGAGCAAAGATTTTGTTGCAAAGCAAAAGCACGGAGGGCGGCGTGGTAGGCCAGATGGTTATAAAACAAAAATCTACAAGCTTTTAGATAAAGATATGACCACAGATGAAATTGTGGCAATATTGGATTGCAGCCGTAATATTGTTAATCAATATAGAAGGAAGCGTAAACTAGAACAGAACGCCGCGTCCTCCCATGCGGCGTAGATGAGGGGTTGTTGGTTCCCCTCTCCCCCGTCACTTGACCCAATC
>MDSX01082891.1_pt1 | contig 11374 bp, 15 predicted proteins | sample 811141 | NCBI WGS metagenome assembly MDSX01 (sample SAMN05326642, study PRJNA326480) | marine metagenome | isolation source: seawater | place: Atlantic Ocean: South East | collected 2010
ATATTATCGCTTATATTATTAATTATTTGAGACTTATATCTTCTTGTTCGTTGCTGTACGAGTTTAGCCATAGGAGGTGGACCATCGAATGCTATAATAACGTTTTCAGGGTTATTAAATATTTTTATATATTCCATTAATTTTAAACACACCAATTCGATTAAATTCTTTTCAAAAATGGTAGAATTAGAGTTATATTCTATTGATTTAACGATATCATATATAATAGAATTGCTGTCTATATAAAGAAAGTTGCATTGGTTAACTAAATTTAATTTATTTATAATTGTAGAATGATTTTTAATAATATACGAATAATAACTTGGTATACCCATAATAGGTTATTGTTATATTATTTTATTATTGTTCAATTTATAATAGAAAATACGTAAATAAATTAAATGTAAAAAATAATAAAATTAATAATTTATAGATGGGGATGTGCAATAATGAAAATAAAATTCTGTACTTTAAAGATTTAATAAAAAAAACTATATTGGCATTGCAAAAATATAAGAATTCCGATATACTTTTAGCATGTGAGTTAAATAGTACAATAGAATTTTTAAATAATATATTTTCAATATTATTGAATATATCATCAGATGATGATATAGAAGATAAATTGCGTGAAATTAAATATGAGGTGCTAAATATAATCAAAAATTATGGAACAGAATGTATAGACGATGTAATAGAGTTATTTTTTGATCGTGAATATTTAGAAATATTAGAATCAAATCATAAATTTCTTATTATAAGAAAATATATACACCCAATTAATTGTAGACTAATAACTAAATCAGGATTGAGTTCTTCGTCAGATGAATATAAAATGTTTGAACTAGATAACCTAACATGTTTAGATATCGAAAGTAAGAGTAAGTTTCAATTACTTGTTTATGGTATTAAAATAGTAATTGTAAATAACGGCAATTTATTAATAATAAATGGAATAGTAGATGATATCGGTATAATGTTTTTAGATAACGAATATATTTTTAATAAGCAAAAACGTTTAACTAGTTTTAAATTGAATATAGAGAATGATCCAAACGAATATAAAAGATATATTAGAACATTATCTCTGAAAGATATGTTAATCAATAGTGACGAAGTCCTAATTAACAATTATATAAATGTAATGTTAAAAGTTGACGAAATTAACAAAATGATACTGTCAGAAACAATTGAAGAATTTATGAGTGATAGTTTATTTAATCAGAGGGGTCTTTTAATTAAATTGTTAATAAAGGACACGGCTGAATGTAAATATTTGGCATATTTATTGTATGATTTACTGTCGAATGAGAACAATGGAATAGTAGATACATATGAACAAACGCTGCTTTATGATAGTTTACCCTGGGTATTAAGAGTATATTTCAATGAGGCAATGAAACAAACAGTTCAATATACCGCTAATTTAAATAGTACAGCAGATAATAATATACCGTTAGAGCAACAGATCTGTTTATTAAAAACAGATGATACGATAAAGGAAAAAGCTATGATAAAGCTAAAAGAAATTAAAAACAAATCAGAAGATTCTGGCGCAAAAGCCAAATTATTTTTAAATGGTTTACTAAAAATTCCGTTTGGTATTTATTGTGAAGAAGACATTTTAAAGGTGTCTAAAAGCCTTAAAAAGCTATTATATTCTAATATAGAAAAAATGATTAAAATTTTTAATTTAAACCTGGATTTAAATAAAAATAAAATAAAAAATAATTATGAACTGCAAAGCATACATGCAAAACTTTTAGATAATAATTATTATAACATAGACGACGAAAATATAGATAATTTAATGGATAACCTAAATAAAATGAAAAGACCAACGTTAATTAAAATAGTAAATAATATAAATTGTATAATTAAAAAGGAAGGAATTAAAGCAAATAAATTAATACAGTCCGGTAAAAATATAAATTATTTAATATCATCTATTAAATCTTTTAGCGGGTCTAATAAAATGGTTGTTAAAAGAAATTTCAATATATTATTAAATACATCATTTAATAACTTAGAATTGGCTAATGTATTATTAAATACAGATGTATTAAAAAGAGATAATGTTTTGATAAAAAACTATATAAATGGAATAGGGGATGTATTAGATAATTCAGTTTATGGTCATCAAGATGCGAAAAATCAAATTCAAAGAATAATAGGGCAGTGGATAAATGGTAAAAATAATGGTTATTGTTTTGGATTTGAAGGACCGCCAGGAGTAGGAAAAACAAGTCTTGCTAAGAAAGGATTAGCAAATTGTTTAAAAGATAGTAATGGAAAACCTCGCCCGTTTGCATTTATAGCTATGGGTGGATCATCAAATGGTAGTATTTTAGAAGGGCATAGTTATACGTATGTAGGATCTACGTGGGGTAAAATAGTAGATATACTTATGGATAGTAGGTGTATGAATCCAATTATATTTATAGATGAATTAGATAAAATAAGTAAAACAGAAAACGGAAAAGAAATAATTGGAATATTAACACACCTTATAGATTCAACGCAAAACGATAAGTTTCAAGATAAGTATTTTTGCGGTATAGATTTAGATTTGTCAAAGGCATTGTTTATATTTTCTTACAACGATGAGACGTTAATTGATAGAATTTTATTAGATAGAATTCATAGAATTAAATTTGATTTTTTGTCATTAGAAGATAAGTTAGAAATAGTTAAAAAATTTATATTACCAGACATTTATGATAAGATGGGTTTAGAAAATATAATAAGTATTGACGACGAAGTTATAAAATATTTGATAGAAACGTATACGGACGAGGCGGGCGTAAGAAAATTAAAAGAGTTAATATACGAGATAATGGGTGAAATAAATATAAATATTTTAAAAAATTTGAAAAATTACACCTTGCCTATAATAATAACGAAAGAGAGTGTTAAATATGAATATCTAAGAAATCATAATTATATTTTACCACAATATATTAATAAAGAACCTGTTGTAGGTGTAGTAAATGGTTTATGGGCAAACAGTTTAGGTAAAGGAGGTATACTTCCTATTGAAGCAAGTTATTTTCCATCAAACGTATGCTTAGATTTGAGATTAACAGGTATGCAGGGTGATGTTATGAAAGAAAGTATGAATGTAGCCAAGACATTAGCAATAAATTTAACAGAAAAAACTATATTGGATAAATTAATTAATAATAGTAAAAATACTAATTTTAAAGGAATTCATTTACATTGTCCGGAGGGTTCAGTACCAAAGGATGGGCCTTCTGCTGGGGCGGCAATAACCGTTGTTATATATAGTTTGTTGAATAACAAAAAAATACATAATAATATAGCTATTACAGGTGAGATTACTTTACATGGAGGTATTACAGCAATTGGTGGATTAGATAAAAAGATAACTGGTGGTATAAGAGCAGGTGTTAAGAAATTTCTCTATCCAAAAGATAACGAACAAGATTTAAAAGAGTTTATTAGAAAACATAAAGATACTGTTAAACATGGAGTAGAATTTATAGCTGTAGACAATATAAATACTGTTATAGATATAATAATGTTTGATTAATATATATGGTAAAAATATCGTCCTATGCAGCATTTACACATATATTTTTAGGAGCAATTTTTATAACTCTTTCTTATATTAATAAAGATATAAGAGGAATATTTTGGTTAATGGGTGCAATAATGTCATCTATATTTACCGGTTTAATACTAGGCGTTGTAGGTAGAAAAAGAGAGATAGGAGAAACCTGTTTAAAAAATGGCTACAAATTGCTTGGTTTTTCTTCGACTGCGCTACCACTAAATATATTAACTTTCACACAATCCTATCTAATATTTCCAATGATGGACATTGGATCTATAAATTATAGGATTATTTTTGGATTAGAGATTCTATTTATAATGGCTTCTTATGACAAGTTAACAATAGACGAAGCAGCAAATCCTTATTGTAAATCTCGTGCGGGCGAGATAGTAATTAGTGGTTTGGGTGGATATTTAGTAGGATATTTATGGTATAGAATGTTATCAAGCAAATACAAGAGTGCTTTGTATTATAATGACTTTCAAAGTAATAATGTTGTATGTAGCAAGCCTTCAAAACAAAAGTTTAAATGTAAAGTTTATAAAGGTGGACAATTGATTACAGCATTAGATTAATCAAAAATATTTTTATTATTAATTACAAATTTTAATATATGTTGAGTAGCTCTATCGCGTCCCATCGAATTAAGTAAAAGCCGTTGGTTGTTAATAGGTCGGTTATAAATACTAACAAAGTTTTTACATACATTAATAAAAATAGATTTTTCATATATAACTAAGCTTTTATATAGGAATGTCGGTTTACCCTGTCGCTTGTTAACTATATTATGAAAAACCCATATCATATCTATGAAATCTCTTTTACATTTTATTTTATTAAAATCTGTTTTAGCAACAAAGTGTTTAGCATGTTGTTGACAATCTGGACACGGCAAAGAGCTGCATATCTTAGAAAATATTTCAATTATTTCGCTTTTATGTTCTAAAAATTTTTCGTCCTTAATTTTATATGATAATGAATGCATAAATAACCAAGTAGCTTGCCCCCAGTTCATAGACATAGATATTATAATATAAAGAAAATTTATTATATATTTGCATGAATTATATAATAGAAGATGATTTAGATTTCAAAAACGAGTTAGAAAAAATGCTTATGGAAGAAGATGATGATATAGAAAAGTGTCTTATCACCAATCAGTGTTTAGAAACTCCGTATATAAAATTATGTTGCGGTCATAAATTTAATTATATGCCTTTATTTAACGAGATTGTGGCACAAAAAAAGAATTTTTATGAAATAAAAAAGTTAAAGATTTATCAGTTAAAATGCCCTTATTGTAGAAATATACAAAATAATTTACTTCCTCAGAGAAAAAATTATCCTACTTGGAACGGTGTTAATTCACCTTTAAAGTTTTGTATGTTTTTAAATGAATGTTCTTATAAAAATAAAGATGGTAAAGTGTGCGGTGTAGGCACTAATGGTGAGCACTGTAAAAGACATGCTAATATTTTAAAAAAATCAAAAGCTCAGTGTATGTGTGAAACTCTTTCTGGGGTAAGGTGTAAAAATAGTGGATCTAAAATTATATTTAAGGATAAAGAAATAATTTTATGTAAAATTCATTTTAAAAAGATTTCTAAATTAAGTTTTGATGAAGAAAAAAATTTAGTTAAATATACTTAAAATAATTATAGTTAAAATATTTATGGATAAAAAAGATGTAATTAATATTATTAAAGAGTGGGTGATTTTAGATAAAAAAATTAAACAGTTGCAACATAATATATCAATTGAAAGGAAGGCAAAAAAAAGTTTAACAGAAAAACTGAGTTTAGTTATGAAAGATAACGATATAGATGAATTTGATATTAACAAAGGGAAATTAGTTTACACAAGATCTAAAACAAGAGCACCATTAAGTAAAAAACATTTATTGAATAGTTTAAGCGAGTTTTATAAGGAAGATGAAGGAATGGTTGAAGAGTTAACAAAATTTATAATGGAAAGCAGAGAAGAAATTTACAAGGATATTATTAAACATAAAGAATAATTAATAATATAATATAATATATTATATTATGAATTCCAATAGTGATAATTTGAAGATCAATTATGGTATAACTGTTGATGATAATGATATAGACTATTCTTATAAACATGAAATAAATAATTATTTAGATAGGATTAATAAAATAGATAAAAGTAAAAAAATAAATTTATGCATTTATAGGATTACACAAAAACCTTTTAATACATCTGTATTAACAGTTCCCTACATTAGCTACTTGATGTATAAATATAATAAACCAGATTTATTATGCTTTCCGTTTGTGGCTAATATAAAAAAAGTGAATAGTTTTTTAAAAGATGTTTTTAGTGTTAAATGGAAGACAGAAATTATGGGATTTCGTGAACATGGAGATGATATTTTTTTATTTATAAAAGTAAATTGTTTGGATAAAGGTGATGTATTAAAACAACAATCGACAGATGTTTGGTGGTGGGTTTTGGCTGATGAGATTATTAACACTAAACACTGTATGGGGTATGATATACACGTTTCTGTCACTGATTTTTTTATTAATAATATTTGGTCTTTATTGCTTTTTGACAATGAAAATAATTTATTAGAAACACCAAGTGTATTGTATTGTGGAGACGAATATAATACCGCTTTATTTGAAGTAGTTTTTGGCTTAAATAGAAGAACACATTGGGCAAATTTGGGTCCTTTTATATATTTTTCAAATTTTAATATTGCATTAAAATATTCTGTTAAAGATGGTAAAAATTGTTATATTAAATTACCTGATGATAAATGTAAAGATAAAGATAAAGATAAAGATAAAGATAAAATGCAAAGTGGAATAATAAGATGTGTTGTTTTAGGAAAAAAACAAAGAGTTTTTTTAAATGCAAATAAAGATCCGGAAAAAGAATTAACACAGATAGAAAAACTGAAAATGAAGGATGGAAAAATAGGTGCAGATGTTAAAAAGCGCATTTTAAAGAATAGAAAAATGAAAGATACTGACGGAGTTTGGTCAAATAAGTATGATTCAGCTGTAATAGCTGATGGATCTAATTTTATGCAACAGGTTATAAAAAATAGAAATGATTATACAATTTTAAATTATAGTGAAGTAGATCGTAAAAATCTTAGAATTTTGTAAAGATAAAATTGAATATAAATAAAGATATAATAATAAAGTAATTATGGAGCGTAGGTTAGCAAAGAAAGTTGATAATTATACCGATGAAACTAAAACAGCGTTAATAGAGTGCATTCAAAGTTTTAAGACCAGTACTGTTGATTTGGTAAAAGATGACGAATTAAATACATTTAATATTAATTTAGATGAAATAATTAAATGTGTTAATGGAATTAAACCAGTTAGCATATCAAAAGAAGATTTTCTAAAAAGAAAACGTACAAAAAATAGCGTAGTGTTATCTGATAGGTGCTGTGCATGTAGGGCAAATGGGGAACAATGTTCTAGGCGTAAAAAAGATAATAGTAATTATTGTGGTACTCATATTAAAGGTATACCTCATGGAGTAATTAAACAAGAGGATTCTAAGACAAATAGGAAAAAAGAGGTCTGGTGTGAAGATATAGGAGGTATATATCAATATATAGATAATGATTTAAATGTTTATAAACACGAAGATGTTATGAATAATCTTATTAATCCTGCAATAATTGGTAAATGTATAAAAAATGAATTAGACGGCAAGCTAACCCTTGTAGATAATTAGTTATATTATCCATATTATTATTAACATTTATAATATGGATAATGATATTAAAATGATATTAAATAAAATAGGTTTGTATTTTAATGAGACTGATACATTGATAGGTATGATTATTTCACGCGATATTTTTTTAAATAAGGCTTTGTATAAAGAAATATATAGTGAAATTCCTATGATTAAAAATTACTTAAAATCTTCAAGTTGTACTTGTTTACATAGTAATGCAGAAAATAATCAAAAATGGCCTTTATTAAATATAACAAGACAAATATTAAGAACCTATGGATTTAAAATGACTCCAAAAAGACAATCAGATGGCTATTCAGATGATGGTAAGAAAAAATATAAAAGATTTTACATAATAGAAAAAAATAAAGAAAAAAATAAAGAATGCGATATATCTAACAATACACAATATGACAATGATATAGATGATAATATATAATTTAAAACCTTTACCTAATAAAATAAATTTTATTAGAAATATAAACATAAAAGCTGATAGTTTATTAAGTAATAAATTAGCATGTCAGCCAAGGTTAATTTCTAAATTAGCTATTTCAAATATTGCTATGCATGCATTAACGGACGTTTATTATAATAAATTAAATGTTCTATTAAAAAATTATCTATTTAGCTATATTTTTATTAATAGATTACCCAAAACATATAGATTTTATGTTTTGATAACATCATCAGTATATCATATCAGAAATGATGTAGGAATTTTTGCATCACTAATTTTGCATATTTTTTGGTTTGTTAAACCAATATCATCAGTATTTTATCTTTCATTGATTCATGTACCTCTACATTATCTAAATGCAATTGATAATAAAATTCCTATCAAATACATTTTGTTTTTAAATATGATGAGTATTATATTGTCTTTTATAAATATTGAAAGGTTTATAAATCCAGAAGACCTATGTTGGGTTTGGTTAGTACTAGGCCATATTATGATTGTTAAATAAATTAAAATATGAATAATATTTAATGAAGATTTCTTTTATCTCTATTTTTCTTTTCTTTTTTGCTAATGCATTTAAAACTCATTCGTATAGATGTTCTAAATCAGTTATTTGTATGAAAGTTAAGAAAAATAGTTTTGACAATTTAAAATTATATATTCCAAAAAATGAAAATCAAATTTTATATGCAGAAAAACTTTCAGACGTTGAAACCAGTTTGGTTATAGGCGTTGGTCCAGCTGGTACGGGAAAAACGTTATTTCCCTGTCAAGAAGCGGTAGATCAAATGATAAAATACGATAAAAAAATAGTAATTACAAGACCACAAGTTTCTGTAAATGAAGATATAGGATACTTACCGGGAGATATAAATCAAAAGATGAATCCATGGATTCGTCCTATTTTAGACATTTTAGAAGAATACTATACGCCACCACAGATAGAAGAAATGTTAAGATATAAAAAAATCGAGATAGCTCCATTGGGGTTCATGCGCGGGAGAACTTTTAAAAATTCCTTTATCATAGGAGATGAAATGCAAAACGCTACCCCAGAACAAACTATGATGCTTCTTACAAGATTGGGAGAAGGATCTAAATTGGTTATAACAGGAGATTTAGAACAGATAGATGTTATAGAGAGTGGTCTTGAAAATTTATTAAATAAAATAGATAAATTTTATGAAAACAAAAACAACTCAATTGGAGAAGACGGTATTAGTATAATTAATTTTAATAATGTGGACATTTTAAGACACAAATTTGTTGCTAAAATAATGGATATTTACAGTAATTAATAAATAATCTAATTACAGAGTATGGGGTTATCCTATTCAAAAAGAAAAGATGTTTTGTCTGATATCGACGCATTAAATGTATCTGGAAGAGAAGTTTTTATAGAAACCGCGTTTGATCTTGGAAAAAAATTGCCAGTAGTAGGCGGTTTAATAGATTTATTAAAACAAGTTAAAGATAAGTATCGCGAGATTTCAACAACGGTTAAAGAAATGAGTGATGTAGCTGTGTGGGCAGAAAATACTCTTGTTCAGTTTGAAAGCATAGAATTATCTTTGCTTAAACAAGGAGTAGCTTCTCCAATGGACGATCTTATGAAAAGATTGTTATTAAATGCTAAGGAAAAGATTTATAATCTAATTGAAATAGCAGATCACGTTTTAGAGGATAAAAATTATGAAAGTATAAGAGGAGCACTATTTAAATCAGAATTTACACATGCAAAGGAGGCTTTCGATAACGCTAAATCTAATTTACAAGAAGCGATGATTTCTAGTATATATATTGAAGTTCTCAAAATGAGAGAGATGATGGAAAAAATGTATAATGATTCAATAGGAACATGTAGTGGAGGTAATTTAGATTGTGTAGAAGATTCATCACGCCAGGTTATTTCGAGATCATCAACATGTTAATATGATTTTATGCTGAACCCAAACGTAGTAATTAGGTATTTTTAATATCCAAAAGTATAATAAGATATGTATGAAATAATTAAAAGACAAACTACATCAGTTTATAAAGATTTTAATAAATCTAATTTAGATTGGTCAAATAATAGACGGTCTCATTTAATAGGCGTTTCGTGCATGGCTTTTATTGTACCAACGATATTTTTAAGCAGAAATACATACTTACAAATTTTGTTAGAGTTTTTATTTTATTTTCAAACTATTATAGCATTTGCTTCGGATTGGTATTATAGCGGAGTAGATCATTGGATACATGGTGTAGATAGGGCACATGCTACTATATTTTTTATATTTAAATGTCTATTAACTGTTAATAGAATACATATTTTTTGGCCAATAGTATCAACACCCGCTCTTTATTATTGGTATATGGGAAAAAAAGCAGTTAAAGAAAAGAATTGGGACGATTATGTATTTTATCATAGCATGTGGCATGGTGTGGGAGCAGGAATTATATGTCCTATTTCAACTTGGTTGGCAGATTATTAGTTTTGAGTTCTTTAATATAGTTGAAACCGGTCTGTTGAGGGGTAAAACTAAATTCAAGAAAATTTTTCCAATAGGGTTTAAGTTCTTCTGGGAAATTTTTAGGGCATTCTCTTGATATCATATTAAGAATCTTATGTCTTTCTTCGTTATCCATGTGAACACAGATACTTTATATATATAAAAAATATATATAAAATTTCAATTTAATTAAGAATTGAAACAATTGTTTTATTTTAAACCGCAAAAATATTTAACCAAAAACATTTTCTTCTGTATAAGAAACATAAAGAAACCCATCGTTGCTTTTGTAAAGGTTATATAATTCTTCAAATGTTAAATTTGCAGAAGGCATTACGCCTTCTATAAAAATAAATAATGCTTTTTCGCTAGTTAGTTGTAATCTTTTTCTAATAATATAAAGAAATTGCACAGATGAAAAATCTTTTGGAACTAGATATTTACATTTATATAAAGATGATAGCATGCTATGGGGTGTTTTTTGGCATATCACAGGTATTCTATCTGGGTATTTATTGAGAATTTTACTAGATTCTGTTTTTCGTTCTTCATAGGTTCGTGTAATTTTATAGTCTCTTGTGTAAAAATCGCTAATTAGCGGTTTTACAGGATTAAACATTACTATTAAAGTAGATAATAATGTTTATATTATTATAAGCGGTATTTTATATAGGTATAGTCCATGCTTTTCGCGGATTAATACCACAATTACTGCATGTGAAAGCTTCTACGGTGAGTTTTTTAGGGTATCCACATCTGCAATTTTTTATTTTGCATGTATACGGTAGTTCTTGAATTCCGTCGAACCCACAATGACAAATATTTACCTTAACCAAATCTACAATGTTTCGCGTTTCTATAATTTTATAACCAGCTATTGTCCAACGTATAGCTTTATAAAATTTATTGTTTATCATCCATTTATTGTAATCATCTGTGAAAAGCAAAATTTCTTTATTTATATCACGCCATCCTCCGGTATCCATTCGTTCTTTAATATTTAAATCATTACAATAATTTAATATTTTGTAAATGATTTCAGTTGGAATATGAGTCATTTAATAATAGTATATAAAATTTTATGCTTTCAATTATTAAAATTAACCG
>MDSX01064145.1_pt1 | contig 11373 bp, 17 predicted proteins | sample 811141 | NCBI WGS metagenome assembly MDSX01 (sample SAMN05326642, study PRJNA326480) | marine metagenome | isolation source: seawater | place: Atlantic Ocean: South East | collected 2010
GATAACGCCGTGTGCCGTCATCCACACTTTGTGGCCGACAAGTACGCGCTCACCATCATTTTGTTGTGTGCTGAAACCCTCGGCTTTCACAGCGGCGATCACGTCATCCATGCCGTCAAAAAATATACCCGCTTGCACTGCGTAAAATGTTGTGTGGTCTGCTGCTGCGCGGTTGATAAGTGCTGTAAGTTTTGTCATTTTGTATCTCCTGAAGTAGTGGGCTTCATTGCCCGATGGGTGGGTGGGGGCCGAAGCCCCTGTAAAGTGTGGCGATTAAACTTTCGCTTCAAGCCATTCGATGCAACGATCCCACTGCTGCCAATTGTCAGTCAAGCTGATGTCGAATCCGCCATCTTCAATTACGCTTTCCAGATAAATTACTTTGTCCATTTCAAGAGCGTATTGATCTTTGACCGACTGTGTTGCGAGGGCTTGGATGGCTGCTTTAGTGATTTTCATTTTGTATCTCCTGATTGGCGGGCTTCATTGCCCTATACATATATAGATAGGACATCTGGCCCTCATGTTCAAGGGCTATATGCAAATTATTTTAAATTATTTTTTTTCGTGCCTTTATTTATTGCAGTATTTAGTGCTTTTTTAAATAACGGTGTATTCTCTATTAAAAACAATGGCTTAGTATTAATTGCATTTATTGCAATAATGCAGTCACCTGTAGTGCCTAATACCCCCCCCATATGTATCAGAGAGAGGGGTAGGGTAGGTAGTATGTAGTAATGTAATAAATAGTATATCTATTATATATACTATAAGAATAAGGGGTTTGGGCTGGGTGAATAAGTGCAGTCTGGGTGACTGCAATAAATAGGCATTAAATACATTAAAAAACTTTCGATGACCCCTTGCAATCTATGACAGATGTCTTATTTATGTTTTATAGAGAGAGGGAGACAACACATGTCTATACGCAGAATGGAATACAAAAAGAATGGCTTCGACATTAGATGCCGCGTTGAGGGATCTGGAGAATACGCAGAGGGTCTTATCCTCTACAAGCGTTACGGTGAGGATCATTACATCTTGATCGGCAAAATCTATAAAACCACAACAGCTCCATGTGGCACAACACGCGATACCCAAACTTGGCATCACGTCAGAGGCGAAAGCCCAGTCACCAAAAAGTCTTGGCATGAAGCGGCCAGAGATCTTTATGCTGCCTTCTCAAAAAAGGAGACAGCGGAATGAAGGTGATCATCAGAAAAACCTATGAGGATGGTGAGGAAGTTATCGAAACTTTCCCCACTTATGAGTCTGCTCTCGAACGAGCATTGGAATTGAATGAACAGGAAGGCGATGAGTGTGATATCGATGTTGAGGTTACTATATGATCAAGACATCCATTAATGAATTGTTGCGGAGCTATTCGAGGAAGCCAGACACTTTGAAGATCTGGCAGCTTTCTAAAGATGGTTTGTCAGCTAGAGAAATATCTCAGCAAACAGGTTTCAAATTTAACAAAGTCAATTCAGCACTTCGCCGTGGGCGTGAAGCAAAAATTCTACCGCCCATCGTGAAGTCACAGTTATCAAAACAATTTGGTCGGCAGACATATATGCGGTTGGGATCAATCTCATCAATCTGCGCTGCCTTGAGTGAGGATCAGGTAAACTGGCTTGGCAATGAGGCGAGGCGATTGCAGTGTGAAACCGTGAGTGAATTTATTTTGGAATTGGTGCGTGATGCACACGCAAATGAGGAGTTGAATAATGGATAAGCTAAAAGAAATGCTCCGCGAGATGGAGTGTGACCTTGGGATATGGGGAGATATAATTGGAGGGTTATGCTTAATGCTGACCCTCTATCTAATATTAATATTTGCGGTGGTGCTATGAATAGAATGGAAAATCAAATCCAAGAGTTTTTGGGCGTTCTAGATTCAACTCAGACATCAATCAATCACATGCTGGTGTTCTCAATCATCTGCCAGAACCAGCCAATCAGCAGCGCAGATCTATCCGAGAGAATAGGTATGAAGAAATCTACTCTCAATAGATTGCTGCACTCGCTCTCCAGCAATAGCAGAGGCCAAGTCAAGGCGGCAGAGTTAATCGAAATCGAAATGATGCATGATGATAGGCGTCACCGAAGCATTAGCCTCACGCCAAAAGGCAAAAGTCTGATGAATAAAATGTTTGGAGATAAATGATGGTCATTAAATCTTGGAAGTTCACTGGCTTCAAATCTACATTCCCAGATTGGGTGCAGGACAACACCAGCAAACGCGCTGGGTCCAAGAAGCTCTGGGTTCACACGCAGTACGGTGAAGCGCCAGCAAGAGTTGGTGAGTGGATCTCAATCAATCTGCGAGGCCACGTCGATATTCACTCAGATAAACCAAACAGAGGATGGTCAAAGAAAATGATGGCAGGATCAGCGTTTGCAGTCATAGTTTTCGTTTTGCTTGTTACAGTGGTTGCGTTGTGATAGATCAAATACATTACTGCTCTCCAATCCATCATGCCTGTGACAGATTGGTCAACTGACCCGCTTCGGCGGGTCTTTCTTTTTCTGAAATTATAAAATAAGCTCTAACTGAGAAAGGTACTCACATGGCAAAGAAAAAATCAAAGAACCCTGTCGGTAGGCCGAGGTTCGAGGTCACAGAGGAAGTTCTGGAAAACACCAGACGCTTCATGGCGCAGGGCTTAACCAAAGAACAATGCGCTGCTTCGCTGGGGATATCACGCTCAAAATTCTTTGAAATTCAGGAACAAAATGTGGATTTCTTGGATGCTATAAAAGGTGGCGAGGCCGAGGGCGTACAGCAAGTAACCAATGCTCTCTATGAAAAGGCCACGATAGATCGTGATAACACTGCGATGATCTTCTACCTCAAGAACCGGGCAGGATGGGTGGATAAAAAAGAAGTCGCAACAACCGTCGAACAAAAGCACGTCATAGATATTACGAGGATCAGCGATGAACAGCTCAACGCACTTGCAGCAATTTTTGAACAGTCTAACGCTGGAGCAAGTGCAGGCGGAGCGTTACCGCAGATCATTGAGGGAGTTTACGAAGAACGCATGGCCGACGATTGAACCGGGCGTAGACTTCCAGAACAATTGGCACATCGATGCAATCAGCGATCACCTTCAGGCTGTTGTCGAGGGAGACATCAAACGCCTGATCATCAACGTGCCGCCACGCCACATGAAGTCGATCAGCGTGGCCGTTGCGCTGCCAGCGTGGACGTGGACCCACCAGCCACACAAGAAGTTCCTGTACGCCTCTTACGCAAGCTCTCTGTCGATCAGAGATAGCACCAAGTGCCGCCGACTAATCGATAGCCCTTGGTATCAGTCGCACTTCAGTGACAAGTTCGCGCTGACTGGCGATCAGAACCAGAAGCAGAGATTTGAGAACGACAAGACTGGCTACCGCATCGCCACCTCAGTTGGTGGCGCACTAACTGGGGATGGCGGTGATATTGTGGTTTGTGATGACGTACATAACGTCGTGGAAGCAGACAGCTCAAAAGTTCGTGAGGGCGTTCTGGAGTGGTGGGATCAGGCGATGCAGACGCGGCTCAACGATCCGCGAACTGGCGCATTCGTCATCATAATGCAGCGCGTCCATGAGCAAGATCTGACCGGGCATATCCTCTCAAATCAGCTTGGTGATGAGTGGGATCACCTGTGCCTTCCTGCCCGATATGAAATTGGTCACCCAACGCCAAGCCATTCAACTCTGGGCTTCTCAGATCCACGCACAGAGGAGGGTGAGCTGCTCTGGCCTGAACGTGTCGATGACAGGACACTGTTAAACCTAGAGCGCAGCCTTGGCTCCTACGCAGCGGCTGGGCAGCTCCAACAGCGCCCATCGCCAAAAGGTGGTGGAATCCTAAAGGCGAGCTGGTGGGTTCCGTGGGAGAAGGAAGATCTGCCCGAAATCGATTACGTCTTGCAGTCGTATGACACAGCATTCGAGGCCAAGGAAAGCTCCAGCTTCAGCGCACGAACAACGTGGGGCGTGTTTAAACACAACGGCCACGATTGCGCCATCGTGCTTGAGTGTTGGTACGACAAAGTCAGCTATCCTGACCTACGGCGCTTGGCTCAAGAGGCTTACGAAGACTGGGAGCCAGACGCAGTACTGATTGAGAAGAAAGCGTCAGGCCAGTCGCTCCTGCAAGATTTACGCATGGCAGGCGTACCAGTTCTGGCCTACAGCCCAGACCGAGACAAGGAAGCTCGCGCCCATGCTTCGAGCGCACTTTTGGAGGATGGCAGGATTTTCTTCCCTTCCAATCGAAAGTGGGCTAAAGATTTAATTGATATATGCGCGGCGTTTCCAGCACATCCGAATGATGATGTTGTTGATACATGCACTCAGGCTTGGTTACGCTTACGCAGAGGATGGTTTGTTGGGCATAGCGAAGATCCCGATGATGACGATTTTGTAGAGACTAGAAGGATGACGATGTATGGCTGAACCAGAAAACATTATCCCATTTGCTGAAGGCGCTCCTGCCGACAATCTAATGATCGAAGAACTTCCAGACGGCGATGTCCTGATTGGTGATCCAGAATTAGACATGATGCAGGAAGTCGAGGACGCAGAGTTTGATCAAAACCTTGCAGAAGCAATCGATGAACGAGAGCTGGAGCGCAAGTCGCAAGAGCTGATCGGGTTCTTTGAGAACGACAAGGAAGCCAGATCTGAGTGGGAGCATCGCTACAAGCAAGGCTTGAAGACGTTAGACCCAGACGGTGGCCTTGATGAAGGCGAAGATGAACGCGCAACTCGCGGTCTGTCCATCGTTATCCACCCACTAATCGCAGAGGCAGCTACCCAGTTCAACGCTCGCGCTGTCGCGGAGCTGTACCCATCAGGTGGTCCAGTTAAGTCTGTCATCGTTGGTGAGCCAGACGAAAAAATGGAAGAGCAAGCTCGCAGAGTGCGCGAGTTTATGAATTACCAGATCACGCAGGAAATGCCTGAGTATTTCCCTGATCTGGATCAAATGCTGTTTCACCTTCCACTGATCGGCCACACTTTCAAGAAGGTCTGGTGGGATGCCAACATGGATCGGCAGTGCAGCCAGTTCGTAAAGGCTGAAGATTTTGTTGTGGCTCCAGAGAGCAAGGATCTCTACACCAGCCCACGCTACACTCACGTCATCCGTATGCCGAAGAATGATTTCAATCGATACGTCCAGAACGGTTACTATCTCCCGACAGCCTACATTGGTGATAGCATCGATCCTATTGATGATGTGATCGGAGAGATTGAAGGCGTCGATGAATACAGCGACAATAGCCAAGACGATGTGATGACGCTGCTCGAAATGCACGTCTATGATTTGTTCGAGGGCATCGATGGCAAAGAAATGGATAGCGATGAGGCAGACGAAAATGCTGTCGCCATCCCATATGTCATAACCATCGACTATGAAAACCAGCGCGTTGTCAGTGTTAGACGCAACTGGAAGCAAGACGATGAGATGAAGAAGCGCCGTGACTGGTTTGTGAGCTACAAGTTCTTGCCCGGTCTAGGGTTCTATGGCTTTGGGCTGTACCACATGATCGGTGGATTGGGCAAAGCAGCGACTGGATCGCTCCGCGCCCTACTCGACAGTGCCGCATTTGCAAACATGCAGGGTGGATTCAAATTGCGTGGCCGTGTCAATGGCGGCGATATGCAGATCAGCCCCGGTGAATTTGTGGATCTCGACAGTACAGTTGATGATGTCAACAAGGCGATCATGCCGCTGCCGTTCAAGGAGCCTTCGGGTTCTCTGTTCAATTTGCTTGGCTACATGGTTGATGCTGGTCAGCGATTTGCTAGTACGGCAGACCTCAATGTCGGTGACGTGAACCCCAACGCCCCAGTTGGATCTACAGTCGCTCTGATTGAGCAGGGGTCCAAGGCATTCAGCGCAATCCACAAACGGTTGCACTACGCACAGGGTCAAGAGTTCAAGCTGCTGGCTGAATTGAACGCAGAGAACTTGCCTGATGAGTTCAGCTTTGCAAAGGTTGGAGCGGCAGATGTTATCTATCGCAGCGACTTTGATGATCGTATTGACATCGTGCCAGTGTCGGACCCGAATATCTTTTCGACAGCACAGCGCATCGCACAGGCACAAGCTGTCTTGGAAATGGCGCGATCTGCTCCCCAGCTCCATGATTTGTATTCAGCATATAAGCGGATGTACGAAGCAATCCGCATACCAAACATCGATGAGATACTGAAGAAGCCAGAAGACGCTGTTCAGATGGACCCAATTGATGAGAACATGAGCGTGATGTACGGCAAACCAATCCGCGCATTCCCAGAGCAAGACCATGACGCGCACATTGCGGTTCACATGCAGTTCCTGCAAGATCCATCACTGGCAGGCAACCCCGGCGCGAAGGCAATGCAGCCTGTGTTGATCGCACACATCGCAGAGCATATCGCGCTTCTGTATCGCCAACGCATGGCAGCAAGTGTCAATATGCCAATGCCGCCACTGCCCGACTTCAAAGAAAAGATGATCAAGTTCGAGGATGTAGATCCAGAGCAAGATCGACTGATCAGCCAACGTGCAGCGCAAGTTGTGGCTGCGTCACCTCAGATGAAGCAGATCGAAGCAATCCGAGGCATGGGTGGTCAGCAAGGGCAGCAAGGAAATCCGTTGCAATACGCACAAGAACTGGCCAAGTTGGAGACAGAAGCTCTGAAGGCGAGAACACAAGCCCAGATCGAAGCAGATCAGGCCAAGGCTCAGTCGAATATTCAGATCAAAGAGGCAGAGGCGCGTCAGGATATGGAGATCGACATGGCCAAGGCGCAAGCCGATTTACAGGCCAAGGTCACCAAGCTAGAGGCAGAATTGCAGCTTGAGCGAGAAAAGAACGCAGCTAAAATCCAAATGGAGGCAATTAAAAACAATGTACCCCCAGTATAGGCTCCCTCCAATTAATCCTGCTGCTTTTGGTGGATTGCCACCACAGCAGGGTCCACAAGGTGGTCCCCCTGTGCCTTCTCCCGCGCAGGGTGGACCACAAGGTGGTCCTCCAATGGATATGAATAAATACCTGATGAACAAAGTCGCAGAGATCCGCGAGAGGATGGGCGCTGGTGATATGGGTGCATTGAGTGCAATTGCAGATGCAATGCCACAACCACAGATGAATGTGGCAGCGCAACCCCCACAACCACAGCCACAACCACAGCCACAACAAAGGATGGGTTGATGCCTAACAATAAAAGAAATTTGAGCCTTGATATGACTGGCCTTGATCTGCCAGCTTCTGGTGATCTTCGATACAGTTCAGGTCCAAGCGGCTCTATTTTAGAGGCCAACATCAAAAAGACATTTGGCGGTGAAGAGGGATCTATTACCCCATCTGTTGGGTACACTGATCAGAGGGGAAACTTTTCAGATGATTTTCTAAGCTCAGATGTCAGATCAAAAACCATTCGCGCTGGAGTTGACGGCGACTTACAGCTCATGGATGGCAATCTTGATCTGACTGGATCTTTACTTGGGGCTAGAACATTTACAGATGAAAATGTGAATATCCCCAGCATGAACCAAACTTTTAGCAATTCAAACGTAGGGACTTTCACCAAGATCGGGATTGGCGCTCGCATGGGAATGTTTGATGTCACGGCAAATCGGCAAAAACAAAGTGGCTCAGATCCCTATTACTCTGGCACACTTGGCATAAATGTCGGCAAAGGTGGCCGATTTGAGTATTCTGATTCAAATAAATCTGACCCCACAATCGGATTCAATTACAACTTGAGCTTTTAAAATGGACCACTGCTTACTTGGCGCTGTGATGGATTTGATCTTAAATGATCCGTACTACGCGAAGAAAAGCGTTTGGAGCCAGAGAAATTCTGTGTACTATGCAATAAAGCACGGTAAGTGTTTGGTTCATAGGGTGGATGGAAAAGTGACAGGGTTTTGCGCCTATGGATTTTTCACTCAGGAAGAGATAGACAGTGACTTGTGGGATGGAGATGAGGCATATGCGCGGGAAGACGGCGAAGTTTTTTACTTCACTAAGTTCCAGTGTAGGCTTGGTTTCCGAGAAGTTATTAAGTTTGCTAGGGATGTTCGATTGGCTGTGTCAAAGAAATATCCTGAAAAAGAAATTGGGAATGGTGTGCGTATATACCCAGACGGTGGCAGGCGCGATGAAAAATGGCATAGGAAAGTAGCATGACTAGACTTATGGAGATGATGGGCCTTGGATTTATGCCGAGGATTGTTCTCGAAGGCGGCGGCGGTGGCGGTGGCGAAGGTGGTATGGATGAAGCGGAAGGCTTGAATGATGTAAACAGCTACAGCGCAGATAAAGGCGAGATCGGTGGGGTTGTAGGTGCAGATAAATCGGTAGCCACAGGCGCTCAACTTAAAGCAAATATTGATAGGGCAAAGGAGAGAAACAAGGCAAATAAAGCCTACCAAGCCTTCAAAGAGAATCCAAAAGATCAGGATGCTGTAGCACAATTATCAACCGCATTAGATGTATATGATCAAGCCGTTCAAACCGCTAATAAGGCGGAAGTGAAATCTCAACCAAATCCTGAATTAGCAGCATTCAGACCCAAGTCGAGGCCAAAATCATTTGAGGCCAAAGCCAAGGCAATAGCAGACAAAAAAGCAGCAGACGCTAAAGCAGCAACAATAGCTGCTACAGTGGCGGCGACAGATTTAACAAAAGAAGCTGTTGAAGCGAATATAAATAGCGCAACGAACACAGATGATAAGTGGGGATACACCAAAGCTGACGGCACACCAGTATCTGCCATTGATGACGCAAGGGATGGCGGTGGTAAAAACATCGCTGGTGCTGGCTTTGCTTTTAGTGGTGGTCGTGCGGCTGATAGAGATGGTGACGGCTTCGTCACAGCGGAAGAGGCAGAGGCTGTCGGTGGATTGCAAGGAAACTTTGCGTCTGGGATATCTAATTCAATAGGCGCTACGCCCTACGGATCTGGTTTAGCTCCGACTGGTCTTGCTGCTATCGCTAGTATGACTCCTCAAGGTATGCTTTATGGGGCATTGAGGGATCTTTCGCGAGGTGAATCACGCAAGAGTATAGCCGCCAGAACTGGCTATACTGCACCGGGTCCGGGTTACACAATAGGTGGTGGTACTGAGGGTGAATCTGGCTCCAATGATTCGGGTCTTGTTGATGAGGGTATGCCGTCTGATCAATTTAGGCGTGAGAACACATATAGTACACGCCCCACATCTGAGACATATACCCGAAGATACAAGGGTGGCGGTCTAGGTGCATATTCCCCAAGCTACTTGCGCCAATACGCCAGCGGCCAGAAAATAAATGAACTGGTTCGTGAAGTCACACTTGCGGATGGATCTAAGGCATACCTAACCCCTGATGGTAAATATCTAGAGATGGATCAGTTTGCCAACACCGCTACAGGTAGTGATGTGGAAATCGATACTGGGGAAGAAAGATATGTCTCAGGATATAAGCTGACAGACGCTGTGGGTAATATGACAGAGTATGATGCAGCGGGTAATATAGTTTATCCTAGTTTATATTCTGAATACGCAGAAGCGCCAGCTTATGGGCAGCCCGGTAGTATTCAAGGCGGCTTTGAGGATGGTTTTGTAACTCCCCTGCCCAGCCCAGATCCAGTCCCCGGTATTGGAAATCCTATTTATGGTCCTGATTTTGTAACTCCTCTGCCCAGCCCAGATCCAGTCCCCGGCATTGGAACACCTAGAATTAAGATTGGTGGGCTTCAAGAATATAAAGACAGATACAACCCTTTTGGGGTATGAACATAGAAAAGGATTAATACTATGGACGAAGAAATGCAGATGAACCCAGACTTTCAACTGGTGATGAAGTTTCTCCAAAACATTCGCCCCGGTGATATGGATGAAGAATCATCTCAACAGTTGATGGCGATTGGTCAACGCATTCAAAACGGCGGCGCTCTATCAGATAAAGAGCGTGAGATGCTTGAGAGTGTCGTGGATGCGATGCCAGAGATGGAAATGTCTTACGAGGTTGATGGACAAATGGAGGGCATGACGCCTTCACAAATGGATGCTGCAAGATCTAGCGGCGAGATCACACCCATGACAGACGCAGAGCGTCAAATAGCCGAAGAAGCTGAATACTTCAAGCGTCTGCGTGAACAGCAAGAGCAGATGTATAATGTGAACCAGATACCACAAAAGGGTTTCCTAGTTAGCCCAAATGAAGGTGGCATACCAGCCGTCCAGATTCCAAGTGTAACTGGGGCGGCTCTTTCTGATGCAGAAAAGATGCGAATAAGAATGATGAGAGGGAATTAAAATGGCTCAAATAAATGTAGAAAATATGGAAGAAAACGCAGATCTTTTCTTTGCAAAAATGGGTTTTCCGCATGACGCTGACGGTCTGAACATGACTGAAGAGCAGCTCGTAAACTTTGTATTGCTCTGCCAACAAGAGTACATGCTTGGCGATGAATACGATGAAGAGTATGAGCATGATTGCGACTGTGAAGGTGAAGATGATTGCGACTGCCATCACGACAAAATGATGATGCCTGAAGAGGGTGACGTTAAGGTAAAGGTCATGCGGCTTGGCGGCGGCAATGTCCATGAGCTGATGAACGAAATCTTGGGCGGCTAATATGCCTGTTCGCAAGGTCAAGGGCGGCTACCGATGGGGCAGCAAGGGCAAGGTCTATAAGACTAAGGCCCAAGCTGAGAAGCAGGGCCGTGCGATTAGGGCCGCTGGGTATAAGGGCAAGAAGTAGATGGGTGTTTTTACATCAATAGCCAAATATGCTAAAAAAATTGCAACAGAAGCTAACAAGGCTGATCTAGATCCATTCAAGTATCAAAAAACAAGAATGAAAGACGTTTATGTTTCTGATACAGATGTTAACCTTACAGATTTAAATGAAAATTTACCTAGACAACCTATTTCTTGGCAGGAAACGGAAGGTAAATTTATCATACCGTTATATGGCGACAGAACTTCTGGCGGTTTACTTATAAAAGGCGTGAATGATGTTACTTTTGATGAGCCAGTTTATACTGAGGCTGGAGTAGACTTTATGCGTGGCCCTGCCGCGCAAACTGATGATGCAATCTGGGCGTCGAATAAAAATATTATTGATCGTATTGACGAAAGAGCGACAGAGGTTGCTGAACAATTTGATGGCGCAGATATTCTTGGAGTAACTGGAAGCATGGCCCCAGACGCCAACGATTTTGCTACCATGACTGGGGCATCAATGGGCGAGCTTATTAAACACGCAAAAATTACAAAAAAATCAGCTAAAGAATTTGATAAAATTATGAAAGAAAAGGTCGATCCTGATTTTGTTGGTGTTTTGTCACCTAAAATCAGGGAGTGGGCTGAAACAACAACTTCTCCA
>MDSX01005323.1_pt1 | contig 11368 bp, 11 predicted proteins | sample 811141 | NCBI WGS metagenome assembly MDSX01 (sample SAMN05326642, study PRJNA326480) | marine metagenome | isolation source: seawater | place: Atlantic Ocean: South East | collected 2010
GAAGTCAACTGTTTGTATGTTAGTAGTCCATTTTTGATGTCGTAATTATCGACATCCCGCTTGAGCGTAACGTCATAAGTTACTGGGCCAATTCTTTCATAGATTGGTTCGGAATTATTCATCATCACATCATCTACATTGGTGATGTGCCATGCGAAGAAATCTCTTTGCGAGGTTGATTCTACCCAGTCATCACTTACTTCGGTACAAAGAGTGTTTTCACAAATATCGTCCTTTACTTTCATCGCAACTGCCTCTTCAACAGCAGCTGGAACTTCACCGGTTGCATAAGATGCCAATGCCAAGTTTAGAGAAACTAAAACGAGGCCGGTGGCGACTAAGATACCATTCAGAGGATTAAGACCCATACCCCTCGACATGGAACTCCAGCATTGAACCTTGCGCAGAAATATGCGTCCTAGTGTCACTCTGTACCTGAAATGCTACCATCGGCTTCCAAACGGTATAATCTGACGGTACTAGTTGCTCCTCGCATTGCTAATGGAGAGCCTGAAATAGCCACAATCCTGTCTCCCGATTTGATAGTGCCATCTTCGGCAATCACTCGAATAGCGTTCTGCATTGTTTGAGAACCTCTTTCGTGCTCTTCAACAATTATCGATTTCACTCCAGGTAGTAAGTTCATCCTTCGTGCTGCTCTAATGCGGTCGGTTACAGCTGTCACTACAACATCTGGTCTGTATCCTGTTACAAGTCTTGGAGCATTTCCATGTTGGGTTGCTACAATGATGTGTTTTGCACTCGAAGCTTTCGCCAGTTCAACACCCGCATGAGCAACCGCTCTAGTGGAACGGAATTTGGATAGAACTCCAGGAGTTCCTCCCGAAGATGCTAGGCCCTCTTCAGTTGCAGTTGCAATCCTGACCATCGTTTCTACTGCCGCAACTGGGTGGTTACCAGACGCTGTTTCACCTGATAGCATCACAGCGGTCCCTCCGTGCCTAATTGCAGTCGAAACATCACTTACTTCTGCCCTTGTCGGCCTAGGATTAAGTGTCATAGATTCGAGCATTTGAGTAGCAACAATTACTACCATTCCACGCATTAATCCTGCATCGATAATTTTCTGTTGAGCTAATGGAACCCTTTCCAGTGGTATCTCAACTCCTAAATCACCACGAGCAACCATTACGCCGTCTGCTACATCGAGAATTGAGTGTAGATTCTGTAGGGCAGCTGGATGTTCGATTTTAGCAATGATTGGGGTGTGCAATCCGGCTGCCTTGACTGCGTCTTTTGCGGGGCGCAAATCTTCAGCACTGCGTACGTAAGATACAGCAATCCAATCTGCTCCCGACCTCAGAGCATGATCCAGTGCCAATCTGTCTTTCTCGCCAATGGCCGGCAGGTCGATTGTATTCCCTGGCAAATTGATTCCTTTTCGACTGGTGACAGGGCCTCCATCTTCTACAAGGCAATCAATGAATGAGCCATTCTCCCCACCTGTCTTTACAACTGATAATCTGATCAATCCATCAGCCACTAGAATTGAATCGCCCGGTTTTAGGTCCGAAGACAATCCCTCATATTCAACAGGAATTTCATCTCCTTCGTGCTCTAGTTTACCACAGAGTAATCTTACAGTGTCGCCATTATTCAGTAATTTAACTCCCTTGAATTCGCCTAGGCGAAGCTTGGGTCCAGGTAAATCTGCCAAGATGCATGTCTTACGTTGCTCGTTTTCCATCGAGCGAATTCTTTCATACAACTCAGTCTTTTGCTCTGGTTCACCGTGCGAATAGTTCAAGCGAAATACATCAGCACCTGCATCAAAAACAGACTGTAAAGTGGCAGAATCCCAAGAAGATGGGCCGATGGTGGCCACTACCCTTGTCCTTCTCATGTGTGAATCTCGAGGCTTCAAGTCCTAAAGGACTCCCTATGTAATCTCGATATTTCACTTGATTCCAGTTCCAAAAGCAAGGAATTCAAGAGTGCCAATCTTGTTTTGTTGACCTCCTTTGACCTTATTCATTACCATAGATGTTTCAACTCTTACGTTAATGATTTCAGTCCAGCCTTCGCCCAGAGCCTGTTCTCTCAATCTTTGCATAACTTCTGATCTTCCATAAGCAAGAACCTTGTCATAGGATTTGATTTGTCCACCAAATATTGACTTGATGTTGCCAAGGAATAACTGCCACCAAGAGGGAGATACTGTGATATTTGTCATGACTAAACCTGCACTTGTGACCTTTTCCATGTTTATTGGCGTAGATAGAGTATGGATATTGTCTCCACCTGAAATCGCAGCGACTTTCTGCTCACGGGCAATCAATTTTTTCATTCTCTTTGATTCGTGAAGCCAACCGAATAGCATGGAATAAATGAACGCAAGCGGGAAGAATAGAATGAATATTGCAATTATTACATAAATAATCAGTAAAGCAACTGATTCTGAAGTAAAATCGTACATGAAATCACTCTTGCTCAATAGTTACAGCAGTTCCGTATGCAAATAATTCTGCCGCACCACCGGCTACGCTACTGGTTGCAAATCTGACATTTACAACTGCATTAGCACCTCGTTGTGCTGCATCCATCATCATTCTACCTAGTGCTTCAGTACGCGCTTCCATCAGAAGTTCTGTGTAAGCCTTTAGTTCTCCACCTACAATGTTTTTGAGACCTGCAAGGATATCCTTTCCGATGTGCTTGGCCCTTACTGTGGAACCAGTTGCAACTCCTAGCGACTTAGTAATTTTGAAACCGGGAATGGTTTCAGTGTTGGATGTCATTATCTCCATGGTCTAATGTCTCGATAGATGGTGTATCAACTTTTACATGGAAACCACTATCGGGTAAATCGTTTAGATTGTGATACATGTTGTGCAAAACAATAGCTAATGCGATGTATAATATTCCACACATGCTAGATGTAAAGATAGAAGTTTTGGCAATCCAAGCATAATCTCCTCCTCCGGGTACGCTTTCCATAAAATTGGCAACAATTTCTGATGAAAGGTACGCTTTCCAAACTTCTCCAATAACTGAAATCGCTCCGAATGCGAGTCCGAAATGCAACATTTTTTCGTTTTGAGTCCAAAACATAGCGATTGTTGGTATGCCAATTAGGATTGTTAGTACGGCAAAAATCTGGGAAATCTCAGTAACATAAGATTCCTCCAAATCATCCATCATTTCCATGTAACTCTGGTAATCTTCCCACTCTCTCAAAGAATTGTTGTAATTTCTTTGCTCTTCTTCGGTTCCATTTGCAGGATAATCCCCTGGGTCTTTCGGGTTATCTTCGAACGTGTAATGGTTGATTCCATTGATACCAAAAATTTCGAGATAGAAGAAGTTGGCTACAGTTGCTAATAGCATGAACCCTAGAAATATTGCAAACGCTCTTGCCCACCAAGGGCTGTGGTCATTTATCGAATTGATGTCCATGACGATCACAAAATTGGTTGATTCCTTAACCATTCTAAATCCGAGATGTAGAGTTGTCTAATATCATCAAGTCCGAGAACTAGCATTGCTAATCTCTCAAGACCCATTCCCCATGCACAAACGGGGTCTTTGATGCCAAGAGGTTCTGTAACTTCAGGCCTGAAAATTCCAGCACCTCCGAGTTCTAACCACTTACCTCGCCACTTTACTTCGACTTCTAGAGAAGGCTCTGTGTATGGGAAGTATGCAGGACGGACTCTGACTTCTGGGTATCCCATTTTTTCATAGAATGTTTTCAATGTAGTAACCAGCATTCCTAGATTGGCTCCTGGCTCCATGATGATTCCTTCAATTTGATGGAATTCGGGTAGATGGGTTTTGTCAATACTTTCCTTTCTGAATACACGGTCAATTGCGAAAACCCGACAAGATTCCTCAGGATTATTTGCAAGGTATTGTATCGTATTTACAGTGGTGTGGGTTCTAAGTAGCCCTTTTTGTGAAATTTCTGGGTCGAACTCTCCGCCCCATCCTGTAGATTCAGTATCTCCACCGTGTTCATGAATTGCTTTCCAATCAGCGAGTAATTTCTTATCCAAATCAATCTGTCTTGGATTGTCGAGGTAGAATGTATCTTGCATTTCTCTTGCAGGGTGGTCTTGAGGTATGAAAAGTGAATCCATATTCCATCCCGCGGTTTGAACATAATCATCGACCAGTTCCGAGAAACCCATCTCCAAGAATATTGAACGAATTCTTTCAATCAATGCTTGCATAGGGTGGCTTCTGCCCGACCTTGGCATTGATGCCTCTAGCGATACATCGTAAGGTCTGAATTCTGCATTTTTCCATTCATCACTTTGTAGTAACTCTGGAGTAATGTCCGCAATTTTCACGACTTCTTCCAATTCGGAATCAGAAACTTGCATTCCACTTGATGTAACCTTCCATGTACGTGTAACTGCTTCGACAATCTCTATCAGATTCTTGCGTCCTTTGAAGTGATCAATAAGTGGGCTTTCGATAGAAGGAGATTGGATAAAAGCCTCTCGTTCAGCAATCTGTTTAGACACCTCTTCTGGATTTTCACAAGAAAATTTCCCTGCTTCGAGTTTAACTCCTAAACTCTTCAATAATCCTATGCCGGGCCCTGCTTCATGCCTCTCAAAATTAGCAGACAGATCCTTCATACTCGCATCATTATTTGATTTGATAAAATCCCAAAGTCTTGATTCTAATAGCCCTATTTTTACTGCATTTTGGCCTTCAGTGCCTAAGATCACATCGGTCTTGCTCGTTTCATTAATCTTGACATAACCGTGGTTTGAGAGACCGTGTCCTGCAGCAACAGCAATTGCTTGGTCGTCCCATTTGCATGCTTCGAGAACTTCCGCTAAGGTCCAGTTCCCTTCTCTTTCTTGCATGGCGCGAAGCATTCTCCTCTCGGGATTTGTGAACTCCGCCATGTTACTGCCTGACGCGAATAGGTCTTGAATGCCTTGGCGAATTGAATAAGAATACCTTTTTTCAATATTCTATTGACTAATTCGATGAAACAAAGGTTGTACTGCGTTGTAAGGTTTCAGGAGCCAACGGAGGGACTCGAACCCCCGACCGTCGGATTACAAATCCGAAGCACTACCAGCTATGCTACGTTGGCGATGTACCGGCCGAGTATAATTCCCTTGATGAATGCGTCGGCAGTACAATAGCCTCTAACTCGGTGGGAGATGCATGGCTGGAGAGAATTTCCTCAATGCGGCAGGCATTGGAAAACATGGAAATGACACCATCTTCAGTTGGTGGGCGAAGTTTCAGGAAGCTAAGGCTGCTGGTAAGCCTGCAGTAAACGGAACGATTGGCGCTCTACTGGAGAATGATGGAAACCTTGCGATTAACAAAGTTGTAGATGCAGCGGTAAGGAATGCACCGGAGCAAGAGATTTCGGCCTATGCTCCACTTGCAGGTTTACCTGCCTTCCTAGATCTAACCAAGACTCTAGCATTCGGCGATGCGAGAAGTGAACTAGAAAACTTGGGATTCAATTTTGCTTCAACCGCAAGTCCAGGAGGCAGTGGTGCACTATATCTAGCAGCTAACAATTTCCTTAGCAGAGGCCAATCTGCACTTCTTAGAGACAGGCATTGGGGCCCATACAAAGGCTTCCTGGAAAATAACGGTCTTGAGTTCGAGACTTGGCCCTTGCTACCTCCTAATGGATGTGATTTGCATCCATATTTTGCGAAAGAAGAGTTCGCTACAATGTTGGGAAAATTATGCTCTTCACAAGACAAAATTATGGTTTGGTTGAACGACCCAGCACACAATCCTACAGGCTTGTCAATGACTCCTGAAGGGCGATTTGCATGTTTGGAATCTTTTGTTGAATCTGCATTGAACAATCCTGATGTAGGTCATACTCTGCTTCTGGATTCTGCCTACAGCTTGTATGCGGAAGAGACTCATGCATGGGCTGATACAATCCTTGAATCAATTGAGAATGGGATGATGTGGCCAGAAAACTTGTTGATTTGTGTCGCAATTTCACTTTCAAAATCTCATACAATCTATGGTTTGAGAACAGGCGCAATAGTAAGTATGCATCCTGAAAAGGAGGTTACTGACAGGCTAGACACAGTCATGTGTGTAACTGCTAGGCAAACATGGAGTGCAACTCCTAGAGTTTCCCAGTATTGTGTTAGCGAAATGCATTCATCAGAAGAAGGCGGTAAAGCGTGGGCACAAGAAAGAGATCGTCTGAAGCAGTTATTGGATGATAGAAGAAATACACTAATTTCAGAATGTGAGAAATTAGGAGTTCCTCTAAATCCTACTATGGACGGATTTTTCGCATGGTTAGAAACCGAAAATCCTGAAGATATTGCTCACAAGTGTGCAGAGAATGGAGTTTTCCTTGTTCCGCTAACCGGGGGAGTTAGAATCGGGCTGTGTGCATTGCCTTTGGATGATGTGCCTAAAGTCGCTGAAGCATTGAGTAAAGCTTTGAGTTGATTTTATGAAAAACCGTAGAGAAAATTTCCTTCTCTCTGGAATTGTCTTAATCGTATTTGGCGCGTTATTCTCGCTTGGAGTGAACATTGCGATGGGTGGCGTAGTAGGCATTAGTGGAATAGTCTGTTTCATTATTGGTATGTCAGTCCCAAGTCAAATGGGGATGAGTCCTGAAGCTGTTGCTGATTGGAAACCTTCTATGGAAAGACTACCTGATGCTGGCAGATTCATGTACAGAGTCGACGTTACTATGGACGAGCCAGTCAAGTCAACTATTCTGTGTGGTCCCTGTGGAAACTTGGAGACAGTGGAAGGACCTAGGCCTTCAGAATACACCTGTCCTGCATGTGGCAAGTTATTGTGGTCTAGTGAAGAAGAATGATTCTTTGGTAACGCAATCCTCATCACCATCATTCATCTGGATTAAATCATGCCTGCAGTCAGACTGGATGGTAAGTCCTGCGCAGCCGACCTTGAAGAGAGGTTGAAAATCCGTATTGCTAATTGTAAGGTTCGACCGCATTTGGCTGTTGTAATTGTGGGTGATGATCCTGCATCTCACGTATATGTAAGAAACAAAATTCGTTCCTGTGAAAGGTTAGGAATCAAATCCACTCATTTTGAAATGCCTGCAGATACATCGCAAGAAGAAGTTGAGAAGACAATAATTTCCTTGAATCAAGATGATTCACTTCATGGGATTCTGATTCAATCACCTCTACCTTCGCACATGGATGAAGAATCTCTTACAGATTTGATCGACCCAAGGAAAGATGTTGATGGATTCCACCCAGAGAACCTTGGTCGAATTGTACAAGGCCGCCTCGATGGCATGATTCCCTGTACCCCAGCGGGTGTGATGGAAATGTTGCGTTGGGCTAATGTGGAGATGTCGGGGAAAAAAGCTGTAGTGATTGGACGTTCTTTCAATGTAGGAATGCCTCAAGCATTGCTGCTAGCTTCGAGAGGTGCTGATGCAACAGTCACCATTGTTCATTCTCGAACAGTTGATGCCAAAGCTGAATGCTTGTCTGCTGATATTGTCATTGCAGCGGTAGGTAGGCCTGAGATGGTGAAGGCCGATTGGATTAAGCCAGGTGCTATTGTTGTTGATGTAGGGATTAACCGAGTCGAAGATTCTAGCCGAGAAAGGGGTTGGAGACTTGCAGGTGATGTACATCCAGATGTCGAAGAAGTAGCATCACTTCTTTCGCCCGTGCCGGGAGGAGTTGGTCCAATGACAGTTGCCATGTTGATGGCAAATACGGTTACATCCGCGGAAGCCCAACATTCTTGAGTTGCGCCCTCTAGAGATAATCATGGACCCGAAGCATCCGAACATCGCCTTTGCTGCGAATACTGGTGCTTTACTGTCATTTATTGCTCTACTATTCTCAGCGTTTCTTCCTTATGGTACGCCTAGAGGGTGGGGAAATGTTGAATCAGTATTGTTAGCTTTAGTTCCCTTGAGTTTAGCTTTAGCATGGTGGGCTAGAAGGGAACATGATATTCCTGTTGTGCATGAGCATGGTTCTTCTGCAGCACAGTATGAAGCGATGGAAGATTTACCCACTATGGTAAGTCTTGATGGAATCCAAGAGTCAGTCAATCCGAATACTGCATCTGTTATCGAGTCGATAATCGGTTCGCAAATGACGCAAGATGAATCTGCAGTAAGCAACGCAATCAACGCTCTTTCTCAAGGGCAAATGGGGGAGTCATCTGCAGCTGCTGTTTCCAATAACGATGTTGACCATGTCAAAGTCAACATGGACAAATTCGATTCAAGAGGATTCCAAATTGATGGAGTCGGATCCATTCCTCTGCCAGAGGTGGCGCCTCTGGAACTGCCTGATGTTCCAGCAATGGCAGATTTGCCCGAAATGCCAGACCTTGATGATCTGTTGAATGAGGATGATGTATCTGCGGCTCCACCTCCGCTGGACTTGCCAGAACTACCGGATTTCTGAGGTTGAATTATGTGGACCGAGAGTGTCGATTTGCACTGCCATTCATGGCATAGTGATGGATTACATTCGCCGACTGAAATGGCTGAAAGAGCATTTCAGTCAGGTGTGAAAGTCTGGTCATTAACCGACCATGACACTGATACGGGTTGGCAGGAAGCCAGCAATGCTTGTGAAAAACTTGGTATGCGTTTTATTCCCGGTGTAGAGATCACTTGTGAAGTTGAACTACAAAGTTCGACTAAGAATCCTTCTTCATGGCACCTTCTTGCTTACTTTCCAGAAGGTGCATCACAAGAATTTAGTGATTGGCTACTTAGTTTGAAAGATGCAAGAGTTCCTCGCATGAAATTGATGCTACAAGCACTAGCAGAGATGGGCCACGAAATTCCTTTGGAGGATGTTGAAAAATTCGCGGAGGATTCTCTTGGTAGACCGCATTTAGCCAGAGCGATGGTAGAACATGGAATAGTTGAATCAGTTTCTGAAGCATTCGAAAAATGGATTGGAAACGATGGTCCTGCATTCAGAGAAAGACCTCTTCCTACTGTTTCTGAAGCTGTTAAAATGGTACATCAATCAGGTGGATTGACCTCATTAGCCCATCCGTATTACTATGGAATTGAGCTCGATGTTCTTGTTCCCACTTTGTTACGCTTAGGCGTGGATTGTATTGAAGCAGTGCACAATTCGCATCCCGATTCATATCGCTGGAAATTGATGCAGCAAGGTTTCCCAGTAACTGTTGGAGGAGATTCTCATGGGACAGAAAACCGTCCTTCTCCGGGCAAAATATGCGTTCCAATCAAGCAACTGCACCCTTGTTTTCACCCGTGAATTTATTCCAGAGCAAAGCGGCTTCGAATAGAAGGATAATCGGAACCGATACCAGGAAAAGAGACAACGGGTCCGGAGGAGAAAACGCTGCGCCCAAAACGAATGTAGTGAACCAAATGTGGCGACGATAAGCTAGTAATGTCGCTCTATCTACTGCACCAGTTTGTAGTGATAATGTCGTTAATAGCGGGGCTTGGAAGCCGATAACACAAGCCAAACATAGACTGATTATGAAGCCAATAAATGATGACAGTCGCCACTCTGTAGACAGGCCTGCAGATTGGGCATCAGTGGCCAGATAATCCAACAGCATCGGGGTAAGAAGATACCATGAATAAATGATGCCAATTGCGGCTAGAATGATTGCAGTAATCACTGAAATAACGACACTCATCGTAGGTCTTGGGCTCTTCTTTGCAAGACCACTTTTCCATGCTCCATCAATGATTAAGGCCAGTACTGCTAAACCTGCACCTAGCCATGCTCCTACCCTTACCTGTAGCATGATAAATTCAACAGGAGTCAGTATGATGATGTTGACGTCTGAAGGAACTAGTCCTACTCCCAAGAGCCAGTCGACGAGGCGATGAGACAATGGGATTCCTATTCCGATACCGATTATGAAAAGAGCAACAATTAGTTTCAATCTACTTTGAATGTGCTTTGAAATTTGCTTGAACAAATTTTTGATTTCAGGGTCGAGAGAAAATTCGTCACCCATTCACTCTTCCTCCCATAGATGGGATGGAGTTGAATCGATGAATGAACGGCCAGCCTGCTTCAACCTCTTCAATCGGTGAATGACGAATCCAGTCATCCACATTGATGGTAGTGATAATGCGACGGCTTTCCACATTTGGTCCTCGCCGTAATCGTTGATTATTCTGACTTCAATTACATCATCAAGTTCCTCGGCACTATTGTGCAGAATGACAAGATGCCATAATTTAGCATCGGTTACAGTTACATTCATCGTTTTACCAGGTTCAACAAAATACACCGTCTGGTTCTTTTCAATCTCAGACCAATTGATTACACCTTGATCCATTGCAGTTACCGATTCATCAACCCAAACTATCGAAAATTGAAGGGTAAGTGACTCATCTAGATTCGTAATAGAAGTCGTAACTTCGTCCCCATACGAGAGAGGATTAAGAATTTCATAAGTGGAATCTCCTCCTCCTAGTCGCATCGAAACTCTGTCATCGATATTGTTTTCTTGATAGGAAACAGCAGATAGAACTAGGAATAACAGAAGCAGAGTTGCTGCACCTTCCCAGAATGTGTGATTAACAACTTTCTTTTTCGTAACTCCTTCGAACATTCCGCCGTGATCATTTCGCATCCGAGGTTGCAGGTGATGAATGAATAGTGCGCCTATACCTCCAACAAGCATGCCTAATGGGATGTCTACAAGCCAGTGGATTCCCAGATAGGCAATAGTGAATATGAAAAGAATGGTATTTACGACAATGAAGAGGTGATATGGCCAGTGTGTCCATTCACGCATTTTGATTCCTTTCTCTTTACAGTGCAGCCAATTTAGGAGAATTATTCCGAATGGTATCGCTACGTGCAAAGATGGAACTGCATTGTCTAATGGGTCATGAGTTGCATAGAATACTGTGTACCATCCATCATGGTAAAGCAGCGCTTTCATACCTGGTATCCATGAAGAGGTAACTTCCACATTCAAGAAAAGGTAGTACGGTACTGCAAGAGCGTAAATTAGGAGGTAGTTGAGGGTGACTTTGTCAGTCATATCTCTCTCGCCAACATATGCGAAATACACAGTAGTAATGTAAATCAAAAATAGGTAGATGAACAGGTAATGGAAATTCAAGAATTCTGTTAGCCATGCGTTCTCAAATGTCTGTTGAACCCACAAAGTGATTTCACCCTCGAAAGAGTAAATCCAGTCAGTCCAGTTTCCAGTTTTGATTTTTATTGGCTCATTTAGGTCATCAGTAAGTGCTTTCCATTTGATGATGAAAAGGTAACCTAGTGCATGGAGATAGTATCTTTTATCATGAATCACTTGGAAAGCTTTGTTCAATGGAGTTCTAGTATGTTCACGGCCAAGTGTAAACACCCAGCAAATGATCGGAGTTAGGATTAGGATTAATCCCATCATC